>UMHM01040634.1_pt1 | contig 43337 bp, 39 predicted proteins | sample 1965501 | NCBI WGS metagenome assembly UMHM01 (sample SAMEA4836095, study PRJEB28245) | human gut metagenome | biome: gut microbiome; material: fecal sample | place: Denmark | collected 2008
CGGCGAAAAAGCTTGGGAGGCGCGGCTTAGGGCTTGCCAAAAGAGCTGTTCTCGTGTAATATTTCCGCCCGTTAATGATCACCGATACTGATACCCTCGCCGAGTGGCGGCACCGCGCCTCCCGCCAGCCCGCCGGTCGCACCGTCCTCGATCTGGAGGCCGACAGCCTTCACCGCCACCGCGAGAAGCTCTGCCTCATTCAGTACGCCGACGCCGAGGGCGTCGCTATCATTGACCCGCTGGCCATTGAGGATATGCGCCTCTTCACCGACTGGCTTCAGGAGTCGGACGTCTGGATGCACGGCGCCGATTACGACATGAGCCTCTTTCAGCACGCCTACGGCGTGTTGCCCCGCCTGATTCTCGATACGCAGATCGCCGCGCGCCTCGTGGGTTTCCGGCAGTTTGGCCTCGCCGCCCTCGTCGAGCACTATTACGGCATCACGCTCAGCAAGAAAAATCAGAAGGCCGACTGGGGCCGTCGCCCGATTCCGCCCGCGATGCAGGAGTACGCTCAGGGCGACGTTCGCTACATGCTTGAAATGGCCGACAAGCTCTGCGCCGAGCTCGAGCGCTTGGGTCGCAGCGAGTGGTTCATGGAGAGCTGCCGCACGAACATGGAGCGCGGCCGCGAGCGCTTCGCCGCGGGCAATCAGGATCCGTGGCGCATCAAGGGCTGCGGCAAATTCAACCGACGCGGGCTTGCGGCGCTGCGCGCGCTCTGGACTTGGCGCGACCGCGAGGCCGCCCAGTGGGATCGCCCCTCCTTCATGGTCTGCTCGAACGACGATCTGCTGCGCTGGAGCCTCGCCTTGCAGGAGTTCCGCGTTGTCAACCCGCCGCCGCACATGGCCGCCCACCGCACGGCGCGTCTGCGCAAGGCTATCGAGCAGTTTCAGACGCTGGATGAGGAGGATTACCCCGAGCGCCCGCACCGCGAGCGCCACGAGCAGGACGCCCACTTCGATGAGCGCCTGGAGCACTGGACGGAGAAGCGCAACCGCCTCGCCGCCGAGCTGAATCTCGACTCCTCGCTCATCGCCTCGCGCTCGCAGCTCGAGGCCATCGCCACGGACGAGAGCGCCGGCCTGCAGCAGCTCATGGACTGGCAGCGCCGCTTGCTCACCGCCTGAGTGAGGATTTCGGAGCTTCCGGCCTCTCAGCGCCTGAGCGCGGGACGGCTCATTGCCCCCCAGCTTCCCCAGCCGACTGAATCGCCCCGGAGCGACGCAGCAGACCGCAGCAGCCCGAGTTGACGCAGCAGCCCCTGTCCTCGCATCAAGCCGGGCTTCACGCCAGCTGACTCACTGAACGGTGGCGGGGCTTGAGGGCAGGGCTTGAGAGCGAAGTGAGGATTGAGTGAGGGCCGGGACTTGGCCCATCGCGGAAAGCTCGGCTCCCAGACGGGGTTCGCGAGGCTTCGGAGCCCGGCAAAGGGGAACTCGGATGAGCTCGGGCGAGCTCGGAGACTTGAAAGGGCTCGGTTCGGCTTCGTCGGAGGCTCGGCAGAGGCTCGACAGAGGCCGGCAGAGTTTCGTGCGCCGGGCTGAGGTCGGCTCGAGACTCGAGCAGGCGGAAGCGGACGCGAGCGGCGAGCCGCGGCGCGAGTGAAGCGGCCCATGCTCGTTCCTGACGGGGAAAAAACACCCACTGCGGACGGATTTTGCGCTTGAAAGCGGGCCCCGCAACGAGTAAGATACCAAGCGAAAGCGGGGACGTATCCCCTGTGACGGCACACTCTCATATGAAGACACTCATCACCAACGCACACATCATCTCTCCCGGCATCGACATCGCCGGCGGTTCCGTCCTTCTCGACGGCAAGCGCATTGCAGCCGTTGTGCAGCCCGGCGATCCCCTGCCCGAGGCTGACAAGATAATCGACGCCGGCGGCAACATGCTCATGCCCGGCTTCATCGACATCCACGCCCACGGCGCCGGCGGCTGTGACACCTGCGACTGCTCGCTGGAGAGCATCCGCACCATCGCCGACTGCAAGATGAAGGAGGGCGTCACAACTTGGCTGCCCACCACGCTGACCCTCGGCACCAAGACGCTCATGGACGTCTGCGAGGTCGTCAAGCAGTACTCCGCCTCCCCCAACGGCGCCAAGGCTCCCGGCATTCACCTTGAAGGGCCCTACATCAACCCCCGCCAGTGTGGTGCGCAGAATCCCGCCTTCGTGCGTCCGGCCGATTTCGACGAGGTGATGTCGCTCAACGCCATCTACCCGATTCTCTACATCTCGCTGGCGCCTGAGATGCCCGGCGCGCTGGATTTCATCGCCCGCGCGACCGCCGCCGGCATCACCTGCTCGGCCGGCCACTCCGCCGCCACGCACGCCGACTTCCTGAAGGCCAAGGCCGCCGGTCTGAAGCACCTCACGCACTTCTGCAACCAGATGAGCCCCCAGCATCACCGCGAGATCGGCCTCGTCGGCTCGGGCATGCTCGATCGCGACATCAAGATTGAGATCATCTGCGACACGATTCACCTTTGCAGCGACATGCTCAACCTCACCTTCACGGTCAAGGACAGCGGCCAGATGATTATGATTACCGACTCGCTGGCCTGCTCGTGGATGCCCGACGGCCCCGGCCAGCTCGGCGGCTTGCCCATCATGGTCAAGAACGGTGTGGCCCGCCTCGAATCCGGCAACCTCGCCGGCTCGACGCTGCGCTACGCCAAGGGCCTCAAAAACGTGCATGAGATCACCGGCCTGCCGCTCAGCCAGCTCGTCAAGGCGACGTCCTGGAATCAGGCGCAGTCCCTCGGTCTGCACGACCTCGGCAAGATCTGCCCGGGCTTCACGGCCGATCTCGTCGTGCTCGACGCGAACTTCGACACCGTCATGACGATCATCGACGGCGAGCTTCGCTACAGCGCCTGATGAGCTGCGGCGCGGGCAGGGCGCTTTGCTGCGCTTCTGCCTGCGCCGACGCCACGGCCGTGGCCTCATCTTGGCTGTGGTCGCGACGCTCCGCTTCATCCCTCCCCGCTCTTCCGAGCCTCCCTGCACCTCTCACTCGCTGCGTATTTTCCCCCCCCCTGCGGCCCGCAGTAAGCCCGAATCCACCTTCCCCGACAGCCGGCGGAGGCCGGGGCTCCGGCCGCCTCTCCCACGACGCCATGCTCATTTCTCCCCTAGCGCGAAAGCTCTGCGAACGCCGCGGCATTGACCCCGCGCAGCTGCGCGGCAGCGGCCCCCGCGGGCGCATCATGGCCGCCGACGTCATCGCCCCGACCCATGCACCGCGCCACCGGGGCGAGACCGCCTACGGCGACCCCACCCTGCCGCCCACGCGCCCGCAGAAGGACGGATACTACATCTTTGACGCCACCGTCAACATGCAGGCGCTGGCCGCCATCAGCCTGCCGATTGCCGTGCAGAGCGAGAAACTGCTCGACCAGCGCTATTCTCTCTTTGACTACATCGTGCGCGCCGTCGTCAAGGCCTGTTGCAGCTGCCCCGCGTGGGAGGATGCCGGCGGCAACATCGACGTGCTGCTCTTTGAAGAGAGCGGCGAGCAGCTCACTGCCATTCGCGACGCGAAGCACAAGACCATCTTCCGCATCGCCCGCGAGGCGCCGAGCGAGCACGTCGTGCCCGCGAACTACGCACCGCACATCGTCGTCTGCGACGCGCACACCACGCGCGCTCAAGTGGCCGCTCACCTGCTGGGGGCCCCCAAGCGCCCGGGCTTCGCCCTGCTCGTGCGCGGGCAGTCGCCGAAGGTCGGCATCCGCGCCGGCTCCGAAGACCTGCGCTCGCTCGATCTGCCCTACACCTTTTACGTCTCCACCACCATCCCGGAGCTCGAGGCCAGCCGCATCGCCGCGCGCCTGCAAACCCTGCTCTACAGCCCCGTGAGCCTGCTGCTGCTCGCCTGAGCTCTCCGCCCCGACCGTTCTCCGCCATCACGCCTCGCCGATTCGTCACCTTTCCACCCGTTTGTCCGGCCGCCGCGCTGACTCCGACAGCACCATCACCCTCGCACACACAAGCCCCCCACCCCACACACCGTCATGAGCTTCTTTATCCGCAATGTTGAAATCGGCGGCGCTCGCCCCTTTTATCTGCTCGGCCCCTGCTCCCTGGAGAGCGAAGACTTCGCTTGGGAGATGGCGCGCAGCATCAAGGAGATCTGCACGCGCCTCGGCGTGCCCTTCGTCTTCAAGGCCTCGTATGACAAGGCCAACCGCACCAGCGTCAAGAGCTTCCGCGGCCTCGGGCTCGAGACCGGCTGCCGCATCCTCGCCGAGATCGGCAAGGAGCTCGACATCCCGGTGATGACGGACGTGCACACCGAGCAGCAGGCCACGCGCGCTGCGGAGTACGTCGACCTGCTTCAGGTGCCCGCCTTCCTCTGCCGCCAGAGCGACCTGCTGGAGGCCTGCGCCAAGTCCGGCCGCCCCGTCAACATCAAGAAGGGCCAGTTCCTCGCGCCCTGGGACTGCAAAAACATCTGCGAAAAGATGGACGCCTTCGGCTGCCGCGAGTACATGCTCTGCGAGCGCGGCACCACCTTCGGCTACAACAACCTCGTCGTGGACATGCGCGGCATGTATTGGATGAAGGACTTCGGCTGCCCCATCGTCTTTGACGCCACCCATTCCGTTCAGCGCCCGGGCGGCCTCGGCGGCGCCACCGGCGGCGACCGCGAGCTCGCCCCCGTGCTCGCCAACGCCGCCATGAGCATGGGCATCGACGGCGTGTTCATGGAGGTGCACAAAGACCCTGACCACGCGCTGAGCGACGGCCCGAATCAGATTCGCCTCAGCCAGCTCGAGGCCATCCTCACCAATCTGGAACTCGTCCACGAGGCGTGGACGCGCATGATCAAGTAATCTCCGCCTCCTCGAGAGCGCCCGGGCCCCGCCCGGAACCCCGCCCCGCGCGTGAACAAACTTCTGGCCACCCTCCTGCCGGCCCTGCTCGCTCCGCTGACCCTCACCCCGCTGGCGGCAAGCCCGAGCAACCCGAATGACCCCGTCGCCTCCGACGAGTTCCCCGCCCTGCAATTCCTGCCCGTCGGGAGTATCGTGCGCGGCATTGTCATCCCGCGCTACTCCGAGCACCGCGCCGTCGCCAAGCTCTGCGCCGACGAAATGCTCGTGGCTACGCGCAGCACCGTGCAGCTCAAGCGCATCAGCGCCACCCTCTACGGGCCCGACAAACAGAACACGCGCCTCGACTCCGCGGAAGCTCGCTACAGCTTCAAGACCGACGAAGTTATCGCGGACGGCGACACCTCCGTCCGCGACCCGCGCTTCCGGGCGCAGGGAACCGCCGCTGTTTACTCCACCGGGAAGGGACGCGGCATTCTGCACGGGCCCGTGCACACCACCATCAGCACCCGGAATTTGAACTCCCGCAGCCGGAAGCCATGAAGCGCCGCCACCTCCTCACTCTCTGCCTCAGCCCCGCGCTGTCCGCCCTCGTGCCGACAGCGCTCGGAGCCGACGCGCCGGGCAGCGCGGCGCCGCCCGCCGGGCAGCCGGCTCAGGAGGCTGTAGCGCAGGAGGCCGCAGCGGCAACGTCGCCGACGACTCCGTCCACCGCATCCCTCGCTGCTCCCACCTCGCTCGACGAGAAGCGGCAGCTCATCCGCCGCTGGGAGGAGGACATCGACCGCCTGCGCGAGCGTCTGGCTGAGTTCCGCGCCGAGGCCATGCTCACCCCCACGGGCGGAGACGGCTCCATGCCTGAGCCCGTGCCCGGCGAGGCCATCATCGACTGCGACGGCGGTCTGCTCTTCGACGTCAACGCCGCGCAGCTCATCTACGTCAACAACGTCCGCCTCAGCGAGCAGCGCCTGCGCCTGCGCGCCGACCTCCAGCTCCTCGTGCAGCTGGAGCGCCGCCAGCTCGATGAAAAGCTGAACCGCGAAGGCGACACCTACCGACGGGACAAAAAGCCCGGCGCCGATGCGTCCGGCGGCAACGCCATTGCCCCGGAGCAGGCTGCTGATACGGCGAACTCCCCCGACCGCGAGGTAGCGAAGGACGCCGGAAAAGGGGAGGCCGAGAGCCTGAGCGGGGCGGACCAGGGCGACAGCTCTTCAAAGGAGGGAGACGCCGCCCGCCGACGCGAGCGAGTCTGCACCGTCAGCACCACCAGCGCCTTGGCCGATACGGAGAAAAACCGCCTTCTGCTCAGCACCCGCGGCGGGCAGCAGCCCATCGTCATCACCGGCGAGAACCAGCAGCTCACCCTCCGCAGCAACGACCAACGGCACGCCAGCCTGCTGGCCGACGAGCACGGAGACGCCCTTGCCGTCTGCGGCAGCCTCCATCTGGAGGGGCTGGACCGCGACGGGCAGCCCTACACTCTCGACGCCGAGCAGGGCGAGGCCTGGTACAATGCCGCAGCGCGCAGCCTCACCGTTGCCGGCCCCTGCCACCTTCGTCACGCCCGCGGCGAGCTCCGCTGCCGTGACGGTCTGACGCTCTATTTTGACGGCGAAGGCAAGGCCGAGACCAAGGCGGGCGGCGGCTACATGAGCCAGTTTGCCTCCATGCAGCTCAGCGGCATCTGCCGCGCTGAGGCCCACGGCAACGTGCGCTTCGTGAGCAAGGCAACCGAGGGCCAGCCCGCCTGCACGGCCGCCGCCGAGCATCTGGACTACGACGCCACCAACGGCGACTGCCGCCTCAGCGGCCCCGACAGCTCGCTGGAGTACGGCGGCTACGCCCTGAGCCGGGCGGAAACCATGCACCTGGCCCCCAACGGCGACATCACCCTCACCGGCCCCGAGTTGCTCGGCCGCTACGAGCGAAAGGGCAGTGATGATCGGCCCCTGACCGGGCAGTTCACCGCCGCGCAGGAGCTGCGCTTCACCGCGGCCGACGGTTGCATCCGCACCGAGCACGGGCTGAAGCTGCGCGACAGCGAGATCGACTTCGCGTGCAGCGGCCCCGTCACCCTCACCTTGGCGAAGCGAGAGAAGGGCAAGGCGGCGCCCGAGCGCGCCAAGACCGGCATGCTCAACCTCGCCATCGCCGACTATAGCGACATCGCCCACATTGATGCTCGCGGTGACGTCGTCGGGCACTTTGCCGACGCCGGCGAAGGAGCCGAGGCCGCCCCCGGTACGGCCCCTGCCGTAGCTGCCGGGACAACCGGAGCCGCGGGCTCCCGCAGCGCCGCAGATCGTTCGGAAACGGCCCGAGCCGAGAGCAGCGCGAAGAGCGGCAGCAGCCTGAGGGGCGACCACCTCGTCGCCGACCTCGTGAAGGGCAGCGCCCTTGTCGAAGCCCCGGAGTCTCGCGAAGCCTCCCTCAGCTACCGCGGCAACTGCGTCAGCGCCTCTTCCCCCGATGCCGGAGATGAGGCTCCCCGCCTCATCATTGCGGAAAACGGCGACCTGCTGGCCGTCGGCGGCCGCATCCGCGCGCACCTTCTCACCGATGAAGGCCCGGCTGACGCCGACTGCCGCGGGAAAATGGAGCTCATTCGCGCCGACCGCCTGATCACCACGGGCCCCGACGCCACCGTGAATGCCCCTGCCGGCCTCTTCTCCGCCAACGGCCCCCTCGTGCTCACCCTCGCCCCCGAGGAGAGCGCCGCCCAATCCGCTGATGGCGCCGGGAAACCGGCTGCCGGCACCGGTGCCGAGACCGAGAAGTCGGACAGCGGCGGCTTCGCCGCGCGCTATCCGCACCTCAACTACGCCTACAGCGGCTTGCAGCGCCTGCGCACCGAGCAGGGCGGCACCGCGCGCACGGCGCAGGCCTCCATGGAGTGCAGCGGGCTCATCGATATCAGCCTGCTGCCCGAAAGCCGCCGCGCGAAAAACGCCGTCATGGGCCCCATCGACAAAGCCCTGCTCTGCGATCGCGTCTCCGTGCTTGCCAAAGACTCCTCCGGGCGCCTGCTGCGCGCGAGCGGCGACCGCATGGAAGCCGATGCCGCCACCGGTGAAAAAGTCATCACCGGCCGCCGCGTGACCCTCTCCGACGAGAACAACACCCACATCGCCAGCGGAGCCGGTGCCGCCGTCCGTATCGATCGCAATAACAACGCTCGCATCACCGGGCAGCACCAGAGCACCACCGCCACCAACATCCGCCGGCAGACCGAGCAGACGAAGACCGCACCGGTCGGCTCCGGCGCTCGCAAACCCGCCGCCGACACCCCCCACCGCTCTCACTGATATGGAAACACTCCTCGACGCCCGCGGCCTCTGCAAGACCTATCGGGAACGCAAAGTGGTCGACAACGTCAACCTCACCGTCAACACCGGAGAAATCGTCGGCCTGCTCGGGCCGAACGGCGCCGGCAAGACCACCTCCTTCTACATGGTCGCCGGGCTCGTGCGCCCCGATGAGGGCAGTGTCAACTTCGTCGGGCAGGACGTCACCGGCCTGCCCATGCACCTGCGCGCGCGTCTGGGCATGGGCTACCTGCCGCAGGAGGAGTCCATCTTCCGCAAACTCACCGTCTACGAGAACCTCATGGCCATCCTCGAGACGCGCTCCGACATGAGCCGCCGCGAGCAGCGCGAAAAAGCCGACGAACTCATGGAGCGCTTCGGCATCACCAAGCTGCGCAACAGCCAGGCCCTGCAGCTCTCAGGCGGTGAAAAGCGCCGCCTGACCATCGCCCGCGCGCTGACCACCAGCCCCAAGCTGCTCATGCTCGACGAGCCCTTCGCCGGCGTCGACCCCATCGCCGTGCAGGACATCCAGCACATCGTCGCCTCCCTGCGCGAGACCGACGGACTCTCCATCCTCATCACGGACCACAACGTCCGCGAAACCCTCGGCATCGTCGACCGCGCCTACATCCTCTTTGAAGGACGCGTCATCAAACAGGGCAACGCCGAAGAAATCGCCAACGACCCCAAGACCCGCCGCATCTACCTCGGCGAGCACTTCAAGATGTGATCCTCGCGGTACGCTTCGCTGCGAGCTGCGGCACGGGACGCAGGCGGCGCGAGATGCGGGGGCTGCGTGATGCCCGCCTCTCAGAGGTGACGGCGCACGGACAGGTAGCAGGCGAGCGCCACGACAAAGAGCAGCAGGCAGAGCCCCGTGCTGCACACGCGATCCGCCAGCAGCGGGTCCACGGGTTGCAGCAGCAGATAAAGCACGCCGAGCAGCAGCAGGCCCGCCGCCAGCATCAGGATGAAGGGTTTGTTTGCTCTCCACATAACAAAGATAGCCGTCCGGCAGGGGCATTGTACGGGCTGAAAGGGGTAAAATCAAGCCCGTTTCTGTCATAATGCACCAAAAACAGGGATGAAGACGCAATTGGCAGCATTCCGGCTTGCCACGAGGAGGGCAGGGTGGTACAATGCCCGCGTATGAAGCAGACCTTGACCCTTCTCGCTCTGAGTGCAGGACTCTGTGTGACCCTCAACTCCTGCCAGAGCACCGATTCAGACGGCTTTTCCGGCGACTTCGAAACCGCAACACCCATCAACGAGTACAGCTACGCCGCCGACGAAATCCCCATCTGGCTTCAGGAAATCGACGCAAAGGTCCCCGCTGGTGACACCACCACCACCGTGGCCAACCGCAACGACTATCCCATCCCCGAGCCCGGCGCCACCGCCAGCACGGGCAGCGGTAGCTATGGCCAGGTGCAGCCTGACCACAGCGCCATTGCCGCCAACGACGTGGTCGTTGAGCCCGGCGCTACCACGGGGGTGAACACTCCCGCCGTGAGCTCGAAGCCCTCCGGCAGCTCGAGCGCCTCCAGCTCCTCCGGCAAGAGCAGCGGCCAGAAGAGCAGCTCCAAGCCGAAGAAGAAGAAGCCCGTCAAGACCTTTGACGAACCCACGATGCTGATCTACAAGGTGCGCCCCGGCGATAACCTCTCCGTCATCGCCAAGCGCTGCAACACCACCGTGGCTCAGATTCGCCGCGACTCCGGCATCAAGGGTGACCTCATTCACCCCGGGCAGACGATCAAGATTCGCTACACTCCGGACGGCTACAAGGCCACGCGGAGGTCGAGCAGCAGCAGCCGGAGCCGCACGCATACCGTGAAGTCCGGCGAGACCATCTCCGGCATCGCTGCCAAGTACGGCCTGGGCTACAAGCAGGTGCTCAAGGCTAACAAAATGAGCGAGTCGGACGCCAAGCGCCTGCGCCCGGGACAGAAGATCACGATCCCCGGCAAGAGCCGCTGATCGCTGAGTCCGAAATGAAGACCGCGAGCACCATGACCTTCAACCGCCAGAGTCGGCTGCTTCTCGCAGCCGGCCTCCTCCTCATCCTCCCGTCCTGCCACGTCTCGCAGAACGGCGTGGGCGTCACCATGGCGACGGATCAGGTCATGCCGGCCACCAACGACACCGTCTACGTTGAAGCCGGAAGCGGTGCTCCGCAGACCCCGCCCGTGCTGCCCGGCGCCGGGGATCCCAGCGTGCCGCCGAACAGCTACGCCCACCCGGGCTCCCTGTACGGCTCCACCCCGGCGTCGAGCGGCGGCAGCCATTACACCGTGCGCAGCGGCGACACCCTCTATGCCGTCGCGCGCCGCCACGGCATCACCCTCTCGCAACTGGCTGAAGCCAATGGGCTGAGCGTGACGGATCACCTGCGCATCGGCCAGACGCTCCTCATCCCTCAGGCCGGCGCCACCACCACGACACACAGCTACAGCGGCAGCAGCCGTAGCTACACCGTGCGCAGCGGCGATACCCTGAGCGCCATCGCCCACCGCTTCGGCGTCAGCCTCTCCGCCCTGCTGCGGGCCAACGGCCTGAGCAGCGCTCAGGCCGGGCACCTGCGCGTCGGGCAGAAACTCATCATCCCCTGAGCCGCGGCAGCGCGGCGCACGCGCCGTCCTCTCGCGGCCCAACTCTCCTGCTCGTCAGCGGGGCGCGGGCCGCGCAGCGGCGAGGTGCGTGCAGACCTCCCCTCACCCCATGAGAGCACGAAACCTCCTTGCCCTGCTGGCGGCCCTGAGCCTCAGCAACTGTTCCTCTGACCCCTCGTCGCAGACGGCGAGCGACGGCACCACGGCGCCCGCCTCCGGCCGGTCCGGCAGCACTCCTGCGACACCCGCCGCGAACACGGCGGCAAATCCCGCTGAGCAGCCCCCCGCCGTGCGCCCGCCCGAGCCTGAGCACATCAGCGGCAACATCCTTGACATCCCCGGCAAAAACGCTGCCGGCTACAAAAACCCCTACCCCGCCGGGAGCTACGCGCACTTCGTCGCCCAGAAAAAATACCCGAAGACCCTCGAGGTCTACTCCAACGACGAACTGCTCAAAACCCTCACGCGCGACAACTCCAAAATCATCATCTGCATCCCCCAGCAGCGCGCGCGCCTCTACATCGGCGACCGCGTCGCCCTCGACTGGCCCGTCTCCACCGGCACCAAGGGGCATGAGACGCCCACCGGCGTCTTCCGCGTGATGGAGAAGGACAAAGACCACAAATCCAACCGCTACGGACGCTTCATCAACTCGCGCGGGCGCACCTCCAACTCGAACGCCGACCTCAGCAAGGGCCTTCCGGACGGCCACAGCTTCCGCCCGGCCAGCATGCCCAACTGGCTGCGCCTGACGCCCGACGGCGTCGGCATCCACGGCGGCCGCGTCGTCGCCGGGCGCCGCCTCTCGCACGGCTGCATCCGCACCCCCTACGCCGTTGCCGCCAAGCTCTATGAGCACGCCGTCGTCGGCATGCCTGTCTACGTCTCTCGCGCCATCGAGGACTACAGCCGCGGCGGCTACCTCAAGCCCATCGACATCAAATACAGGCCTGAGCCGGGCAGCGACTACACCGACATGCCCGTCAACCCCACCACCGTCAAGAGCCCGAGCTGAGCGATGAGCGCCCCCGCGCCAGACCAGAACAAGGTACAGGAGAATAAGGTCCACCAGGACAAGGGGCACGAGGACGAGGCCCTTGCGGACATGTCCCCCGAGGAGGAGGGCCACGCCCAAGCCGCCGCCGAAGAGCCCGCCGAGCCTGTTGACGATATCCTCTGCGGTCTCATGCCTCAGCCTCCCTGCGTGCCCGAGCACGGCCATCACTACCGCTGCGCCAACTTCGGCCTCTACATCGGCTGCGCCCTCCTCGTCCTCGTCGGCGTCATCTATTACTTCGTCTCGCATCCGCCGACCGAGCAGCCCCTGAGGAGCCTCATCGCGCTGCTGGCCGGCCTCGCCGCCATCGGCTGGGCCCTCCACTATTGCAGCATCAGCTACTGCATCGACAGCGACGGCATCAGCGTTCGCCGGCTCTTCGGCCGCAGCATCAGCCTCCGCTGGAGCGAGCTGCGCCGCTGGGAAGTCGTCCGCATCATCGAGCCGGAGCAGTCCACCTGCCGCATCATCTTCAGCGGCGAAGACGGCCGGCCCTCCATCACCCTCAGCAGCGAGCTGCTCGAGCTTGAAGCCGTTGAAAACCTCGCCCGAGAGCTGCAAGGCTCGAACCCCGTGTAAGCGGCGCATAGGCCTCTGCCGCGGCAGGAAAATCGGGGCAGTCGCAAAAAAAGACTTTTCAGAGAGTCTCAGTCTGGTATAATCTCGCCCGTCCGAACGGCTGCCCCTTCCAACAGAAGAGTCGCCGAACCCCGACACAATCACCGCTATGTCAGATTACGCCACACGAGTGCTGGATCAGGTTCGCGCCAAAAACGCCAATGAGCCTGAGTTCCTTCAGGCCGTGCAGGAGGTGATTTCCACCATCACCCCCGTGCTCGAAGCCCACAAGAAGTACGAAGATAACTGCATTCTCGAGCGCATCACCGAGCCCGAGCGCACGATCATCTTCCGCGTCCCGTGGACGGACGACCAGGGCAAGATTCACGTCAACCGCGGCTATCGCGTTGAGTTCAATAGCGCCATCGGACCGTACAAGGGCGGCCTGCGCTTCCACCCCTCCGTCAACCTCGGTATCCTCAAGTTCCTCGGCTTCGAGCAGATCTTCAAGAACTCGCTGACCACGCTCGCCATGGGCGGCGGCAAGGGCGGTTCTGACTTCGACCCCAAGGGCAAGAGCGATGCGGAAGTCATGCGCTTCTGCCAGAGCTTCATGACCGAGCTCTCCCGCCACATCGGCGCGGACACCGACGTGCCCGCCGGCGACATCGGCGTGGGCGGCCGTGAAATCGGCTACCTCTTCGGCCAGTACAAGCGCCTGCGCAACGAGTTCACGGGCGTGCTCACCGGCAAGGCCCTCAACTGGGGCGGCTCGCTGATTCGTCCCGAGGCCACCGGCTACGGCACCGTCTACTTTGCCCAGAACATGCTCGCCACCAAGGGTGACGACCTCTCCGGCAAGGTCTGCGTCGCCTCCGGCTCCGGCAACGTGGCTCAGTACCTTGTCGAGAAGCTCAACCAGCTCGGCGCCAAGTGCGTCACCATGTCCGACTCCAACGGCTACGTCTACGACCCCGAGGGCATCGATCAGGAGAAGCTCGCCTGGATCATGGAGCTCAAGAACGTGCGCCGCGGCCGCATCAAGGAGTACGCCGAGCACTTCAAGGGTGTGACCTACTTCGAGGGCCAGCGCCCCTGGAGCGTCCCCTGCGACTGCGCCTTCCCCTGCGCCACGCAGAACGAAATCAACGGCGAAGAGGCCGCCACGCTCATCCGCAACGGCTGCAAGCTCGTCGCTGAGGGTGCCAACATGCCCACCGACCTCGACGGCATCAACAACTATCTCGCCGCCAAGATCCTCTACGGCCCGGCCAAGGCTGCCAACGCCGGCGGCGTGGCCACCTCCGGCCTCGAGATGGCTCAGAACAGCCAGCGCCTCAGCTGGACGCGCGAGGAGGTTGACGCCAAGCTCTTCGGCATCATGAAGAACATTCACGAGAACGCCTACAGCCACGCTCGCGAATACTCCGCCGACAGCAAGGGCGAGTTCACCAACTACGTCGCCGGTGCCAACATCGCCGGCTTCGTCAAGGTGGCCGACGCCATGATCGACCAGGGCCTCGTCTGATGCCCCTGATCCCCTAGCGATCATCGCTTTCAGAGCCGCAGCCTCCCGCCGGGAAGCTGCGGCTCGCTCGTTGGCGGTGCTGTCGCCGCTTCGCGTCCGCCGTCACCGCTTCCGCTTGACGCTGTTTCCTGTGCTCCACCCGACGCGCCGTTTGTCATTTGACGGCTGCCATTGTCGCTTGTTTGTCTCCTCCCCGTCTGCCCTTGCCCGCGCGGCGATCCATCCACCCGACGGAAGCCTCCGCCCTGCTGCCCATAACCGCGCTTCATCGTCGCTCTTCATCCGCGGACGCCGTCAGCGTCTGCCGTTAAGGGAATCTCATGCGGACGCAGGCTGCCCCGTCGTCTGGGGATTGGGCAGGGTTCGGAGGATTGAGGAGGGGGAGGAAGGGGGGCCGGAAGGAGCCGGGGCAACGCGATCCGCGGTGGGGAAAACGGGACCCGCATGAAAAGTTCGAGTCCCACCCGAGAAAAGAGCCCTAACGTAGCGCCGCCGCTGTTTGCTGACACGCGTTCAGACTTGCAAAAACAGCTGATTCTGCTACAATGGCGCACCCGCCTCGCGCTTTCCCCCTCCCGCCTCCATGAAACATCTTTTCGCCAGCCTCGCCGCCTTGCTCGCCCTCGGGCTATGCAGCTGCCAGCAACAGCAGCAGCAAGCTCAGGCGCAGTATACGCCCACCGTCGTCTATCACGAAGGCTACACCGCTCGCCTTCTCCCCAACGGCCAGGCCTCCATCCCCAAAAAGGCGCCTGAGCGCATCAAGCGCATCATCCGCGCCGCCAACAAAATCGTCCGCAAACCTTACCGCAGCGGCGGCGGCCACCGCAGTCACCACGACAGCGCCTATGACTGCTCCGGCGCCACCGCCTTCGCCCTGCGCGAGGCTGGGCTCATCGGCAACCGCTACCCGACCTCCGGCGACTTCATGCGCTGGGGCCGCGCCGGCTACGGCAAGTGGCTCACCGTCTACGTCAAGCGCGGGCATGTCTTCCTCACCGTCGCCGGACTGCGCTTCGACACCACGGGCAGCGGACGCGGCATCGGCCCGCGCTGGTACAACACCCCGCGCCCCTGCCGAGGCTTCTACGTGCGCCGCGCCCCGGGCCTGTGAGCCCGCTGCGGCGAGTCCGTCCCGGGAATCGCGCGCAGTCAGACGGATTGCGGCGCGTGATTGCAGTAAACTGAACGCGCTTCCCGCCGCTTCCTCGGTTCATCCAAATCTCAACTGACCTCAATCGACCTCACCCGAGCACGCAAAATCGCGCCCGCATCCCCCCGATCTCCCTCCGCCACCCTGTCACCCCCCCCCGTCAACCACCGAAGATGAACGCAGAAAACGAACGCAACCACGGCCCGCAGCGCATTGACGCCATCATGGCGCGCTGGGGGCTTGAAAATCACGACCTCGTCAGCGTCTCGATTGAACAGCTCACCCACAAACAGGTGCAGAAAGCCCGCCAGGGACGCCAGCTCACCCTCAGCATGATGCAGAAAGTCGCGCGCGCCCTCAACGTCGCCCTGTGGAACCGCCTCAGCGACGAGCAGAAAGAGGTCTACTACGAGTACATCCACCGCGATCTCTTCAGCTACGCCAAGGGCTACGACCCCGAGTGGAAGGACCCGAACGACGCGCTCAAGCCGCAGCAGCACTCATGAGCCTCAGCGTCAGTGAGCTCGTTGCCCGCCTGCGGCGCAGCGTCGAGCAGGGCGTCGGCGAAGCCGAAGTCTGCGGCGAAATCGGCTCCTGCAAAACCGCCGCCAGCGGCCACATCTACTTCACCCTCAAGGACGCCTCGGCCCAGTTGCAATGCGTCCTCTATCGCTTTCAGGCCCTCAGCAGCCGCGTCCGCCTCAGGGAGGGTATGCAAGTCGAGCTGAGCGGTCGCGCCACCGTCTGGGAGGGCCGCGGCTCGCTGCAATTCATCGTCAGCCGGGTCAAAGAGGCCGGCCTCGGCAGCCTTCAACAGCAGTTTGAAGCCCTCAAGGCTCGCCTTCAGGCCGAGGGCCTCTTCGACCCCGAGCGCAAAAAAGCCCTGCCGCGCTTCCCGCAGAGCGTCGGCCTCATCACCTCGGCAGCCGGAGCCGTCATTCAGGACATGCGCCACCGCCTCTCCTCGCGCGCGCCTTGGATGCAGGCCTGGCTCTACCCCGTCGCCGTGCAGGGCAAGGGGGCGGAAGAGCAGATCGCCGAAGCCATCCGCCGCTGGAACGACCCCGCCGCCGGGCTGCCGCCCGTCGACTACCTCATCATCGCGCGCGGCGGTGGCTCTCTGGAAGACCTCTGGTGCTTCAATGAAGAGAGCCTCGCGCGCGCCATCGCCGCCAGCCGCCTGCCCGTCGTCTCCGCCGTGGGGCACGAGACGGACTTCACCATCGCCGACTTCGTGGCCGACCTGCGCGCCCCGACGCCCACCGCCGCCATTGAGCTCACCACGCCGGACGGTGCCGCGCTCGACGACGCGCTGAGCAAGACTGAGTCCGCCCTGCGCCTGCGCCTGCGCCGCGCGCTGGAGACCGCACGCCTGCGCCTGCAGGCCGCCGCCCGCGGCAAACTGGAGCGCCCCCTGGAAGCCATCGGCCCCTTCAGCCAGCGGCTCGACCTGCTCGACGAGCAACTCCACCGACTCGCCGCCCGCCAGCTGGAGCAGCGCAGCCATCGGCTCAGCCTGCTCGCCGTCGGCCTGAGCGCCGGGCGCACGACTGAGCGCCTGGGCCTCGCCGCCGCCCGCCTCTCCGCTCTGGAGCAGCAACTGCACGCCTCCGCCGAGACTCGCGTGCTGCGCGCTCGCGCCACCGTTGACGGCCTCGCCGCCCGCCTCACCATTGCCGACCCCGGCAACGCCCTGGCCCGCGGCTTCGCTCTCGTGCGGCGCAGCGACGGCAGCCTCGCGCGCGACAGCGAGGCTCTGAGCCCGGGCGACGCCCTGCGTATCACCCTCGCCCGGGGTGAGGTGGATGCCACCGTCACCGCCTCGCATCCCTGAGGGCTCATCTGTGGCGTTCGACAGGGCGCCTCTTGGTTCTGCCCCGAGGTCGGGCGCCCTGCCGGCTCTCTGCCGCCTTTCGGCAATCGCCATGGAAACTCGGTACCACAGCGGGTCCGCGCCTGCGGAGCGGGGTGTCGGTTTCAAGACTGCGGAGCCGGGGCTCTGTCACGCTGCGAACGTCGCCCTCGGAACGGGCCTCTCGTGCTCGCAATAAGGGGTGCACAGGACGGTTGATGACGGCGAAAAAACGCAAGCGGCAGCTCTTGCTCTCTTGACGAAGCCTCCCGCTTTGTATATGATAGAGAAGTCAACCAGCTTCCCGACATGAAGAACCCGACTCGACTGATCACCATCCTCTTGCTCCTCGCTGCCGCCGGCCTCTCGCAGGCCGCTCCGTCCGGCGGAACGCAGCGCATCTACGACCGCCACGGCAACTACAGTGGGCGCGTCGAAACGGACGCCTCCGGCAACCAGCGCTATTACGACCGCCACGGGAATTATCAGGGCAGCAGCCGGAAGTCCGGCGTCGGCAACACAAACTATTACGATCGCCACGGCAATTACCGCGGCAGCAGCCGAAGCGGCGTCTCCGGCACCACAAACTATTACGACCGCCACGGCAATTATCAGGGGCGCAGCAGCAAGGGCGGTGCCGGCAACACGGATTATTACGATCGACACGGCAACCACACGGGCACCAGCCGGAGGACCGGCCCGGGCAACACCACCTATTACGACAAGCGCGGCCAGGTCCGCGGACGCAGCGCTGAGGGCCGCTGAGCCCTGTGCGGTGGCCGGCGGAGCGCAGGTCGGCTGCATCCCGGCCTGAGCGCGCCTTGCTTCAGCCGCCCTCAGCGCACCCGCCCTCAGCGGCCGGGCGCGGGGGCGGCGTGGCGCAGCGCCTCGCGCGTGCGCTCCAGCTCGCGGCTGATCTGCTCCTTCGTGGCGTGCTGGCTGCGCAGCAGGTGCGAGAGCATCGTGAGCGCCACCTCGTGCTCGCCGGAGAAGACCTCGACATCCTCCTTCAGCGAGCGACGCAGCGCCTCCGCCGAGCTGAGGTAGGTCGTGTGCGCGAGCACCTGAATCTTCGGGTTGAGGCTGCGGGCCATCGAGGCGATCTCCGCCGCAGGGGCCGCCGGGGTGGTGATGATGATGGAGACCGCCTGCTCGACCCCGGCGAGCTTGAGGATGTCGCGCCGCGAGGCGTCTCCGTGCATGGCGGGGATGCCCTGTTTGAGCAGGCGCTGCACGGTGTTGACGTTCATCTCGATGACGACGGCGTCGGCATCGTTGTCGCGCAGCGCCTTGGTGCAGAGCTCGCCGCAGGGGCCGTAGCCGACGACGATGACGCGGTGGCGATCCTCCTGCGGCTCGGGGATGTTGTCGAGCTCCTCGTGGCGCGAGTCGCCGATGCCTCGCTTCTCCATCGCGCGGATGAAGGCGGGAATGAAGCGGTAGAAGGTGGCGTTGAGGGTGATGGTGATGATGGCCGCGCCGGTGATGATGTTCGCGGCGGCCTCCGGCAGCACCCCGTATTCCTGCGAGGCCAGCGTGGCGAGAATGAAGGAGAATTCACCGATCTGCGAGAGCGCCGCCGCCACCTGCGTCGCCATGCGGAAGGGGCGCTTGAGCATGCGGATGGCGATGAAGGCGGCCACGGGTGCGAGCAGCGTCAGCAGTACCGTGCCCAGCGCCATCGGCCAGTGCTCCACCATGCCCTCCCAGTGAAAGCCCATGCCGACGGAGACGAAGAAGAGCACGGCAAAGGCGTCGCGCATGGGCAGAGCGTCGCTCGCCGCTCGGGCAGAGAACTTGCTCTGGCCGACGACCATGCCGGAGAGGAAGGCGCCGAACTCCATCGAGGCGTCGAAGACGTAGGCGGAGAGCGAGGCGATGCCGAGGGCAAAGACGAGCACGGCGAGGGTGAAGAGCTCGCCGGAGGCGAAGCGCGAGACGTAGGTGAGGATGCGCCCGATGACCTGCCGCCCGACGTAGGCGACGCAGAGCACGAGCAGCCCGAGCTTGACGACCATCCAGAGCAGAGACTCCAGCAGGGGCTTGTCGCCGAAGATGACGGGCATGAGCACGAGCAGGATGATGGTGAAGATGTCCTCAACGACGAGCATGCCGAGGGCGAGGTGGCCTGAGGGCGTTTGCAGGATGCGGTTGTCGGCCAGCACGCGGGTGAGCACGACGGTGCTCGAGACGCAGCAGCAGAGGCCGAACATGACGCAGCCCGTCATCGTGAAGCCCATGGCGCCGCCCAGCAGCATGCAGGTGAGCGCGCCCAGCAGGGTGCGCATGCCCATGCACATCAGGGCGCCGGGCACGGCGACTTTCTGCACGGCCACGAGGTCCTTGAAGTGAAATTGAAGACCGACGCCGAAGAGCAGCAGCACCACGCCGATGTGCGAGAAGTCTTCGACCAGACCCTGGTCGAGCGCGTCGCCCGAGCACTGGGCGGCGATGATGCCGGCGAGCAGGTAGCCGATGATGGGGGAGAGGCGGACGCGCTGGGCGAGGATGCCGAGAATGAGGGCGAGGGTGAGCGAGATAGCGAGGGTGTTGATCATGGTCGGAGCCGCGGGGAAGGGGGCGCTTGGGGGAAGTTCGGGTGGTGAAGGGGAAAGGGGCTGTGTGCTGTTGAGGTGGGGAGGGCGCTGCGCCGGGGCTACGCGGAAGCCTCTGCGCTGAAGAAGCGCGGAAGCTGGCTGCGCCTGAGGAGCTCGGAAGCGGGCCGTAACGGCGCGCAGAGGAAGAGGCTGGCGGAGGAGCCGGCGCCGCGGAAGGGCCTTGCCGCTGCGGAGCCGCCGAGAGGCCCTCTCCGAAAGGCCGCCTCGGGACGCTCAGTTGATGACGCGGGCCCAGAGAACCTTGAGGTAGCGCCCCTCTGGGTAGGTGGAGAGGAAGGGGTGGTCCCAGCCCGGGCCGGTCATTTCGAGAATCTGGAGGCGGCGCCCGAGGCGCTGCGCGGCTTTGATGACGACTTTTTCAAACTCAGCGGGGCTGACGAGCCCCGAGCAGGAGCAGGTGACGAAGAGACCGCCGCGGCGCACGCACTGCAGGCCGAGCATGTTCAGGTCGTGGTATTTGCGCAGGCCCTCCTCCTTCTCATCGTTGCGGCCGAGGACGAACTTCGGCGGGTCGAGCAGCACGATGTCAAAGCTCTTGCCGTTGCGCACCATCTGGCGGGCATAGACGAAGGCGTCGGCATGCACGAAGTCAATGCGCAGAGGGCCGTTCTCGGCATTGAGATTCGCATTGCGCTTCGCCATGGCGATGGCTTTTTCATCGAGGTCGACGGCCGTGACCTCGGCCGCGCCGTGCAGGCGCGCCTGAATCGAGAAGCCGCCGGAGTAACAGCAGAGATCGAGCAGGCTCTTGCCGGCGGCGAGGCGCGCCAGCTTGAGGCGGTTGTCGCGCTGGTCGCAGAAAAAGCCCGTCTTGTGCCCCATCGCGAAGTCCACCTCGTAGCGCACACCGTGCTCGGTGATGCGCACCTTGCCGACGGGGGCACTCTCCGGGGTGCGTGTGGTGTCGATGCCCTCCATGCGCGCGACGGATTCGTCGACGGAGATGACGTGGCGGCGCGTGCCGCAGAGCTCGTGGAGCAGGGGCAGCCAGCGATCGAGGCGCTGCCAGACCCCCAGCGTGCTCACCTCGAGGCTCAGCACGTCGGCATAGCGATCTGCAATGAGGCCGCCGAGGCCGTCGGAATCGCCGTGAATCACGCGGTAGGCGCCGCTGACCTCATCGAGGCGGCAGTCCTCGCGGCGCCAGGCAACCGCGCGTCGCAGGGCCTCTTCAAGATCCTCCTCACTGAGCGGCTCGCTGCCGTGGCGCAGCATGCGCAGCGGCGTGCGGCTGCGCGGATTCCAGAAGCCGCTGCCGAAGAACTCGCCGTTTTTGTCGTAGACGTTGATGAGCCCGCCCGCCGCGGCATCGGGACTGGAGGCGCCGAGCATGCGCGGGAAGACGGCGGGGTTGTACGTGAAGTATTTGAGCTGCACCCAAGGGCGCACCCACTGCTCGCTGCCCTCGGGGGCTGCGGCGGGCGAAGCCGGCGCGGCATGGTTGAGGCTCGCCGCCCTGTTCTGTCGCGGGGCGCGGCCGAAGGGGTGCGGCCGGGAAGAGTCCGGGGCGAAAGGCCCTCCGTCTGCACGCTCACTGCGGCGCTGCATCGGCGGGCCGGGGCGGCGTTCACCGAGGCCCTGGCCTCGGTGCGGCATCTCGCGCCGAGGCTGTTTTGAGTATTCGTTATCTGCGTGGCCTGGGTGCATGTTCACGCGGAAATTATACGCGGGCGGCGGGGGGGCGTCAAGCTTGGATTGCTGCCTGTTCACTCCTCAGCGCGAGCGTCTGCGGACTTGCGCGTCGCGGCTCTCCAGCGCACCGTCGGCCGCGCGATGGTGAAGTCGCGGCGTTCGTCGCTCGCATCGGTGTAGACACTGTAGGCGCGCGGTGACGGCAAAAACAGATCGGCCAGTCGGCGCTTGGCGTTCACCCATCGGTAGATCAGACCGTTGAGGCTTCGCCAGAAGAGCGGCGTCTCATCGCGCAGGCGCTGCCATTCGCGCTGCCCGGTCTCCGTCCACGCCAGATTGGACCCGGTGCAGAGGAAGGCCGAGGTCAGCACGGGGATGGTGGCAAAGCGAACGTCCTGCTCGGTGAGTCGACGGAAAAAGACGAGGTCGCCGATGCTCTTCCACTGCGTGTCGTAGCGAGGGCGAAGGCGGCGGAAGAAGTCCCCGCGATAAAACGACGAGTTCGTAATGCAGGCACAGTTGAGCCATGAAGACCAGCGGCGCGGTATCACGGGGCGCCGGTGGCAGATGTATTCCCAGTGTTCGTCGAGAATCAGGTAGCTGCCCAGAAGGATGTCGGCCCTGGGTTTTGCCGCTCCCTGAGCGGCCACATCCCGGAGGGCGAGCGGCAGATACTGCTCGTCGCTGTTGAGGTGGGCCGTGTAATCGGCGTCTTCGGGGATGAGGGCCCAGGCCCGGTTGATGGCATCATACATGCCGCGATCGGGGGCACTCTCAAAGCTGAAGCGGTAGTCGGGCTCATTCCCGTGCTCGCGCTGCCAAGTCTCCAACCACTCGCGGCTGCCGTCCGTCGAGCCTCCGTCCTGCACGTGGTGGTGCACCTCGATGCCGGGGCACGCCTGATCGCGGACGGAGCGCACAGCGCAGGGCAGCCACCGGAGGGCGTTCCATGCGGGTGTGATGATGTAGAATTTCATACTTCAATGGGCATGCAGGGCAGCGTTGCGAGGCGGCCGTTCTTCCATGCCACCCACTTGTCTGCATAGTCCAGCATCATGAGAATGCACTGCTGCATGTCCAGATATCGGTAACAGCCCAAGCGACCGATAAAGGAGACATGGTGCTGCTGTTGCGCGAGGGCGATGTAGCGTTGCAGGGTGGCGAGATCTTTCTGCATCCGCTTGGGGTAGATTTTATTCATCTCGCGGGTGCATTCCGCACTGTATTCCCTCATGAGAACGCTCTTCTCATGCGTCTCCCACGGGGAGAAATAATTGTGCTCGTGGGACCGCGTCCAGGGCACGCTCAGATCACTGAAGTTCATGCAGGCGCAGCCCTGCTGCTCAAAGTCGCCGCGGATGATTTCGAAGGTGACGGTGCGATAGCTCAGGTCTCCTTCGCTGTAATGGAAGTATTCGTCAATTGGCCCTGCGTAGAAGACGTGCTCGTACTTCTCGTTCATCTCCTGCTCATAGGTGACGCCGAGCCCGACAGTGATGCGGGGATGGTTGAGCATGTTCGTGATCCAAGCCGTGTAACCGCTTCTCGGCAGAGCCTGATAGGTGGACTTGTAGTAGTTGTCATCATAGTTGAAGCGAACCGGTATGCGCTTGAGAATATCGGCCGGCAGTTCGCGTGGTGACACTCCCCACTGTTTGATGGTGTAGCCCTTGAAGAAGGTTTCGTAAATCTCCTTGCCCACCATGGAGAGCAGTTTCTCTTCGGCATTCTGCGGATTGACGATGCTGTGGTCGCGCTTTTCCTCAATAAGGTCGCGCGCTTGTCGCGGGCTCAGCTGCACGCCGAAGAGCTGGTTGATGGTATGCAGGTTGATGGGGAAGGAAAAGACCCCGCGATGGTTGCAGGCCTTGACGCGGTTCACCCACGGTACGAAGCTGTCGAAGCGCTCGGCGAACTGCCGTGCTCGCTCGCTGCTGGTGTTGAAGATATGCGGGCCGAAATAGTGCATGTCAACCCCGGTCTCTTCGTCGCGACGCGAGTGGCAGAGGCCACCGATGAAATCCGAGCGATCAATGACGAGGCTCTCGACGCCGCTCTCGGCAAGCTGACGGGCGAGGACGCTGCCGGAAAGACCGGCTCCAACAATGAGGACTTTTTTCATAATGTCTCGAGTGAGAGGAGATGTTTATAGTGGTTTTCCAGTTGACTGAGGCGCACGTCCCAGCTCATGTGCTCACATAGCCACCGGGCGCGTTCCCGATGCCACTCCGCCGGGCGGGGCGCTGCATGAATGATCTTCTTGAGGGCGGCGCGGAGATCCTCTTCCGTGCGCGCCGTGACGGGTACCTTGCAGGCGTAGTCATCCGGCAGCCAGCTTTGGCCGGGCAAATCGAGGCACAGAGTCGACACACCGAGAGCGACGGCTTCGAGCAGCGCCATGCAGCCGGCGTCGCGAAAGCCGACGCTGACGAAGCCTCGAGCGGAACGGATGATGGGCAGCAGCTCGCTTCGCTTCATGAAGGGCATGGGCTGCAGCCATTGCTCAGGGAGCCCGCAGCTGCGCGCGAGGGCGAGCAGCGTGCCTTGATCCTCGGGGCGAACGGCGGCAATGCGAAGAGGTATTGATTCTCCCTCCCGGTGCAGTGCGGCGAGAGAGCGCAGGAGCATGCGCAGTCCCTTTTCAGGGCGTAGCCCTCCGTCGAAGATGAGATAGGGCTCATCGGCGGGAGTGGGCGCATCATCTCGTATTTCATTGCTCGCGATGGAGATGATGGGCATGAGCTCAACGTTGCTCAAACCGCCCGTGTGCGTCAGCCGATCGAGTGTCTGCGGTGTGGAGGCGAGGATGAGACCGCGGGACTTGCTGTGTCGCACGCGCCGCGTCAGCAGCCGGACGTCCCAGGGAATGCGGCGCAGCAGCTCTTTGAACCGCGTGGCCCAGGGCAGGTCGCGCCAGAGGCGAAGCGGGATGGTTTCCGCCCCGCCGACGGGGCCGATCAGGTAGGGCAGCCCTGTGGCAAAGACGTCGTGGATGTGGCGGTACTGATTGAAGGTGACGTGGTGGGCGAGGTCAAAGCGCTCGCGCCGGCAGAGCTCGCGCAGGGGGGCTTCGATGCGCCGCTGCCAGATACGGTAGGAGCGGGAGCTGGCGAAGTGCGTGATGCCGCAGTCCCACTCGATCAGCCGCGGCGGTCGCTCCATCTGCGCGACGGCAGGCGCGTTCAGATGGTGAAATTCGCTCGTGGTGACGACGGTGACGTCATGCCCGCGCTCGCACATGCCTCGAGCGACGTTCCAGCCGACGCCGGCCTCACTGCCGCGGCCGGCTCCAAAGCTGTAGGAGATGAGGAGAAGCTTCATGATGGCGGGATGAAGGGGAGGAAAGGGAGGAAAGGGAGGAAAGGGAGGAAAGGGAGGTGTGCGAGAGAGGGGAACGGAGAGGGACAGCGGAGCGTCTGTGAAAGGGAAGCGGAGGCGGGAGGGGGCGGGTGGCTTTTGTCCGTTCGTCTCCTCGGCGGGTCCGGAAAGCTCAGCTCTGCCCGGGTGGTGCGAGGGACGAGGGCTCAGGAGGGCCCTGAGGCGTCTGCTCGGCTTCACCGCGGCAGCCCCAGTGCGCGCTCGGGTGCTCGATGCGGAAGGTTCGGCGCTCCGTCTCCTGCCCTGCATAGACTCGGTACTCGCGAGGGGCCGGCTGCCGGAGGTCGGCCAGGCGGCGCCTCAGCCCGGCCCATGCCAGAGAGCAGCGGTGGCGCCGGATGACGGAGGCCGGAAGCCCGGCGTAGTAGCGCTCGACTTCGCGTCGGTTGAGTTCGCTCCAAGCCAAGTTGCTGCCGGTGAGGCAGAAGGCGCTGCTGATGAGGCGCGGCCTCAGAATGAAGCGCGGGTGGCGCAGCAGAAGCTCGCGGAAGAAAAAGAGATCGGCGAGGCAGCGCCAGTCCGTGTCAAAGCGAAGGTGCAGGCGGCGGAAGCTCGTCGCCCGGTAAAAGCAACTGCACGTGATGATCTCGCAGACCGTTCGACTGGTGAGCAGGCTCGGGCGAATGGGGCGGCGGTGGCAGATGTAGCGCCCCTCGGCATCGAGCACGAGGTGCGTCGTCAGCACCAGATCGCCCTCGGGTTCGCGGTCCAGAGCCTCGGCGACTCCGGACAAGGCTCTGGGAAGGTACTGTTCGTCGCTGTTAAGCTGTGCGGTGGCATCAGCCTCCTCGGGCAGGGCATCCCATGCGCGGTTGATGGCGTCGTACATGCCGCGATCCGGCGCGCTTTCAAAGCTGAAGCGGTAGCCCGGCGTATCGGCGTGTTCTCGCCGCCAGTGCTCGAGCCACTCACGGCTGCCGTCCGTCGAGCCCCCGTCCTGCACGTGGTGGTGCACGCTCACCTCGGGCGCCGCCTGATCCGCCACCGAGCGCACGCAGCGCGGCAGCCATTCAAGAGCGTTGTAGGCCGGGGTGACGATGTAGAAGTGCATGGTGCGAAGGAGCTGCGGAAAAAACTTTAGCGCAATAGGGGAAATGGCGGTGCGAGCGGAAATCGGGAAAGGGCGGAGTGTGAGTCAGCTCCTGAGCTCGGAGAGCATAGGAAGGAGGGGAGAGAAGGGGAGGGAGAAAGAGGGGAGCAAGGAGAGGCGTAGCCCCCGGGGGAAAGTGTCGAGTGACACGCTCGCGCACGGAGGCGCGGGAAGAGCTGCAGATACGGCAAGGGCCGGGTGGCATGCCACCCGGCCCCGCAGCAAGAGAGGGCGGAGATCAGGAGTAGACCGCCACGGCCTCAGCTGCACAGGCGAGCATGTAGTCGCGGTTCAGCTTGGCAATGTTGTCCACCGTGATACCCTTCGGGCAAGCGGCCTCGCACTCGTACTGGTTCGTGCAGTTGCCGAAGCCCAGAGCGTCCATCTGGCGCACCATGGCGAGCACGCGCTTGTTTTTCTCGGGCTGGCCCTGCGGCAGCAGATTGAGGTGAGCGGCCTTGGCCGAGGTGAAGAGCATCGCCGAGCTGTTTTTGCAGCTGGCCACGCAGGCACCGCAGCCGATGCAGGCGGCAGCGTCGAAGGCGGCGTCCGCCGTCTTCTTGCGCACCGGCATGTTATTCGCATTCGGTGCGGCACCCGTGCGCACGTCGATGAAACCGCCGGAGGCGATGATCTTGTCGAGCGCGGTGCGGTCAACCATGAGGTCGCGCAGCAGCGGGAAGGCCTTCGCGCGGAAGGGCTCGATCCAGATGGTGTCACCGTCGCGGAACTGGCGCATGTGCAGCTGGCAGGTGGTCACCTTCTTGCCGCCGTGCGGCACGCCGTTGATCGTCAGCGAGCACATGCCGCAGATGCCCTCGCGGCAGTCGTGGTCGAAGTGAATCGGCTCCTTGCCCTCGTGCACGAGACCCTCGTTGACGATGTCGAGCATCTCGAGGAAGGAAGCCTCCTCGGGGATGTCGTGGGCCTCGTAGGTTTCGATGCGGCCCTGAGCCTGGGCGTTCTCCTGACGCCAGACCTTGAGAGTGAGATTGAGATTGGCCATAGTGTTCTGAAAATGAATGGTTGTTCGTTGCTTTACTTGTAGGAGCGGATCGCAAGGTGCACGTTGTCGAAGGTCAGCGGCTCCTTGTGCAGAATCGGCAGATTGCCCGTGCCCGTGTACTCCCAGCAGGCGACGTAGGCGAAGTGCTCGTCATCGCGCTTGGCCTCACCGTCGGGCAGCTGGTGCTCCAAACGGAAGTGAGCGCCGCAGGACTCTTCACGGTTGAGAGCGTCGTAGCAGAGCACCTCCGCGAAGTCGAGGAAGGCGGCCACGCGCCATGCCTTCTCCAGCTCCATGTTGATGCCCTCGGTGCTGCCGACGACCTTCACGTTCTTCCAGAACTCATCACGGATGGCCGGGATCTTCTCGATGGCGTCCATGAGCGACTCCTTCGTGCGGCCCATGCCGACGTCCTCCCAGATGAGCTTGCCGAGCTCGCGGTGAATCTCATCGGGGCTCTTGTTGCCCTTGACGTCCATGATCTTGGCGATGCGAGCCTTGACAGCCTCTTCAGCCTCCTTGAACTCGGGAGCCGCCGTGGTGACGGAGCCGGGCTTCTGCGTTGTGAGGTAAGTGGGCAGCGTGGAGCTGATGACGAAGTAGCCGTCGGAGAGACCCTGCATGAGAGCCGAGGCGCCGAGGCGGTTCGCGCCGTGGTCGGAGAAGTTGGCCTCGCCGAGTACGTGCAGACCGGGGATGGTCGACATGAGGTTGTAGTCCACCCAGAGGCCGCCCATGGTGTAGTGAGAGGCCGGATAGATCATCATCGGCTGCTCGTGCGGATCAACGTCGGTGATCTCTTCGTACATCTCGAAGAGGTTGCCGTACTGACCGTCGATCCAGTCCTTGCCCATGCGATCAATGGCATCCTTGAAGTCGAGGAAGACGCCGCGACCCGTCGAGGCAACACCGCGACCGTCGTCGCAGGCCTCCTTGGCGGCACGCGACGAGATATCACGCGGAGCCAGGTTGCCGAAAGAGGGGTACTTGCGCTCCAGATAATAGTCGCGATCGCCTTCGGCGACGTCGGAGGGCTTCATCTCACCCTTGCGGATCTTCTCAGCGACCTCGCGGCTCTTGGGGACCCAGATGCGGCCGTCGTTGCGGAGAGACTCGGACATGAGCGTGAGCTTGCTCTGGTAGTCGCCCTTGACGGGGATGCAGGTGGGGTGAATCTGCGTGAAGCAGGGGTTGGCGAAGTAGGCACCCTTCTTCCAGCAGGCGCAGGCGGCGCCGACGTTGCAGCCCATCGCATTGGTGGACAGGAAGAAGACGCGGCCGTAGCCGCCCGTGGCCAGCAGCACGGTGTCGCCTGCATAGCTCTTGATTTCGCCGGTGACGAGGTCGCGCACGACGATGCCCTTGGCGTGGCCGTCGACGACGACGAGATCCATCATCTCGGTGCGCGGGTGCATCTCGATGTGCCCCTTGCCGATCTCCTTCTCCATGGCCTGATAGCAGCCCAGAAGAAGCTGCTGGCCGGTCTGGCCGCGGCTGTAGAAGGTGCGCTTGAGCTGAGCACCGCCGAAGGAGCGGTTGTCGAGCAGACCGCCGTATTCGCGGCCGAAGGGAACGCCCTGCGCAACGCACTGGTTGATGATGTTGCAGGAGACCTCGGCGAGGCGGTAGACGTTGGCTTCACGGGCGCGGAAGTCGCCGCCTTTGACGGTGTCGTAGAAGAGGCGGTAGACGGAGTCGCCGTCATTCTGGTAGTTGTGAGCGGCGTTGATACCGCCCTGAGCCGCGATGGAGTGGGCGCGGCGCGGGCTGTCTTGGTAGCAGAAGCACTTGACGTTGTAGCCGAGCTCGGCGAGCGTGGCCGCGGCCGAGCCGCCGGCGAGACCCGAACCGACGATCAGCACGGTGTACTTGCGGCGGTTGTTCGGGTTGATGAGCTTGGCCTCGCGCTTGTACTTGGTCCACTTCTGCTCAATGGGGCCGTCCGGAATGCAGGAGGACGGCATGTAGTCGCTTTCGGGAAACTTGATGTCGTTCATAATGGCGAAAGGGTTAGGGTGTTATTGAAGGTAGCCCGTCAGCACGGCCACGGGGATGGTGATGAAGCCGCCGCAAACAATGATGCCGAAGATGACGGCGATGATGTTGTAGAGCGGGCGAACCTTGCGGGTGGAGAGACCGAGCGTCTGCATGACGGACTGAACGCCGTGGCGCACGTGCATGAAGAGGCAGCAGATGGCCACGATGTAGAAGAGCGAGCACCAAGGGTTGCTGAAGGCAGCGATGATGTGCTCATAGCAGTTGGCGGGGTCGCCGTTGAAGGTGAGCTGCCAGAGGTGGAAGACCAGGAAGCAGAAGATCATGCAGCCGGTGATGACCATCGTGCGCGAGGAGAGCGTGGCCTTGAGGGTGCCTTCCTTCTGGTAGTGGATGCGCGCATTGTAGTTCTCGTACTTAAGCACGAGCGTGAGCACCACGTGGATGAGCAGGACGGCGAGCAGGCCGAGGCGGATGGCCCAGAGGAGCCAAGCGGGCATCGTGTGCAGACCTGTGGCGTAGGCGTTGATCCAAGAGGGATCGGCCGGGTTGGCGCCATCACCACCGTAGATGGTCATGTTGCCGGCGAGGTGCCCCACGAGGAACAGGAGGAGACACGCACCCGTCAGCGCCACAAGGATTTTGCGGCCGATCGAGGACGTGACGAACTTGCATGCTGTCGTGATAATGTCGTTCATAGTTGCAATAACGTCTTTGCGTGCCTACTCTACCCCATTTCGCCGAAAAAGGCAAGCACCAATCCCCGCGGGCGTCCTAAAAAATGAGGCTCAGCCCGGCCTCGGCAAGGGGGATGAGCAGGGCGAGCCCGAAGAGGCAGAGCAGCACGGCGAAGGCGGCATCAATGGCGAAACTGCCCCGGGCATAGAGGCGACGCAGGGTTGGCAGCTGCATGAGGCCGCTCCAGAGCATCCAGCCGCTTTGGGCGGCGAGGAGCATGGCAATGATGAGCGAGGGGGTGAACCATGAGTACTGCGGCGAGTAGCGCGTGACGGCGCTGATGCTGATGCCCGCGATGAAGAGCATGCACTTGACGTTGAGGATGTTGCAGAGGAAGCCGCGCAGCAGCAGCCTCGGCAGGCTCTCGGGAATGTCCTCCTCGTCGGCCACTCCGTGAGCGCCGAATTCACCGGAAGCGCCGGGCGTGTTTCCGCCGGGCATGCTGACGCCGGGAAGGGCCGCCTCGCCGCCGAGGGTGCAGGCATTCTCGCCCTTGAGGGTGTCTCCCGGGAGGGGCTCGCGGCCGTTCGAGCGGAGCGCGTCACCTTCGGTCGCGGCGATGCCCTCGGCATCCGGGTCGACGTCATGGCCGGAACTACCCTCGGGTGTGCAGGCGGCGGTCGCCGTGCAGGCGCCGCGGCGCTCGCGGCGGTGGCGGCGGATGCGATCCGGCGGCATGATGCAGCGCGCGAGGTGCAGCATCCAGAGGCCGGCGGCGGCGAGCACCCAGCAGCTCCAGCTCTGCTCGGCGATGCGCGTGCCGACGGTGCAGACGATGATGGCCTGAATGCAGAAGCCGATGTTGATGCCGGTGGCGACGGCGATGGCGGCGCGGTAGCCGCGCGCCAGAGCGGTGCGCAGTACGTAAAAGATATCCGGCCCGGGGCTGAGCTGTGAGACGACGAGCAGCGTGCAGCTGGCGATGATGCTCAGGATGGCCTCACTCATGGCTGCCCTCGCTTGCTGCGCTCATGGGGTTGTCGCTCAGTCCGTCGAGAAGGGAGGGAAGGGGCTCGACTTCGTTGCCGGGCAGGGGGGCGCGCCGCTGGCGGATGAGCTCGCCCAGAGCGGGCTGGCTCTCGTAGGCCTTGCGGAACATCTCCATCTTCGCGTCGATGTTGTCGGCGTAGTGCACGGCCATGGCCTCGGGTGTCTTGGGGACGACGGGGGAGCCGAAGGCGAGCTCGCCGTGGTGCGAGGCGATGATGTGCAGCAGGTGGAGGCGCACCTGCTCGCTGGAGGGGCTGAGGTTCTCCCACTCGGCGCGGTGCTCGACGATGAGGCTGCTCCAGAGGCGGTTGATGAGCTCGATGCCCAGCGTGATGTGGCCGAGCAGCTCGCCGCGCAGGTTGTAGGGCATGACGAGTTCGTGCTCGCTGTAACAGTTCTCCCAGAGCTTGCCGATGTCGTGGAAGAAGCAGCCGGCGAGCACGAGATCGCGGTTGAGCTCGGGGTAGGCGTCGCAGAGGGAGGCGCCGCAGCGCATGGCGCCGGCAACGTGCTCGACGAGGCCGCCGCGGTGTGCGTGGTGGTAGTTGCGTGCCGCAGCCGCCCGGCGGAAGCGCGCTTCAAAGCGCGTGGTGATCTGCTCGCAGAGGCAGCGCAGGCGCGGGTCGCGCATGCCCGCGATGCGGTCGAGGATGCTCTGCCAGTCTCTCTCCTGCTTGTCGCGCAGCTCAACCCCGCCGGCCATCACGGCAGCGCTCTCCTCGGCGGTGGCCTCGCGCAGCTCGAGCTCCGCGGCCTCCAGCCCGTAGTTGCTGCGGCTCCAGTGAGCCGTGAGGGCGTAGCAGCAGCCCACCTGCGCAGCGGCACAGGCCGGGTGCCAGGCGGCGTTGTCCCACACCTTGAGGCTGAACTCGCCCGTCGCATCGGCAAAGCAGAGCTCCAGATAGGGCTTGCCGTTGCGCGTGGTCTTTTCCGTACGCTGTGAAAGCACGGCAAGCACAGTACCCAGCATGGGGTCTGTGCTTGCCGTGCGCGAAAGTTGCGTGATGCTGTCGAATGTCATGAAGGGGATCAGGCCGCCGGAGTCTCGGCAGCGGGCTCCGCAGGGGCAGCGGGTTCGGCCGGAGTCTCGGCTGCAGCGGGAGCGGCAGGAGCAGCCGGCGTTTCGGCAGCGGGAGCTGCGGGAACGGTGCTCTCAGCCGGAGCGGGGGCGGCGGGGACGGTGCTCTCGGGCGCCACGGCCTCTTCGACCTTCTCCTTGCCTGTGAGACGTGTCTCGCTCTTGGCGTGCTGGGCGTTGATGAGGACGCCGAGCGTGAAGCAGAGAATCATGAAGAGGCTGCCGAAGAGAACGGTGGCTTTCTTGAGCACGTCCGTGGTCTGCGCGCCGAAGACCTGATCCGTCATCTGCGAACCGAAGGCGGCGCCGAGGCCTTCCTGCTTCGGACGCTGCATGAGCACGACGAGCAGCAGCAGGGCGCAGTCGATGAGGAGGAAGGCGAAGACGATGTAGACGGAGATGTTGAGGAGCATGGCGGAATTGTAGCGGATGATGAGCGGTTTGTAAAGCTTTCAGGCCTCGTTCAGGCGATGATTTCGTTGAGTTCGTTGCAGATGATGCGCTTGGGGACGATGGGCTTGTCGTCGAGTGCGAAGCTCATGATGACGACGCGCTCGCCCTGCTTGATGAGGTGCGCCGCTCCGCCGTTGATGATGATCTGCCCGGTGCCGGGAGGACCGACGAGGACGTAGGTTTCAAAGCGGTTGCCCGTGGTGACGGAGGCGACGAGGACTTTTTCGCCGGGCCACAGGCCGCTGGCTTCGACGAGATCCTGGGGAATTTCAATGCTGCCTTCGTATTCGACGTCGCCTCGGGTGACCATGGCGCGATGAATTTTGGACTTGAGCTGTGAGACGAGCATGGCTTGAGTGGTGGGCGAGCTATCAAACTACTTTTAGCCGCAAAGGTCAAGCTTAATCATGAAAATTTGTGCCATCAGGTAGGGGGCGAGCCCGTCGGGCGCTGCTGGAGGGAGCGGCAGTGTCCTCTCTCGCCATTGGCGCTCTCTCAACCGAATCTCAAGCGGGCACCCAGCCGAGCACCGTCCCTCTGCTCCCGTCGGCCGCAGATCTCCTCTTGCTCACTCCGGCGGCTCTCCTCGTGCCGTGCCCCCCCCCTCCGGCTGTCGCCGCCGGCGTGCGCGCGCCGAGGTGAGCTCAGATGGCGCGCCCTGGTCGGGCGCGAGTTTGGGGCGGCGCGGGGGCGTTGCGGCTCGAGGTCGTTGCGGCGCGGGATGGGGCGCGCTCAGGCGATGCCGAGCCGCGAGCAGATGGAGCAGGGGGGCTTGCAGCCGCGCGCGGGGCAGTAGGCCCGCCCCCAGAGGACGAGGCGCAGGTGGAGCTCACCCCAGAGTTTTTTCGCGAAGGTTTTTTTGAGGTCGGCTTCGACGGCTTCGACGCTGTTGCCGCGGCTGAGTTTCCAGCGGCGGGCGAGGCGGTAGATGTGCGTGTCGACGGGGAAGGCGGGGTGGCCGAAGGCCTGGTTCATGACGACGCTGGCGGTTTTGTGGCCGACGCCGGGCAGGGCTTCGAGCTCTTCAAAGCTGTCGGGAACTTGCCCGCCGTGTTTCTCGACGAGGATTTTCGCGGTGGCGACGAGGCGCTTGGCCTTGGTCTCGGTGAGCCCGCAGGTGGCGATGTATTCGCGCACCTGCTGCCAGCTCATGGCGGCCATGGCTTCGGGGGTCGGGGCCGCGGCGAAGAGGGCCGGGGTGACGAGGTTGACGCGCGCGTCGGTGCACTGGGCCGAGAGCATGACGGCGACGAGCAGGGTGAAGGCGTCGCGGTGATGCAGCGGGACTTCCGGGTGGGGGAAGGCTCGCTGCAGTTCTTCGCAGACGATGGCGGCGCGCTGGGCTCGCGTCATGGCGGTGGGGTGCCGTGCTCAGCGGCGCGGGGTGCTGAAGGGCAGCAGGGCGTCGCTCTCGTGCTGGCTGCCGCGGTTCCAGGATTTGAGGGATTTGTTCGCTTCATCGGGGCCGACGGCGGGGCGCTGCCCCGGGGGCACGGGGGGAAGGCTGCGCTGGCAGGAGGGCAGCAGGACGGCGGCGGCAAGGATGGTGATGAGGCTGAAGGCGCTTTTCATGTGAGGGTGTTGCGTGGTGAAGATTTTGTGGGGTGAAGAGGGAGGTGTGTGGTGAAGAGGGAAGGGGAAAAGGGAGCAGGATCAAAGCGGGAAAGCGAAGCGCTCGATTTCGCGGGGAGGCGGAGATGAAGCGCCGCTGAGCCCTTCCGTATTGCAGGACTCAGCGGCGCCGGCACGGGTGCAGCACGGGGCTGCGCTGCGCGATCTGCGTCAGCTGCCGAGCGGTTTCTCGCGGAAGACGCGGTCGCCGACTTCGAGGCTCACGCCGGCCGGCATGGAGTCGGGGTCATACTCGGCGATGACGACGTTGTTGGCGCTGATGTTGACGATGCGCAGGCGGGCGATCTTGACGCCGTCGCGCTTGACGATGACGGGGGTGGTGTCACCGGCAACCAAGCCGCTGTTCTCGGGAACGCGGAAGACGACGAACTTCCAGTTCGTGTTGACGGCGCTGATGGTGAACTCGTCGTCGTTCTTGCAGTAGTTATCGAAGAACTCTTCGTTGATGGCGGCGATCTTGTTCAGGTCGACCATCTGGCCGGAGACTTTTTCAATGGCCGCCGTGCGCAGCACCTGCTTCTCGGCGTATTCGGCCTTGCGCTGGGTGTTGATTTCGGACTGTTCCTGCACGAGGTTCTTGAGCTTCTCCATGGTCTCGACGAGGCCGCTGGCGTCTTCCCAGTCGCCGGGAATCTGTGTCTTGATCTTCGAGCAGAGTGCCGTGATCTTTTCGTTCATTTCCTGAACTTTTTTCTCGGCGGCGGCGAGTTCGTCCTGCTTGGAGGCCAGCTCGCTCTTCTTGTTCTCGAGCTCGCTCTTGGAGCGGTTGCGCTGCTCGCGGTCGAGGATCATTTTGTCGAGCGCTTTCGCGGCGCGGTCAAGGGCTTCCTTGCGGGCGGAGGAGATGGGCTCGCTCTCGCTGGCGACGTCGCTGAGGGTCTTGCGAAGGCCGGTGGCGCCGATGCTCGATGTTGAGTCACCGCCGTGCGCGGCGATGAGCAGCTTCATGATTTTCTGCTGTTCGAGTGAGTAATACACGCCTGCACAGCCGACGGCCAGCACCAGAAGGGCAATGATGAGATGAGAGATTTTCATACCGAAAGGGGTGGCTGTGGCTTAGTTGTTGTTGCGGACGGAGATGACGCGATCTCCGGGCTTGACGCTCTCGGCGGTCATCAGTGTGGAGCGGACGACTTCGCCGGCGGCAGCGCGGGTTTCGACGTTCGTGACGTTGATTTCACAGATCTTCACGTCGCCGCGCATGATGGCGAGGCGCGAGCCGATGACGATGCCCTTGTTGATGCCGGCGTCGAGGCGAACGAAGCCCCAGTTCGGGTCAACGTAGCTCACGCGGCATTCCAGATCAGGCGGCGAGAGGCGGGCCTGGCGATCCTGAGCGAGTTTCTTCTGCTCGCTGATCTGCGTGCTCAGGCGCTCGCTCTCCGAGGTGAGGTCCGCAATGGTGCGATCTTCGCGGTCGATGCTGGCGCGCAGTTCGTCGTTTTCACGCAGCAGGTCGGAGATCTTCTGCGTGATGACGTCGAAGTCGAGGTTCGAGGCACCCAGCCCCACGAGCTCGGCCGCCTGTTGCGTGTAGTTGGCCAGCTCTTCCTGCAGGGACTGATACTGCTGATCCGCGGTGTCGATCTTCTCCTGCGTGTCAGCGATCTCCTGCTCGGTTTCCTCGCGCTCGCGGTCGAGGCCGTTCTTCTCATTGACGAGCTGTTCGCTCAGGGTGGAGAAGTGGCGCTCGCGCAGCGTGGCGTAGGTGCGGACGATTTCGTCGCGCTTCATTTCCCGGGCTCTGCTGATCACGTCGTCGTATTGAGTCAGCACCGTCTCGACTTCGCCGCCTTTCATGACCATGGCTTCCTGGTTCTTGTAGAAGATCCAAGAGCCGCCCAGGATGAAGACCACGGCGAAGATGATGATGATTTTCCACATGGTGTAAGTTGAAATGCAACTGTTCGCTATTAGTTCTATACTAGAATGGCTCGCTTGGCAATCAAAAAAGGGCTGAGCGGGCAATTTTTTTTGCGCGCCGGGTGTCGCTTGGCGTCTCGGTCTCGGCGTGCGGGGCGCTGCCGTTCTTTCCTGCTCAGAGGCGAGACGGCCCCCGCTCGGGCAGTGCCGGGCAGGGGCCGTGGTGAGGCTGCGGTTTGCAGCCGCTGAGACTCGCTTATTCCGCGCTCTCGCCGGCTTCGCGGCGGGCGGCGGCTTCACGGGCCTTGCGGTCGCGGGCGGCGGCGCGCATGGACATCTTCACGCGGCCCTTGTCATCGATGCCGATGCACTTGGCGGTGACGATGTCGCCGACGTGGACGACGTCCTCGGTCTTCTGCGTGCGGCCTTCGGCCAGCTCAGAGATGTGGATGAGGCCGTCCTTGCCGGGCAGCACTTCCATGAAGGCGCCGAACTCCTTGGTGGAGACGATCTTGCCCTCGTAGGTCTCGCCGACTTCGATTTCCTTGAACATGCGGTCGATGAGGTAGAGGGCGCGCTCGACGCCTTCCTGACGGTTGCCGTAGATGCGCACGGTGCCGTCTTCCTCGATGTTGATGTCGGTGCCGGTCTCGGCCTGAAGGGCCTTGATGTTCTTGCCGCCGGGCCCGATGAGTTCGCCGATGCGATCCTGCGGGATGGTGGTGCTCTCGATGCGCGGGGCGTTCGGACTCATCTTCTGCGGCTCGGAGATGCAGGCGTTCATCGTGTCGAGCACCTCGAGGCGGCCCTTGCGGGCGAGGTGAATGGCGTCTTCGAGGATGTAGAGCGGGATGCCGGGCAGCTTGAGGTCGAGCTGGTAGCCGGTGACGCCGACTTCAGAGCCGCAGAGCTTGAAGTCCATGTCGCCGTAAAAGTCCTCGGAGCCGATGATGTCCAGCAGGGTCTTGTAGCGCTTGGGCTCGCGGTCGCCCGGGTTCTCAAACTCGGTGACGAGGCCGACGGAGATGCCGGAGACGGGGCGCTTGAGCGGCACGCCGGCGGCCAGCATCGACATCGTGCCGGCGCAGACGCTGGCCATGGAGGTCGAGCCGTTCGACTCCATGATCTCGGAGGAGACGCGGATGGCGTAGGGGAACTCTTCCTCGCTCGGAACGACGGGGGCGATGGAGCGCTCGGCGAGGGCGCCGTGGCCGATTTCGCGGCGGTTCTGCCCGCCGAAGCGGCCGGTGTCACCCACGGAGAAGGGCGGGAAGTTGTAGTGCAGGATGAAGCGCTTCTCGTTGACGGAGCCGGTGTAGTTGTCCATGTACTGGCGTTCTTCGACGGGGGCGAGGGTCGCAAGGCACATGGACATGGTCTCGCCGCGGGCGAAGAGGGCGGAGCCGTGCACGACGCGCGGCAGGACGTTGACTTCGGCGGTCAGCGGGCGCAGCTGCTTGATGGCGCGGCCGTCGGCGCGCTTGTCGTGCTCCATGATGGAGATGCGGAAGGCTTTCTTCTGGATGTACTCGAAGACCTGCTCGACGTCGAAGTCGGTGGCCTCGGGGTGCGCTTCCTTGATGGCGGCCTCGACTTCGTCGCGCAGGGCGCCGACCTGCTTCTGGCGCTGAATCTTGTTGGGCGCGTAGATGGCCTCCTCAATGCGGTCGCCGGCGATGCGGTAGCCGATCTCGAGCAGCTCGGGCTTGGCGAGCGTGAGCTCGTACTCGCGCTTGGGTTTGCCGCAGACGGCGCGCAGCTCTTCCTGCGCGGCGCAGATCTTGGCGACGTTCTCCTGCGCGACGTGCAGGGCGGCGATGAAGTCTTCTTCCGGCAGCTCCTTGGCGGAGCCTTCGATCATGATGACTTGATCCTTGGTGCCGGCGTAGACGAGGTCGAGGTCGGACTCCAGACGCTGCGAGTTGGTCGGGTTGATGACGAACTCGCCGTTGATGCGACCGACGCGCACGGCGCCGACGGGCTCGGCAAAGGGAAGGTCGGAGATGACGCAGGCGGCGGAGGCGCCGTTGATGCTCAGGATGTCAGGCTCGTTCTCGCCGTCGGCGGACAGCAGGATGGTGATGACCTGGGTCTCGTAGAAGTAGCCCTTGGGGAACATGGGACGCAGCGGGCGGTCCGTCATGCGGCAGGTGAGAATTTCCTTCTCGGTCGGGCGCCCCTCGCGCTTGAAGTAGCCGCCCGGGAACATGCCGGCGGCGGCAGCTTTCTCTTTGTACTCGACGGAAAGGGGGAAGAAGGTCTGGCCCTCTTTGATTTTCGTGGCGCTGACGACGGTCACAAGGACGGTGGTGTCGCCGCAGCGAACGGTGACGGCCCCATCGGCCAGGCGGGCAATTTTGCCGGTCTCGATGATGAGGGGACTCGCGCCGACGGCGCAACTAACGGAATGAATACTCATGTTCGATGTTCTTTCTCTTCGTGTCGCCGGCTCCGATCGTCACCTCAGAAGCCCGGAGCCGGCAGTTTGCTTCTTCGGCTGCGCGCTCTCCCGCGGGGGAAGTGGCGCGCGTGTTTGCACCGCGGCATTCTGTGGCCACGATACACCGCAGGTATTTTACGAACGCGCTGCGCGCTTGGCAAGCAAATAATTTGCGCCGAGGGCTTTGCTGACGCTTTTTGTGAGAATGCGGAGTGCGGACGACGCTCGGCCATCGGATGGTTTCGCGTTTTCTTGACGGGGGGCGCCGGCGGGTGTAAAGTGTGGGGGATGATGACGCGCGATGAGTTGGAGCATGATCCCGCCGGGGCGAGCGCTCCTCAATCCGAGTCCGCGGGGGCGGAATCCGTCCGCAGCGGGGCTGCGGGGGAGGAGGCGGGGACTGCCGCGCCGGGTGCTCACCCGGGGGCTGCTGCCGAGCCGCCTTCCGGCTCGGGGCGTTTGCTCGATTTGCCTTCGGAGGCGCTGCCGCGCGAGAAGCTGCTGCGCGAGGGGCGGGCGAGCCTTTCGGACGATGAGCTGATTGCGATTTTTTTGCGCACGGGGCTCCAGGGCTGCAATGTGCTGGAGCTGGCGGCGCGTCTGCGCCGGCAGGCGGGCTCGCTGGCGGCGCTGGGGATGATGGAGGCTCAGGATTTCATGCAGCTGTGCAAGGGGATCGGCCCGGCAAAGGCGGCGACGCTGGCGGCGGTGTTCGAGCTGGGCAGCCGCGCGGTGCGCGAGGAGGTGCAGCGCCGTCCGCTGACTTCGCCGCGCGAGGTGTATGAGCTGCTCGCGCCGGATTTGCGCTTTGAGGCGCAGGAGAATTTGGAGCTGCTGATGCTGGATGCGCGCGGTCTGCTGCTGCGCCGCGAGCACATTGCCCGCGGAACGCTGACGCGCGTGGTGGTGCATCCGCGCGATATTTTCGGGCATGCGGTGCGGCATCGCGCGGCCTCGATTATCATTGCGCACAACCATCCGTCGGGCAATCCGTCGCCGAGCCGGCAGGATCGCGAGCTGACGACGGCGATTGAGAGCTGTGCGCGCGTGATGATGATTCCGCTGCGCGATCACGTGATCATCGGCTCGCCTTCGTCCGACGGCACGCCGCCCTATTTCAGCTTCCGCGATCACGGTTTGCTCAGTTGAAGGATGCCCGATTTTGGATGGTGCCCAACTGAATGGTGCCCGGTTGAATGACGAGAAGGAAGATGAAGGAGACGGCCATGACGAACACGACGATGAAGGATTATCACACGCATCAGGCGGTGCCTCAAGGGGGCTACCTCTGCTCGGTGACGCGCGAGGACTGGCCCCGCGTGGCGGAGCAGACGGGGATGACGCCCTGCTTCGGCATTCACCCCCGCTGCGTGGAGGGTGTCGATGCGGCGCAGCTGGCCTTTGATCTCGATGAGTGGCTGACGCGCTACCCGCAGGCGGATGTCGGCGAGGTGGGGCTGGACGGCACGGACCGCTTCCGCGCGTCGCTGGAGCAGCAGGAGTTGCTGCTGCGCGTGGAGCTCGGGGCGGCTTTCCGCCACGACCGCATGGCTCACTTGCACGGGGCGGGGGCCTGGGGCCGCCTGCTGGAGTTGCTGCGCGAGCGCGAGCGGGCGGGGGCGCTGCCCCGCGTGCTGCTGCATGCCTGGGGCGGTTCGCACGAGATGGCGCGCGAGTTTTTGCGCCTCGGGGCGATCTTTTCGGTGGGGCTGCGCGAGCTGATGCACCCGAAGGCGGCTGAGCGCTACGCGCGGATTCCGGCCGGGCGCCTCTTCCCCGAGTCCGATGACTGCCCGGAGTCTTGGCCGCGGACGCTGGAGCTGCTCCACGCGCTGCGCCCGGATGTGATCTGAGCCGGGGTGTTTTTGATGGCTCTTCCGAGGTCGGTTCAGAGGGGGCTCCGAGAGGTCTCTCGGTGGTGCTCCGGAGCCATGCTGGGGAAATGGGCGGAGTCTGCGCGCAACGCGGGCTCGGAGTCCGCCTGCAGGGCTCTGGGAGCCCTCGTTTTGTATTCGTGCCTGATGCCGCGGCAGCTCGGGGTCACGGGTCTCGGGCAACGGCGGCGGGTGTGCGGAAGGTGGTGCTTTCCGCCGGGCAGGGGCTCTTTACGTCGGGCAGAGGGCCCGGAGATGAAACAAGCCCGGCTCCCGCAGGCGGCGGTGCCGGGCTTGTGGAGGCCTGAAGGCCGGCTCGGGCTGAGCTCAGCTCAGGTCGATCATGTCGCTCAGGATGTTCATGCTCTCGCGCAGCACGGGGTCGAGGCCCGAGGGGTATTCCGGGCTTTCGCTCAGCTCGGCCTCGGGGTCGGCGGCCTCATCCATGAAGTTCTGCTTGTCTTCCCCGGTGGAGAGGGGCAGGGTGGCGGCGTTGACGTCGCCGAGGTTGAGGCGATAGATGGTGAGCGCCTTCTTGTCCTCCTCAGCCATGGCGGCATAGCGCGTCTTGCACTCGGCGTCGATGGCTTTCTTGCGCGCCATGAGCGTCTCGTTCTCCGCAACGCGCTTCTCCTTGTTGAGGCTGACGACGTTGTCGCTGATGCGCTTGCGGATGCGGTCGATGCTCTCCTGAGCGTACTGCATGTCCTTGTCCGCGGCGACGCGCGCGGCGCTGCGGCGGCTCAGCTCGGGGATGATGGTCGCGAGGTGCGGGTCTTTCACGTAGCCCGTGGCGCGCTTGATGTGATCGAAGGGCAGGGCGTAGTCAAGCTCGGCCTCGCACTGCTGGAGGGCGGCCGTGGCCTGCGGCAGGATGATGTCGCTCTTCACGCCGCGCAGCTGCGTCGAGTCGCCGTTGACGCGGTAAAATTGGTTGGTCGTCACCTTGATCATGCCCGCATCGTCCGTGGAGGAGAAATAGGGCAGGAATTCCGCCAGATCGCGCGGCACCTGCACGGTGCCCTTGCCGAAGGTGGAGTCGTCGCCCACGATGAGGGCGCGGCCGTAGTCCGTCATGGCGCCGGCGAAGATCTCCGAGGCCGAGGCGCTCAGCTTGTTGGTCAGCACGATGAGCTCGCCGGTGAAGATGGGCATGCTGCTGGCGGCCTCGCGGCGCACCTGGCCGCGCGAGTCCTTGATCTGCACGACGGGACCCGCGCCCGTGAAGAAGCCCACCATCTTGCGCACTTCATCCAGCGAGCCGCCGCCGTTGAAGCGCAGGTCGACGATGAGGCCCTGCACGCCCTCGCGCGTCATGCGCCCGAGCAGCTTCTTGACGTCCGCCGCGCAGTGCACGGAGTCGCCGTCCATGTCCACGTAGAAGGACGGCAGCGTGAGGATTCCCAGGCGATAGGCCTTCTCCCCGCCCTTGCCGTCGGGCACCTTCATGTCGATGATGCGCGCGCTGGCGAGGTCTTCGGACATGGGAATCTCGTCGCGCGTGACGGTGACGACGCGCTCGCTGCCGCCCGTCTCAGAGATGACGCGCAGGCCGACGACGCTGCCCTGCTTGCCGCGGATCAGGTCGACGACTTTGTCGATGCTCATGTACATGATGTCCGTCCAGTTGCCGTTGTTCTCGCTGTCGACGGCCACGATGCGGTCGCCGAGCTTGAGCTGGCCGCATTTGGCGGCAGGGCCGCCCTTGACGATGCCCTCGATCTTGGTCGAGCCGTCGTCATCGGCCTTCAGCCGGGCGCCGATGCCCACGATGGAGGCCTTGATAGCGTCCTTGAAGAGCTGCTCGTCGCGGGCCCCCATGTAGCTGCTGTGGGGGTCGTAGACGTTGGCTACGGCGTTGAGCACGGCCGAGACCATGTCCTCGAGATCCGCCTCCTGAATCTCCGCGCGCTGGCGCTTGAGTCGGGCGAGAATCTTGTCCGTGATCGACAACTCGGTGCTGAAGGGATCCGAGACGCCTTTCTCCACGGCGAGCTTCGAGATGTTGTCGCGGCGGATGCGCTCGGAGAGAATCATGTCCTGAAGCTGGTCCTTCCAGACCTGTCGCAGCTCATCCATGTTCGCGGCGCGCGGCAGCTTGCGGCGGCTGCGCGGGATGGTGCGGTCGCTGTCGAAGCGCAGGGTGTTCATGTCGATGGCGCGCACCATCTTCTCCATGGTGTCGATGTACTCCAGCGAGCGCTTCAGGTAGAGCCCGTAGAGATCCGTCGCCAGCTCCGTCGTCTTGCCCGTGAGCAGGTAGTCGCCGAAGTTCGCCCCGTATTTCTCGGAGAGGCGGTCGGCGTCCTCGCGGGTGAAGATGAAGTGCTGCGGGTCGAGCGACTGCAGGAAGCAGTCGAGGAACTTCTGGTTGAGGGCGTTGTTGAAGCGCTGGCGCGAGTAGTGCGCGTTCTGGAGGACGAGAGAGAACTGTCTGCCGATTTGGCCGTAGTCAGGCTCTGCCTGAGCGGGTGTCACCAGAGTGGTGAAGGCGGCAGCGGCGGCGGCAGCCAGAGCTCCCAAGCGTTTGCTCCAGCGTGTGAGGGTGATATTCATGGTGTAAGAGTGCTGATGAGAAGGCCCGTGCGCCGGGCCTTGTAGAGTAAGTACGCAGGAAGGTCCCTGTTTCTTTCAGAAAAAAGCGTATGATGATGAATTTTTTTCGCGTGTGCCTTCGGCAGGCTCGAGCGTTGCCCTTCCTCACGTCGCATCCGGCAGTCGGAGGCGGGATGCGCCCGGCGCTCGTAGACGGGGATGCATCCGGCGCTCGAAGGCGGGGCCTCCGCCGAGCCGCCCGGGACCGCATGGCTTCGGCTTGTAGGCTCCGGAGTGCCGGCGGTTCCGAGAATTTCTGCGGATGGGGTGAGGGGCTGCGGCTGAGGAGGAGGGGTGTTTACGCCTTGCGCTTGCGCTTCGTGTTGCGCACGACCTTGTAGCCCATCGCGCCGGCGAGTTCGCCGAGTTTATCCTGCGTGGCGGCGAGCTTCGCCTTGCAGTCCTTGAGTGAGGTTTCGAGGTGTGCGGCTTTGATGCGCGCTTTGCGAGCCTCATTGCGGAGCGTGCGCATCTCAGGGGTCTTGCCGGTCTCTTCGGCGGCCTTCGGGCGGCGGCCGCGGGTGCGCGACTTGAAGCGCTCGAGGATGGCGTCTTCTGCCTGCTTCTTCCAGAGGGAAATGAGCGTCGGGGCGATGTTTTTCTCTTTCGCGAGATTCTGGATGCTCGATTTTCGCGTCATGACGTCCAGAATAATCTGCAACTTCTCCTCGGGAGTGTAGTTTGTGCGTGTCTTTCTCATATGCAATCAGAGGCGTTGGTGTATTCTATACACTTATTGAGACACCATGGCAAGCTCTAAAGTTCAAAAGGATTATTTTTGCGGTGAAGGTGCATGTGTGTCTCCCCTTTCTCAACTCTGCCTGCTCAAAGGGGAGAAGCGGGGCGACTCTTCTGCTTCGTATTTTGTGTGATTTACTTGGCTGTTACGCCGATGAGGCAAGCTGTTCCACCGCTGATGTGACAGTCTTTTGCCGCCTCATTTCTTCCGAAAGAGAGAGGAAAGATCCCGGAGTTTTCGTTGCCACGATTTACCAGGCTCTTCTGCTAATTGTGTGGAATGACGTTGCAACGGAGC
>UMHM01059120.1_pt1 | contig 43226 bp, 28 predicted proteins | sample 1965501 | NCBI WGS metagenome assembly UMHM01 (sample SAMEA4836095, study PRJEB28245) | human gut metagenome | biome: gut microbiome; material: fecal sample | place: Denmark | collected 2008
GGGAAAAATGAAAGGCAATAAACTAAAGGGAGAAATAACTATTGAAACAGCAATTGTGTTTCCTATTGTAATGCTAATGGTGTTACTGTTAATTTATTTTTCTATGTTTTTACACGATATTGTAAAAATGAAAAGCTATGCTTATGGAGCCGGATGCACATATGCAGAAATGGAATTTAAAGATTTTGAAAGTAATGTTGAAAAGAAGTTTCAGTCAATACCATTGTTTATTACAAAAGTAAGTGCAAAGTGCGATGAAAGCACAAATCACTATAAGATAACACTACAATATACATCCATAAGCAACATTAAGTGGATGGAAGAATTCATTAATAAGGGAAATAACAGTTATGAAATAAATGTGGAAAAAAGAATGAGTCGAAAAATTTTCGGAATTACTTCGGCAATTAGAGATAACGTACAAAAGGGGGACAGTGATAATTAATGGAAGTTGTTAACAAAAAAGATGGAAACAAAAATTTTATGATAATAAAAGGGATTGAAATTGATGAAAATGATTATAAATTTAAAATGCTTAAAAATAATAATATAGAAAATGTAATCCCAATAGGTCTTAGAGTTATAGATGGAGAAAAACAATTGTACTATAACGTAACAGAGTACATTACTGTAAAAGCGATGTTTTCGCGGAAAAAGATGTCAGGAAAAGACTTATATAATTTAATAAAGGACATTAAAAAGTTATCTAAAAGCACAAAAGAATACCTGATGGATTTAAATGATTTTTTGTTTGACATTAATTATGTGTACATAAATAAGAAATCGGGAGAATATGGTTTTTGTTATTGCCCAAATGAGTATGAAGATGTGCAGCAGAATATGAGAAATATTTTTGACAGCATATTAGAATGTATTGACCATAACAATAAGCCTGCAGTTCTTATGGCTTATGGAATACAGCAGATTACAATTAGCGACAGTTATACTGTGCAGGATTTGTATAATTGTGCTGTTGAAAACTACAAAGAAGCAAAGGAAAGTACATATAAAAAGAAAGACCGGGAAGAGTTTGTTAAAGGAGTTGAGAATATTGTTATTAATACGGAAAAGAATGTAGTAACAAAACCATATGAAGAAAAAAAGAAAAGTCTTTTTGAAAAAATAATGGAAAGATTAAAAGGGAAAAATAAATATGAGGATGAAGATGAACTGGAAGCAGAACTGGAAAATCCTTCGGAAATTAATAAAAAAGAGAGTGGTTTAAAAGAAATTTCAGGACAGGCTACAGAAGAACCACTGTACAATTACTCAGATTATCAAATGGCAACAATAGGCGAGGAGACAGATAATTACAGAGACAACTATGAGAAAGGTTATGATGATAATTATGACGGAGATTATGAAGAAGCTACAATGTTATTAACATCATCAGGAGCAATAAATAGAATAACCCTAAAAGAAATTAGTAATCAGGGAAGCATGAAAATCGAACCAAAGGGTTATCCGTGTATATTAGGAAAGAGTAAGTTAAGCAGCGATTATATAGTGGACAGTCCTGTAGTAAGCAGGGTTCATTTAAGACTATCGGAAGAAATGTCTAACTATTATGTTGAGGATCTTAATTCTACTAACGGAACTTACGTTAACGGGCAAAAACTTGAACCTCATAAACCTAAAGAAATTAATGTGGGAGATCAAATAACTGTAGCAGATATAGACTTTATAGTGGAGTGATAAAATCCGTAGTGGTATAATAGTCTTAGTGTAAATTACGGAATAGTCCGTGTAATCAAGTGCTTAAGGAGGCTGTTATGGACGAAAAAATTCAAAAGTTAAAAGAGATTATTGATGGAAGTGACAATATTGTATTTTTTGGCGGAGCAGGAGTTTCCACAGAAAGTGGTGTTCCGGATTTTAGAAGTGTGGACGGATTATACAATCAGGAATATGATTATCCACCGGAAACAATTTTAAGCCATACTTTTTATAGAAGGAATCCGGAAGAGTTTTATAGATTTTATCATAATAAAATGTTATTTCCTGATGCAAAACCGAATGCAGCCCACAAAGCTTTGGCAAAATTAGAAAAGAAAGGAAAACTAAAGGCTGTAGTTACGCAGAATATTGATGGCTTACATCAGGCAGCAGGAAGTGAAACTGTTTATGAGCTTCATGGCTCTGTTCATAGAAACTACTGTGAATCCTGTGGCAAGTTTTACGGACTTAAAGATATAATGGCGCAGAAAGGAGTACCTAAGTGTAGCTGTGGAGGAATTATTAAGCCTGATGTGGTTTTGTATGAAGAAGGACTTGATCAGAATACAATAAGAAAGTCTATCGAAGCCATTTCCAATGCAGATGTACTTATAATAGGAGGAACTTCTCTTGCGGTTTATCCGGCAGCAGGGCTTATAGATTATTATAGAGGAAACAAGCTTGTTCTTATAAACAAGAGTTCAACGCCAAAGGATTCAAGGGCAGACCTGATTATAAATGATGCGATTGGTAAGGTTTTAGGTCAGATTGTAGAATAATAATTTTTTTTTTGTAAAAATAGAAGTGTCGGTGTTTAATCGGCACTTTTATTGTCACAAAGTTTATGCATACAGGGTAGAGTTTTTGACAAATTAATACAGCGCCACTATGGTATTATCTCTTTCGTAAAACAAAGAAAGGAGAGGTATCATGATAGAAGTGGTATATAGTGGAGAGGAGCATGAAGAGCAGGATGAGGTCAGGATTCCAAAAAATATTCATCAAATAGGAAATAACAGTTCAAACAAGAAAATATACATAGAAGATTATGTAATGACATATTTAAAGAAGAGCCCTTCAGGTGAGGATAATGTTAAATATGGGGTATTACTGGGAGATGTAAAAAGGGCAAAAGGAAATGTTTATATTTTTGTAAAAGGAATGGTGGAAGTTCGTGATGTAATAGAAAACAGTATTATTTTTAATGATGATATCTGGTCCGGAATTTACAAAGATATAAAGCGGTTTTTTGAACAGTTAAATATTGTGGGCTGGTATGTTTCGGTTCCTTACAGGGTAAGTGAGGATATGAATGGAATAAGAAAGATTCATCTTGATAACTTTGCCGGAAATGACAAAGTATGTTTTGTGAAAGACAGGGCAGAAAACGAAGAAGGCTTTTATAGCTATGAACAGTCAGGTCTTGGAAAGCAGCAGGGCTACTATATCTATTATGAGAAAAATGAGAAAATGAAAAAATATGTTAAAAACTTAAAAAACAGTGCAACAAACAGTGGGATAGCTAACAATGAAATAAAAAATATTAGCGTGGATGACAAGATAGGAGGCGAGGATAAAAAAGATAAGAAATCATCCAAGAATAAATTGGAGAACATAGAATTAAAAGCGGAGGAGGCAAACGGTAAAACTATAAAAATTTCAAAAGAAGAAAGTAAACAGGATAATAATTTAAACAAAAAAGATTTAAAAAATAAAGAAAAGAGTCAATGGTTTAAAAATAGCAAAAGTACTAATAATACAGTGGAAGAAACTGGAGAGTCGATACGACAGGGAAGGATTGCATATGGTGTAAGTGGTCTTTTAATTGTAGCTTTATTATTATCAACAGTTGTAATGCTTAATAATTATGGAGAATTAAAAAATATTAAAAGTACTTTGGCAGGAATTAGTAGAGAAAGAGAGGCTCAGGCTGTTAATAAAATTTTAAGTGCATACACCGAAACAACAAAACAGAGTGCCACAACCGTAGCAGGATTGGAAAGCAAGAAAGCAATAGCTGTCAATGGTAGCAATGTTACTCAGAAAAAAAATGACAACGGAGAGGTTGTTTCAAAACAGACAGCGGGAACTAATCAGGATAATAACAGCAGTAACAATAGCATTACCAATACTACAAATGATAGTAATAATACTAACAGTAATAAGCCTTCAGGTAGTGAAACGGAAAATAATAAAACAAAAAGTATTTCCAGTGCTTATTCAGGACAATACCATACAGTTAAATCGGGACAGACATTGTATGATATTAGTATGAGTTATTATGGAACAAGTGAAATGGTAGATGAAATAAAAGACAGAAATAACATTGACGATGATTACACAATCAAGGAAGGACAAAAAATATTATTGCCTTAACAAAAAAATGGTGTCATTATTCAGCAGATATTGTATAATCTTTAATAGATTTAACAAAGGAAGTGAAATCGTGGCAAATAAATACATTAGAAAATTCCGAAGACTGAAAAAAGAAGGTCAAAATTCTACATATATGAAAAATACCAAAAAGGTGCTTGAGAAAAGGGCTGTAAAGCTTGGAATAATAGTAGCTGTGATTTTGATTATTGCTGGAGCGTTGTTCTTTTACAAAAAATATCACAAATACACCACCTACAAGGTAATTGAATCCACTAATATTAAAGGTGGAGCGAGCAGTAAATATATTCCTTTTGGTGACTATGTTATTAAGTACAGCTATGATGGAATAGCCTATATTAAGGACAAAGAAACTGTTTGGGAAGAAGCATATGAAATGAAGCAACCTATTATTGATGTATGTGACGACTATGTGGCGATAGCGGATAAGAATACCAATGATATTTTCATATACAACGATAAAGGTCGTCAGGGACAGGTTTCCGTAAGCTATCCTATTGTGAAATTAGAGGTGGCAAAGCAGGGAGTTGTTGCTGCGTTGCTTGAGGACAAAACATCTAACTATATTGAGGTGTACGATAAAGAGGGAAAACAGTTGGTATCTCACAAGTCTATTATTGATGAAAATGGATATCCGATTAATTTCTCAATGTCAGATGATGGGGAAAGAATGGCAGTTTCGTACCTTACCGTGAAAAATGGCTCTTTTGAAAACAAGATACAGTTTTATGATTTTTCTAATTCAGGGAAAAACATAGAAAACCGAATGGTAAAAGAGTTTAGCGGATATGGTGAAACGATTGTTCCTACAATCAGTTATGTTTCAAACAGTCAGGTAGTGGCAATAGGCGAAGATATAGTTTCTATATATAAGGTGGGTAACAAGGATATTACCAAAAATGATATAAAAATAAAAGAAGAAATACAGAAAGTATTTTATAATGACAAATATGTAGGATTGGTATTTAAAAATGCAAGCACGGACAGACCTTACAGAATTGAAGTATACAATTCAAGTGGATCCCAGATATTAAATGCTACAGTGGATATGGATTTTGAAAATGTTACATTTGCCGGAGATAATATTTTAATGTATAGTGATATGCGATGCGAAATATTATCAATAAAAGGTGTGAAAAAATTTCAGACTAATTTTAAGGGACAGATTTATGGATTAATGCCATATGACGATTCCAAAACTTATTTGTTAATGACTAACTCAAAAATACAGAAGATTCGATTGAAATAACGGAGGAATGAAATGGGCAATATAATACTGACAGGGGTAACGGTTTTTGTTGTGGTAATGATTGCTATAGGAATGAAGAGAGGACTTGTAAAGACGGCATTTTCTTTCGGCGCGATTTTTATAGCACTTATACTGGTGAATATTTTAACACCTGTTGCAAAAGAGGTAATAAAAAATACACCGGTTTATGACTCAATAAACCAAAATATACAAAGCTATGTAAGTGAACATATAGCAACATCTACAGAAAACATGACGGAAACAGGAATCAATAATCAAGAGAAAATCATTAATGAACTTCCATTACCTAATGGACTAAAAGAATCATTAACGAAAAATAATAATCAAAGCAGTTACGATTCATTGGCAGTAAATACATTTAAGGAATATGTTGTGGCATATTTAACAGATGTTGTTTTAAACGCAGTGGTATATATTTTGCTATTTATGGTTATATCTATATTAATGAAAACATTAGTGGAAGTGTTAAACATAGTAACAAAACTTCCGGTTATTCATACATTTAATATGGCAGGTGGAGCATTAATCGGTTTCGCACAGGCAATATTAATCATATGGTTATTGTGTATGGTAGTTACGATCTTCAGCTCAACATCCTGGGGACAGACAGTTTGCAAGGCAATAGCAGACAACGGAGTGTTAAGCATGATTTATGATAACAACTTAATACAAAATATAGTAAATAGCTTGTTTTAGATAACAATAATAATTAAAGAGTTTTATGGCTAAAATAAGGTGCTTAAAATTTTTTGAAAAAAGTTTAAAAAAGTTATTGACAAAACAAAAGGTATTTGATACATTATAAAAGCTGTTTAGCAAGTGGATTAAACAATCCACTTATGGCTCCATGGTCAAGCGGTTAAGACACCGCCCTTTCACGGCGGTAACAGGGGTTCAAATCCCCTTGGAGTCACTTCCGTCAGCTTATCTGAAAAGATGAGTCTTGACGATAAAAAGAACCCTTGCTATAATGTAAGAGTTCTATATATATGGCGAGTTAGCCAAGTGGTAAGGCATCGGTCTGCAACACCGCTATCACCAGTTCAAATCTGGTACTCGCCTCTCAAAAATCTCAGGAATGTTCCTGAGATTTTTTTTCGCACATTTTTCCCATGCAGCCGAAGAACTCTCAACGTGTTTGCATGAAAATTTTTCGGCTGTATGGGGATAAAATGTAAAAACAAAAAAATATCGAAAAATTTGTAATAAATATGTAATATATCTTCAGGAATATGTTATAATCAAAGTAACGTGCGAAAAAACAGAGAAGTTCGGAAGGAGATATTTAATGAACAAGAAGTTAATAAGTATTGTGACAATTATGGCAATGCTTGTGGTTATGATTATACCTGCATGGGCAGACGGTGGTGATAATACAGGCGATGACAATTTTGGCGCAGCTATTTATGTGAAGAAAGATGGCGTAGAAGGTGCATACACATTAGGAGCAGCTAAGGAATTTAAGCTAGAGTTCTGGGCATCAGGCATTGTTGGAAAGCAGGTTGTAAGAACTGTTTCAGTAACAGGCGACAATCAGGTATCATCTATTGAATACAAAGATGGCGGAGAGTGGTACGACATTAGCGGATTTAATAAGGAAATGACTATTGCAGGTAATGATTTAGACAGAACTATTAGAGTTGTTTTTGATAAGGAAGGTAGATATACAATTTCTTATGGATTGGTGAATACAGAAGGTCAGGATGTTGTAAAGGATCAGTTAAATATTGAAATAGCAGACGGACAGATTAAAATTGTTAAAGAAACTGAGACAACTACATCGGCAGTGGCAGAAACAACTACACCTGCAACAGTAGAAACAACTACACCTGCAGCGGCAGAAACAACTACACCTGCAACAGCAGAGACAACCACACCAGTGGCAGAAACAACTACAGTTGCAACAGCAGAGACAACCACACCAGTGGCAGAAACAACTACACCTGCAGTAGTAGAGACAACAACATCAGCAGCAGTAGAAACAACTACAACAACAGCAAAGACAACTACAGTTGCACCAACACCAACTACAACTGCAAAGGTAACAAAAACTCAGAAACCTACAGCACAGAAAGTTAGCGTTGGAAATACAAGGATAACAAAGATCGTAAAAACTAAGAAGAGTGCCAAGGTAATTTATAAAAAGATTGCAAAAGTATCAGGATATCAGCTTCAGTTGTCTAGATCTTCAAAATTCAAGAAGGCAGTAACAAAGACAACTAAGAAAATTAGCTATAAATTTAAAAAGTTAAAGGCAAATAAAAAATATTACGTAAGAGTTAGAGGTTATGTAAAGACTTCAAACGGTACAGCTTACGGAAAATGGAGAAAGAAGAACTTTAAAACAGCAAAATAATGTGACAGATAAAGAATGAAAGAAGGAAAAGATGAAATTTTTAAAGAGAACAATTGGAATAATAATCGTGATGGCGGCTATTATTTCAGGACTTCAATTAAAAAGTGAATTGGCTTATGGAGCAACACCTACGATTTCTAAAAGTACAGTAACATTAGAAAAGGGCAAAAGAAAAAAAATAAAAGTTAAAAATGTTTCAGCGAGAACGAAAGTTAAATGGAGAACTTCTAATAAATTTGCAGTTACTGTTTCAAAAAAAGGTAGAATTAGAGCTGTAAATTATGGAGCTGCAACAATTACTGCAACTTGTAAATCAAGAAGAATGACTTGCAAGGTTACAGTTCCTGATACTTCTAAGAATGTTGTCATAACGAAATATCCTACAACATTAACTGAAGGTCAGACAGGTACGGTTGTAGCAAAGTCAGTTAATAAAATTTCATATATGTCTTCAAATGACTCAATAGCAAAAGTCAATAAAGAGGGTACTGTTGAAGCATTAAATCCGGGAAAAGCGGAAATAACAGCGAAATCCTCACAGGGATATAGCAAATGTACAATAAATGTTTTGTCAAGTGATCTAAATAACAGATTGTATGATTCTAACGGAATCAGTATTAAGAAAGTTAACGCTGACGGAACAAAGGTTAACGGTTTTGTAAGCCAGGCAAAAGGTCAGAATTTTACTGTTATGGTAGATGGAATAGACGAAAGTAATGTTAAGTCATGCAAGTGGAGTGTTGGGAATAGCGATGTTGTTTCAAAACTTTCAGCAGTAAGTGGAAGCAAGCTTAAAGCAACTTTGAAAGCAGTAAATGAAGGCAAAGTTAACATTACAGCAAAGGTTACATACACAAACAAAAATGTTGTTACATATACAAATACAATTTATGTTTCAAACCCTGAAACAGAAGTTCAGAAGTTAATTGTTTATGGAACAGCATTAGGCAATGAAAGACAGCAGTATATTTCTTTTAAAGGTTTAGGAGAACATAGTACTATTACTTGGACTAATTCAAACAAAAAATGTGCCACTTTAACAACTTATGAAAAGAAAGCGGCAGTTTTAGGCACAAAACCGGGAACGGGTACAATTACAGCAAATGTAGATGGAAAAGTATTCAACATAAAGTATACAGTTGTTAATCCAACAGTTAATAATTTAAAGGCAGTTATAAAAAAAGGTGAAAAAGTACAGTTTCCTATTTTGGGTGACACAGGTACAGTTCCTGAATTTACAAGCAGAAATGAAAGCGTTGCCACAGTTTCAAGCGATGGTATCGTTAAAGGTGTAAATTCAGGAGTTACATATGTTGATGTAAAAATCGGAAATATTCACAAGTCTTATAGAATCGAAGTATATGCAAAAGGTATGTACAAGATTGTAAATAGGGCTATGTACATAGTTAATCATTGGAAATATAGTCAGCCAAAAAGAATGAGAAAAGGATACTATGATTGTTCAGCTTTGGTTTGGAAAGGCTATAAATCATACAAGCACTACAACAAGAAACTTGGAAGTGGTTCTTATGCAAAGACAGCAGCAAGCCTGTTTGATTATTTAAAAGAAAAAAATCAAATAGTATATTATGGTTTTATTGACATAGATGATATGAAACCGGGTGATTTAATTTTTTACGGAGATTACAATGCGGCAGTAAAATACAGCACACCGGGAAGAACTTTAAATATCTATCATGTATCTATGTATGCAGGTGCAGGCAAAGTGGTAGAAAAAGGTGGACAGACTATTAACTACAATAATATTTCGCATATAGTCGGAATAGGAAGAGTGGTAGACTAATGGAATATAATATTGGAACAGTAGTAACATTAAAAAAAGGGCATCCTTGTGGAACTAATGAATGGGAAATTATAAGAACGGGTGCAGATTTTAAGTTGAAATGTAAAGGCTGCGGTCGTATAGTAATGGTTCCAAGAAAAACTTTCGAAAAAAGCGTAAAGAAGATTTTGCAGTAAATAAAAAAACGAAAGCTTTGTTTAAAACCAAAAGATTTCGGAAAAAAATCACAAAATGAAAAAAAGTCCTTGAACACAGGGACTTTTTTTGATATTATAGTAATTCGTGATATATATTAATTACGCATAACGAGTATTCGTTATGATCCTTGCTTTTTCAAACGAAAAGGCCAGAGACCAAAAGGAGGTAGAAGCATGAACAAATATGAATTAACAGTTGTTGTTAGTGCAAAACTTGATGATGAAGGAAGAACAGCTGAAGTAGAAAAGGTAAAAGCACTTATCGAAAAGTTCGGTGGTACAATTACAAAGATCGAAGAAGCTGGTAAGAAGAAATTAGCTTACGAAATCCAGAAGATGTCAGAAGCATTCTATTACTTCATCGATATTGACACTGAAAACACAGATTTTCCTAGCGAGTTAGAAAGCCAGCTTCGTATTATGGAAAATGTTATCAGATTTATGACTGTTGCAGTAGAAGCATAGTTTGATACATTAGAGAGGTATAATATGAATAAAGTTATTCTTATGGGTCGTTTGACTCGTGACCCTGAAGTTAGATATTCAACATCAGGAGATAATCAGTTGGCTATTGCGAGATACACATTAGCAGTAGATCGTAGATTTAAGAGAGATGGAGATCAGAGCGCTGACTTTATCAGATGTGTAGCATTTGGTAGAAGCGGTGAATTTGCTGAAAAATATTTCCATCAGGGAACTAAGATAGTTGCCGAAGGTCGTATTCAGACAGGCAGTTATCAGGACAAAGATGGTAAGACAGTTTACACAACAGAAGTAGTTGTTGAAAACCAGGAATTTGCAGAAAGCAAAGCTACAGCAGATAGCAATAATAACTATCAGCCACAGCAGCCGGTTGCATCACAGCCAACAGCACCTGCAGGAGACGGTTTTATGAACATTCCTGACAGTGTAGATGATTCAGGTTTACCATTTAACTTTTAACAGATTCGAATAGAATCTCATTAACGAAAATAGGAGGTCAAGTTATGCCATATAATAAGAGTGAAAGACCAGATTCTCCAATGAGAAGAAGAGGCGGTCGTAGAAGAAAAAAAGTTTGTGCATTTTGTGCTAACGAAAACAAGGCAATCGATTATAAAGATGTAGCTACATTAAAGAGATACGTATCTGAAAGAGGAAAAATTCTTCCTAGAAGAATCACAGGAAACTGTGCTAGACATCAGAGAGCTCTTACAACAGCTATCAAGAGAGCTAGAAATATCGCATTAATGCCATACACAGTAGAATAATCGCGAAGCACACAAGCAACGTGTGCCTGCACTACAAATAAAAAAGAAGAGCCCATCTTCATGCTTGCATGAAAAGATGGCTCTTCTTTTTTATTTGTAGCGGCTGACGCATGCTGCGACAGCCGCGTGCTTATAGACATTCTCTTCATCATTCCCCCATACCCAAAAAGTATATGATAGATGATAAAGAGAATGTCTATAAGAAGTGTTTCCATTTCTACATCTTTGCCAAGTCTTCCTGGTCCACTGTTTTCATTCCACTCCTTACCAGCAATGCGGCAACTTTGTCTGTATCCTCGTCCTTAACACGGAATACCATAAGGGCGTCATCTGTGCCTCTTGCAAGAAAGGCGTAAACGTAATCAACGCTGTAGCCGTTAGAAGCAATAACGTTCATTGCTTTAGCCATTGAGCCCGGCTCGTCCGGAAGCTTAACGCCAATAACGTGTGTAAGGTTACAAATCCAATCATTGTCCCTTAACAGAGTAAGAGTATTAAAAGGATCGTCTACAATAATACGAATAATTCCGAAATCGCTTGAATCGGCAATCTGGAATGCACGCATATCTATTTTGTGTTCGGCAAGAAAATTGGTAAAGTTTGCAATATTACCCGGTTTGTTTTCAATGAACACTGAAATCTGATGAATATACATATAAAAACCTCCTTAAATTTTACGTTTATCTATAACACGGACAGCTTTTCCTTCTGAACGTGTAATTGACTTTGGTTCAACCAATTTAACTTTAGCATAAATGCCAAGCATGCTCTTAAGAGCAGCAACAATTTCTTTCTCCTTGGATTCAATTGAGCTAACTGTATCAGAGAACATTTCAGGTGTCATCTCAACTAAAACTTCCATTGTGTCGCTGTTATTTACACGGTCAACAATAAGCTGATAGTTAGCAGGCATACCATGTTTAATAAGAACTTCCTCAACCTGTGAAGGATAAACATTAACACCCTTGATAATAAGCATGTCATCTGAACGTCCCATAAGTCTGTGAATACGTGCGTGAGTTCTGCCGCATTTACACTTCTCTCTTGTAATATAAGTAATGTCTTTTGTACGGTATCTGATAAGTGGAAATGCTTCTTTAGCAAAACTTGTAAATACTAATTCACCAATCTGTCCGTCAGGAACAGGTTCAAATGTGTCAGGATCAACAATTTCCGGAATAAAATAGTCTTCGCAAATATGCATGCCGTTCTGTTCCTCGCATTCAAAAGCAACACCCGGACCTTCAATTTCAGTAAGTCCATAAATATCATAAGCCTTAATGCCAAGCCTGTTTTCAATATCAGCTCTCATATCTTCTGACCAAGCCTCTGCACCAAAAATACCGGCTTTTAATTTAATCTGTTCCTTAATTCCCCGTTCTTCAATAGATTCGGCCAAATAAGAAGCGTAACTAGGTGTACAACAAAGAATAGTTGAACCCAAATCAGTCATAAACTGAAGCTGTCTGTCAGTGTTACCTGATGACATAGGAAGTGTTAAAGAACCAACCTTCTGTGAACCACCGTTTAGTCCGAAGCCACCTGTGAAAAGACCATATCCATAAGCTACGTGAACTACATCTTCATCTGTTCCACCGGCAGCCACAAGGGCTCTGGCACATCCATCTTCCCACATATCAATATCTTTCTTAGTATAAAAATCTACTACACGCTTACCTGTTGTACCTGAAGTTGAGTGAATACGCACACAATTTTTAAGAGGTACTGCTAACAAGCCGTATGGATAAGCATCCCTTAAATCGTCTTTCGTTAAAAAAGGTAACTTAGAAATATCTTTTAAAGATTTTATATCGTCAGGTGTTACACCTTTTTCCACCATTTTTTTTCTGTAAAAAGGTACATTCTCGTATACTCTTTTTACTACGTCTAAAAGTCCGTCTGTTTGAATCTGTTCAATCTTTTCACGAGAGGCAGTTTCAATTTCTTCCTGAAAATATTTTCCCATTGTTTCATTCCTTTCTGTCGTTCAAGTATAGTAATATAATTTTACAACATATAACGCTTTAAAGCAATAAAGCACAAAAAACAAAATTAACAAAAATAGCCATAAATAAATAGTAAAAATACATAAAAAAAATCAACCAAAAAAATTTTTACAAGCAAAGATGTGCTTTTTATGGGACAAAAAGCCTAAAAAAATTGCACAAAAGGGGGGCAAAAGCGTCCTTAATAAAAACGTTTTTCCTCCTATAAAATCTAGCAATTGCAAAAATTATATGATATAGTGATTTTTAGTATAAAACATGAAAAATGAAAAAATATAGGCTATATGAGAATAAGAGGAGGAGAAACCAATGGACAACAATTTAAGGGGGGTACCTGTTGAGGGGTTTGCTGACAAAAGTCGCGAAGCGGCAGTCGAGGGAATAGTATTATTAAAGAATGAAAACAACACACTCCCATTAACAGAACAGGATAAGGTTTCAGTTTTTGGAAGACCAATGATTGAGTACTACAGAAGCGGAACAGGTTCAGGAGGAGCTGTAAACGTTGAATACACAACAAATATTTTGGACGGATTTGAAAACAGCAACCTTAACTTTAACAAGACTATAGTTGAAGACTATAAGGAATGGTTAAAAGACCATCCATTTGATAACGGTGGCGGTGGCTGGGCATGCGAGCCATGGTTCCAGAAAGATATGGAAATCACAGCAGATTATGCAAAGAAACAGGCAGAATCAACTAACAAGGCTGTATACATTATCGGACGTACAGCAGGAGAAGATAAGGACAACGCCAACTGGGTAGGAAGCTATCTTCTTACAGATGAAGAAAAAGAAAACCTTAAGAACATAACAGAAGCTTTCGAAGATGTTTGTGTAGTTCTTAACGTTTCAAATATTATCGACCTTAAGTGGATTGATGAAGAACAGTTTAAGGGACACATCAAATCAGTAATTATTGTATGGCAGGGCGGTATGGAAGGTGGAAACGCAGTAGTTGACGCACTTTCAGGCAAGGCTACACCAAGCGGTAAATTACCTGACACAGTAGCTTATGATATTGAAGACTATCCCGCTAATGACAACTTTGGCAACGAACTTACAAATCTTTACAAAGAAGACATTTATGTAGGATATCGTTATTTTGAAACATTTGCACCTGAAAAAGTTCAATTTGAATTTGGTTTCGGACTTTCATATACAACATTTGATATCGAAACAGTATCAGCAGATGCAGATGATGAAAAAATCACATTAGAAGTTAAGGTAACTAACACAGGTGACAAGTTCTCAGGAAAAGAAGTTGTTCAGGTATACTACGAAGCACCACAGGGAGCTTTGGGACAGCCTGCAAGACAGCTTTGCGCATACGAGAAAACAGAAAATCTTGCACCGGGTCAGAGTCAGACATTAAAGATTACTTTCGATATTAACGGAATTGCATCATATGATGACTCAGGCGCTACAGGCAACAAGTCATGCTACGTATTAGAAGCAGGAGATTACAACTTCTACGTAGGTAACAGCGTAAAAAATAATAAACTAGCTTATACATATAAAATTGAAGAACTTAAAGTAACAGAACAGCTTTCAGAAGCTGCTTGCCCTAACGATGAAAATCTTACATTAATGAAGCCGGGCAAGAGAAAAGAAGACGGAACATACGAAATTACATATGTACCATCACAGAAGCCTACAGTTGATATGGCTAAGAGAATTGAAGACAATCTTCCAAAAGACATGAAAATTACAGGTGATGTAGGAATTACATTACAGGATGTAAAAGCAGGCAAAAACACTATTGAAGAGTTCGTTGCACAGCTTACAGTTGCAGAATTAGCACAGATTGTAAGAGGTGAAGGAATGAGTAACCCTAGAGTTACAAAAGGAACAGCTTCAGCTTTTGGTGGATTAAGTGATACATTGTTTGCTTACGGAATCCCTGCAGCATGTTGTGCTGATGGCCCTAGTGGACTTAGAATGGAAGGAAAAGCTACACAGCTTCCTATTGGAACAGCACTTTCAGCATCATGGAATCCTAAGCTTGTAAGAGAACTTTACACAATGGAAGGTCAGGAATTATACGGAAATCAGGTAGATACATTACTTGGACCCGGAGTAAACATTCACAGACATCCTTTAAACGGACGTAACTTTGAATACTATTCAGAAGATCCATACCTTTCAGGAACAATGTCAGTTGCATCAACAGGCGGTATTAAAGACGGTGGTGCTTGGGGAACAATTAAGCATTTCGCATTAAATGGTCAGGAATCACATAGATTTAAGATTGACGCAGTTTGCTCAGAAAGAGCAATCAGACAGATTTATCTCAAATCGTTTGAAATGGCAGTAAAAGCCGGCACAGTTAAAACATTAATGACAGCTTACAATCCTATTAACGGACACTGGGCAGCTTCAAATTACGACCTTTGTACAACAATCCTTAGAAATGAATGGGGATACGATGGTATCGTAATGACTGACTGGTGGGCCAAGATGAACGACGTTGTAGAAGGTGGCGAAGAATCAAATCAGGATACAAGAGATATGGTTCGCTCACAGAACGACGTATATATGGTTGTAAACAATAACGGCTCAGAAGTTAACTCAAACAACGACAACACAGAGGAATCAATTAAAGAGGGAAGACTTACAATCGGAGAACTTCAGCGAGCTGCAATCAACATCTGCAACTTCATTCTTTCAGCACCTGTTATTGAAAGAGAATTAGTTGACACGGACGTTGCAAAACATTACGATTCAGTTCCAAATGATCAGGCCAAGTATGAAGTATTTAACATTGAAAAAGACAATAAGGTAATGTTCAATAGCGGAGCAGAAGCAACATTAGAAGTTGAAGACGAAGGGGAATACACAATTATTGTTAACATCTCATTTGACAAGTCCAACTTATCACAGTCAACAGTAAACGTTAATGCCAACGGCACAACAATGGTAGTAATCCAGACTAACGGAACAGACGGCAACTGGATTACACAGAAGCTTTGCAAGGTTAAACTTGACAAGGGTGTATACAACTTAAAACTTGAAGAAGTACTAGCAGGAATTAAAGTTAAATATATTCAGTTTAAGAAGATTCCTAAGAAAAATAAATAAATGTAAAAAAGCAAACAGTCTATTATGATTGGCTAGTCAAAGCATAGCATATAACAATTGAAAAAGGTCTGCTGGAGATATTGCTCCAGTGGGCTTTTTCTTTACTCCTTTAGAGGGGAACCTTAATGTTTGGCATATAACAGAGAAAAAGTGATGAAATTGTACAAAATCACAAGAAGAATAAAAACGGTTTTATAGTGTAAACATTATAACACCAAATAATTGTATAAAATGCACAAAAAGAAGCGGACAAAATGTGCAAAAAATACAGGACAAATGCATAAAGAACAGGTCAGGTTATAAAAAATAAATAAAAAGTGTACAACATAACCTATGGGTAGTTGAAAAAACCATTTCAATTTGGTAGAATTATCTGATAAGGGATAAATAATCGAAGGGATTCGACAAGATCTTGGATGAAAGGAGAAAAAACATGAATATTTCAAAAAGGAAACAAGGAATACTCGCAATAATATGTACTATTGCGATGATTGTAACATCAATTACGGTGTACAATCCAAGGGAGGTAAAAGCTGGTGATTATTCTACACTTACTTTTGAAAAAGTATCTGTGGAGGGAATGGACAGTACATACGCGTATTGTATAACAGATAACGATCTTAAAGGTTTTAGCAGGTTAGAATTTTATACGGATGGTGCTTTTTCTTATATGAAAGTAATTGGTAGTGGAGATTCGAAGATGAAGAATGCTACAATAACAATTGATGGAACCGTTCAAACAGGTAATGATATAGCATTTGATAAAGCAGATGCTATAACAGGTTTTTTTGTTTCTAAACTATCTGATAATGAATATCATAAAGTAGAAATAGCAGGGGAAGCAGGAAAAATCATTATTGTATTAAAGAAAGGAACTCCTTCAACTGGTGGTTCAGAATCAAGTAGTGGTGGAACAACAAAACCAGAGGAAACAACAACACAGTCAAGACCAACAATGAGCAAAGATAGTGCTGGCATTGTAATAGAAATTCGTAATGGCGGGCTATTTTTTGCAGGATTGGATAATATAAAAGATGCAACAGAGTACTATTTGTATGTTGATAAACTTGATGGAGAGGGAATGAAAGTTGAAAATGGTGGTACAATTCCTTTATATAAATTCGAGGCTGGTAAACATAGTTTTTATGTTAAAGGAAAAAATAGTGCAGGATTTTCAGAACCATCTAAAGCATTTGAAATAGAAATAGCTACTACAGTGAAACTTATAATTGATAATGGAACAGTAGTAAATACAGCAGTAGAAAAAGGAAAAACATACAAATTACCAACAAGCGCTCAGTATGGATATTATGATACAAAAACTGGTGATATATACAAAGCAGGCTCAGATATTACCGTAAGTGAAGAAATGAATTTGGTATCAATATATGATATTGTTGTGAGATTGACTAATGCTGCTGCAATAAGAATTGATGCAGGTAAGGAAACACCGGGCGGTATTAGATTCCAGGCTAGTGTTGATGTAAATTGTGGAGTGAGTGACTACAAAGATATAATTACAGATAAGGTTAAGGCAGGAACTTTAATTACTACACAGGACATTTTGGATGCTAAAAGCGATGTTGAATATAAGGTAGAAAATATCAAAGAACTCGGAACAGTTTTAAATGTTGAAAATGATGGTTGGATAGATAAAAACTCACATTTGTACAATGCATCACTTGTTAATATAGTTAAAGCAAACTATGATAGATATTTTGTGGCAAAGGCATATGTAAAAGTTACATATGCAGATGAAAGTTCAACTTATGTTTATTCGAAGAAAGACAATGATGTATATGCTGAGTCAGTAAAGAGATCTATTTCAGATATTGCGAAAGCTATTTATGAAAATGGATATGATGGGATAACTGATGGAAATACAAAGAACTTAATTGATAGTTTTATAGTAAAAAAGGAGCAACAGTAATATGAAGAATAAATATACAAGTCCTAGTATGGAAATATTTGAATTAGAAGAAAATGATATTATAACAACTAGCGTTTATAATGATGATTGGACAGATCCTGATAATTTGTTAAAGAATGGAGATGTGTCAGGCTGGTCAAATTTCCACTAAAACGCAGTACTAAATAATTAAATAAAACAAGCTGTGCTTTAAATCAACATTAAAGCACAGCTTATTTTTTGTCCTCATTACTATCATCTTCCCCTAAAGGTCTATAACAATGTTCAATAAATGCGAAAGGCCAAAAATCAGACAAACCAGCCGGATTGTCGACTTATTGTATGGGTGTATTACTTGATTTGAAGGGCAAAAAAATGTATACTAGTAGTTATCAGTATGAAATGGATTATAACCCCGAAGGGTACGCATTTAACCTGATAAGTTACGAAAACATAGGAGGCAAAAATGATAACATTAAGTAAAGGCGGAGCATACCTTATTGGTGGCACAGAAGTTGTAGAAACAGGTGCAGGCTCAGAAGAATTACTAAAGAACAAGTTAGGGGATAAATACCTTACAAAAGAAGATGCTGCAAAGAATACTATGGCATATGGTATTTTGAACGAACACAACACATCAGGCAACATGGACAAGCTTCAGATTAAGTTTGATAAGCTTACATCCCATGATATTACATTTGTTGGAATCATTCAGACAGCAAGAGCTTCAGGATTAGAGAAATTCCCAATTCCTTATGTGCTTACAAACTGTCATAACAGTTTATGTGCTGTTGGTGGAACAATTAACGAAGATGACCATATGTTTGGACTTACATGTGCTAAGAAATATGGCGGAATTTATGTACCACCTCACCAGGCAGTTATTCATCAGTTTGCCAGAGAGATGTTAGCAGGTGGCGGAAAGATGATTCTTGGTTCTGATTCACATACACGTTATGGTGCTCTTGGTACTATGGCTATGGGTGAAGGCGGACCTGAATTGGTTAAGCAGTTACTTTCACAGACATATGACATTAATATGCCTGAAGTAATCGGCATCTACATGACAGGAGAACCTGCTAAGGGTGTAGGACCTCAGGACGTTGCACTTGCAATTATCGGAGAAGTATTTGACAAGGGTTATGTTAAGAATAAAGTTATGGAATTTGTAGGACCTGGTGTTTCTAACTTAAGCGCAGATTTCAGAATCGGTGTTGACGTTATGACAACAGAAACAACTTGTCTTTCATCTATTTGGCGTACAGATGAGAAGATTAAGGAATTCTATGACATCCATGGAAGAGTAGATGAGTATAAAGAATTAAATCCTGGCGAAGTTACATACTATGATGGAATTGTTTATGTTGATTTATCTAAGATTAAACCTATGATTGCAATGCCATTCCATCCAAGTAACACATATACTATTGAGGAATTAAATGCTAACTTGGAAGATATTCTCCACGATGTTGAAAAGAAAGCTTTAGTTTCATTAGATGGACAGGTTGATTATAAACTTACAAACAAGATTCGTGATGGAAAACTTTATGTTGACCAGGGAATCATTGCAGGTTGTGCAGGTGGTGGATTTGAAAACATTTGTGCAGCAGCAGATATATTAAAGGGACATAGCATTGGAGCTGACGAATTTACACTTAGTGTATATCCTGCTTCTATGCCAGTATATATGGAATTAATCAAAAACGGATGCGCAGCAGATATTATGGCTGCCGGCGGTGTTATGAAGACAGCATTCTGTGGACCTTGTTTCGGTGCAGGTGATACACCGGCTAACAATGCCTTCAGTATCAGACATTCAACACGTAACTTCCCTAACAGAGAAGGAAGTAAGTTACAGAATGGACAGATTTCTTCAGTTGCACTTATGGATGCCAGATCTATTGCAGCAACAGCAGCTAACAAGGGTTATCTTACAGCAGCTACAGATGTTGATGTTGAGTTTAAGGGACGTAAGTATCATTTTGACAAGAGTATTTATGAAAACAGAGTATTTGACTCACACGGAATAGCAGATCCTGATACAGAAATCCAGTTTGGACCTAACATCAAAGACTGGCCGGAAATGGTTGCACTTACAGACAATCTTCTTCTTAAAGTTGTTTCAGAGATTCATGATCCGGTTACAACAACAGATGAATTAATACCATCAGGTGAAACATCATCTTATCGTTCTAACCCACTTGGACTTGCAGAGTTTGCACTTTCAAGAAAGGACCCTGAATATGTAGGAAAGGCTAAAGAAGTCCAGAAAGCAGAAAAAGCAAGAGAAGCAGGACAGAATCCTGTAAATGTACTTCCGGAAGTTGGAGGAGTATTTGAAGCGTTAAAGAGCAATCTTCCTCAGTACAAGATTGACAATGATACAGTAGGTATCGGAAGCACTATTTTTGCAGTAAAACCGGGTGACGGTTCAGCAAGAGAACAGGCTGCTTCATGTCAGAAGGTATTAGGCGGATGGGCTAATATTGCCTGTGAATATGCAACAAAGAGATATCGTTCAAACCTTATTAACTGGGGTATGCTTCCATTCATTTATGAATCAGAAGAATTACCATTTAAGAACGGTGACTATATTTTTGTACCGGAAATAGTTGAAGCTGTTAAGAACAAAGCTACAGACGTACAGGCTTACGTTGTAGATGATGACAAGAATGTTAAACCATTTACATTAAAGCTTGGCGAAATGACTGACGACGAACGTGACATTATATTAAAAGGCTGCCTGATTAATTACAACAGAAAATAAATAATTAAAACAGGGAGGAGACCATATGGGAAACAAGAATGTCATAACAAAAGATGACTGTTATTTGTTTGGAAAAGGTACTCATTATGAAATATATGAGAAACTGGGTGCGCATGTTACAACAATTGATGGTGTAAAAGGAACATATTTCGCAGTTTGGGCACCCCATGCAGTTAACGTAGCCGTTATAGGTGATTTTAATGACTGGTTGGGATTTAACCATAACATGAAGATGGAAAATGATTCAGGCATCTGGGAACTTTTCATACCGGAGGTTGAAGAAGGCGCAATGTACAAGTATGTTATTTCTACACAAAGTGGAGATACATTGTACAAGGCTGATCCTTATGGTTTTTGGGCTGAGAAAAGACCCGGAAATGCTTCAAGGGTAGCAAATATTGATAATTACAAATGGAAAGATGCTAAATGGATATCAGAGAAGGCAAAGGAGAATCACTATGAACTTCCAATGTCAATCTATGAGGTTCATCCGGGTTCATGGAGAAAGGATTTTAAAGGTCCTGATGATGAAGACGGATTCTATGATTACAAGCGTATGGCTAAAGAACTTGTAGCATATGTTAAGGATATGGGATATACTCATGTAGAACTTATGGGTATATTGGAACATCCTTTTGATGGCTCATGGGGATATCAGGTTGTGGGATATTATGCACCTACATCAAGATATGGAACACCTCAGGATTTTATGTATTTGGTAGATGCTTTCCACAAAGCAGGAATCGGGGTTATTTTGGACTGGGTGCCTGCCCACTTTCCAAAAGATGCTCACGGACTTGCAATGTTTGACGGAACACCACTTTATGAATATGCAGATCCAAGATTGGGAGAACATCCTGACTGGGGTACTAAGGTTTTCGACTATTCTAAGACAGAAGTTGTTAATTTCCTTATTGCAAACGCATTATTCTGGGTTGAAAAATATCACATAGACGGACTTCGAGTTGACGCAGTTGCTTCTATGTTATATTTGGATTACGGAAGAGAAGACGGACAGTGGGTTCCTAATAAGTATGGCGGTAATGAGAACTTGGAAGCTATTGAGTTCTTTAAACATTTAAGTAGTGTTATGAATTACAGAAATCCAAGAGCATATATTATTGCTGAGGAGTCAACAGCATGGCCTAAGGTTACTATGTCACCTAAGGATGGAGGACTTGGATTTTCTTACAAGTGGAATATGGGCTGGATGCATGATTTCTTAGAGTATACTAAGCTTGATCCTTTGTTTAAGAAGGGTAATCATAATAAGATGACTTTCGGATTAACTTATGCATTTAGTGAGAATTTTATTTTAGTATTATCTCACGATGAAGTTGTTCATTTGAAATGTTCAATGATTAATAAGATGCCGGGTTATCCACAGGATAAATTTAAAAACTTAAAGACAGCATATACTTTTATGTTGGGACATCCGGGCAGAAAGCTGTTATTTATGGGACAGGAATTTGCCCAGTTACAGGAATGGTCAGAGGCTAGAAGCCTTGACTGGTATCTGCTTGATGAACCTGAACATAAGGACATGCAGGAATATGTAAAGAAATTACTTCACTTATATAAGGAATATCCGGCACTTTACACTGAAACAAAGGGCTATGGAGCTTTTGAGTGGATTAATGCCAATGACAGCGAAAGAAGTATTTTCAGTTTCATAAGAAAGACAACAGAAGCTGATTATAAGAACTCTATCGGTTTCGTGTGTAACTTTACACCAATGGAAAGACCTGATTATGTTGTAGGAGTTCCAAAAGCCGGAACTTACAAGAGATTGGTTACAACAGAAACAGGTGAGAAACAGGTTGTAAGCTATAGAGCCAAGAAAGGCGAGTGCGATGGAAGACCATACAGATTGGAAATTCCACTTAGACCATACGAATCAGTAGTTTTCGAATTTCCAAAAACAAGAAAAAAGAAAGCTACACCAAAGAAGAAAACAAAATAAAAAATAAAATTGTCTGTGGTACAAAAAAATAGTGCCACAGACATTTTTTTGTGCTATGATGTGATTGATTACAGTGTAGAAAGGTCATGTTCCATCTGTGCTTGCACAAAGATGGGACACTGACCTTGAGACACGCCCCCAACATGAGCATAAAAGTGTAGCGCAAGCTACACGATATGCGAATGCTGGGGGAGGATTGCGGGAGTGCGAAGCACGTAGCAATCCGGTAATCAATAAGTTTTATACAAGGATTGAATGGGTGATGAAATGAAAAAGAAAGTTATAGCAGTTGTTGCAATTGTGCTGATTTTTGCAATTGCAGTGGTTATAGGAATAAATTTTAACAAGAAGCAGTCTAAGAATAACAAGCAGAGCAATAGCGGTCAGGCAACGTCTACATATAATGGTAAGTTGCCGGGGATTGATTTATATTATGGAAGTCAGAAGGTTGGAAGTCTTAACGGCTACACAATGGATATGGAAGAAGAACATATGCGTGATGTTATTGTCCCTGTTAATACAGACAGAACGGTTCCAATTACAATATCAACTAATGGCAATAAGGTTTCAGAGATTTCTTACGAAATGAAGAGTACTGAGGACAACCGTTTGATAGATAATGGAACTCTTGACGGCTGGAAACAGAAGGACGGCAAGATTACTTTGGATTATCAGGCCAGTGCCATTATGGAACAGGGAACAGAGTATTTCTGGGAAATAATTATCAAAACAGATAAGTATGAGCAGATTAATTATTACGCAAGAGTAATGGTTACGGATAAGGAGTTTGTTACTGAACAGATTAAGTTTGCGAAGAATTTTGCAAAGACCGCTTTAAAGGGCGAGGGAGCTTCAAAGCTTGCTCAGTATATTGAGCCTGATAGTAGCCTTCCTAATGATAACCTTGGTCAGACTACTATTAAGTCAAGTTACAATAGCCTTATTTGGACTTCACTTAAGCCTGAGCTTATATCTGATATAACAATAACAGCAAAAGAGTTTTGCATAAAGGACACCGGGGAAGCCGGAACTTATACAATGAATTATCAGATTAGAACAACTAATGCTGAGAAGGTTAAAGAGAAATATAATGTTTCTGAAACAATCACAATATGGAGTTGTGCAGGAAGAATTTATGTTTTGGCATATGACAGGGAAGTAAATCAGATTTGGACAGCAGACAAGAATAACGTAGGCGGAAGTTTTATTGACTTAGGCATTCAGAAAGAAACAAAGGCTGATTTTGTTGAAAGTTCAAATCAGCAGTTTATGGCGTTTCAGGTTAACGGCGATGTTTACGTAATGGATTTGAATGAAAGAAAAATCAAACAGGTTTACAATCTTAATGCCAAGAATGCTGAACAGCTTAACAATACTAAGGCAAGGGTAATTACCGTGGATGACAAGGGCAATGTTGACTATATGATTTATGGTTATAGCAAGGCTAATGAGCATGTAGGCGAAAACGGAATTTCTATTTTAAGATATAATTATGAGTCTAACAGTTCCAAAGAGGCGGCTTTTGTACCTTGCAAAGTGCCTGCTTACAACTTGGAGAAGCAGTTGTCACAGCTTTGTTACGTAGGCGACGGAACTCTTTATATTATGATGAACAACACTATTTACTATGCAAACCTTAAAACTAAGGAGTGGGGAGCGTTGGTAGAAAATGTGGAAGACGGAAGTTTTGCAATTAACAGCGACGGAAGTATGTTGGCTTACAATACAAGTGGTAAGGCTTATGATACGGAAAACATTACAATTGTTAACTTAAAGAATGGTGAAAAGAAGACTATTGAGGCGGGAGCTGACAATATTATTACCGTATATGGTTACACGGGAACGAACCTGATTTATGGAATAGGTTCTCAGAGTGACGTGTCAAAGGAGAGTTTTGTACCTGTTAGCAAGTTGGTAATTGTTGATAAGGATTATAAAGAAGTTAAGTCATATTCACAGAATAAGATTTATATTACAGGTGTTGAAATAACAGACAATATTATTAATATTAAGCGGTACAGGGGCAAGAGCCGGATTTCAGATGACCAGCTTTTGGATAATACTGAGACTAAGAAACCTGTTGCAAAAACAAGCTATTATGTGGATGATGTAAAGCAAAAGGAATTAGCTTTGGCATTTACTAATGCACTTGATGGAACTAAGCAGCTTTCAGTTGAAAAGATTGGCAAGGTAACTTTTGACAGTAGTTCTAAGGTTAATGCTACTTTTGAGAGCAAGAAAGAAAATAATTATTATGTTTACGGATATGGAAAGCTTCAGGGGATTTACAGCGACAAGAACGCTGCAACTAATGCGGCAAAAGCTACATATGGACTTGTAACGGATAACCGTGGACATAAGATATGGGTTTTTGAAGAGAATTATAATTAAAAATATCAGAAAAGGTCAAAATGCTTATTAGAAAAGGGTGTTTTGACTTTTTTCTTTATCTTTACGCGAAAAATTTTTAATGTTATACTTAAAGATAGTAAAAAATTCGGGAGGAACTATGCGATTTATACATACTGGTGACATTCATCTTGGAGCCACTCCGGAGAGCAAAAGACCTTGGGCGGCTAACCGTGGAGATGAAATTTGGAATACTTTAGAACGTTTAATTAAAAAAATAAAAATAGACCCGGTAGATTTGCTTATTATTGCAGGGGATATATTTCACAGACAGCCGTTGCTTCGTGAACTTAAGGAAGTTGATTATTTGTTTTCGACTATTCCTGACACAAAGGTTGTTTTGTGCGCGGGAAATCATGATGCCATTAAAAAAGGCTCTTTTTATGACGGTTTCAAATGGAGTGAGAATGTTATTTTCTTAGGTGACAAGAATATTGAAAGTGTGGAGATTCCTGAGCTTAATACATGTGTGTATGGACTAAGTTATCACCAGACTGAAATTAAGGACGCAATGTATGACCATGTTATTGTGGACAGACCGGATATGATTAATATTCTGGTGGCTCATGGCGGTGACGAAAAGCATATTCCCATTAATAGAAAGAAGCTTGCAATGTCAGGTTTTGACTACGTGGCAATGGGACATATTCATAAGCCTGAAATAGACGAAAAGATGAAGATGGCATATAGTGGTTCTCTTGAACCTATTGATATGAATGATATTGGACCTAGAGGCTATATTTATGGTGAGATTTCAAAGAGAGGTCTTGAACTTGAATTTGTGCCTTTTGCAAAGAGAATTTACAGGGAACTTGATTTCACGGTAACTCCAACAGCTACTAATTTGGAAATAAGACATAGACTGATTGACATGATTAAGGAGCAGGGACAGGATGATATGTACAAGATTACTTTTAGCGGTTACAGAGATCCTGATTTTGACATTGATGTTTCAGATATTGAAGGTGTTGGAAATGTTGTAAGTGTTACCGACAATACGGTTCCTGATTATGATTTTGAAGAATTGTACGCTGAAAATAAGGACAATATTCTTGGAATGTACATAAAGAAATTTCTTGACATGGAGAGTCTTACACCTTTGCAGCGTAAAACCCTTTACTATGGAACAAAGGCATTGATGGATGCCATGGAGGACAGGGCATGATTATAAAGGACATACGATTAACTAATTTTGGAAAATTTAATCATAAAATGGTAACTCTTGAACCGGGACTTAATATTGTATACGGTGAGAATGAAGCGGGAAAGACTACTCTTCATACTTTTATAAGAGGAATGCTCTTTGGAATAGAAAAACAGCGTGGAAAGGCAAGTGGTAAGGACCTTTACACTAAGTATGAGCCATGGGAGAATCCGGCTAATTATCACGGTATGATGCGAATCGAAAGCGACGGTGTAACTTATCGTATTGAGAGAAATTTTAATAAGCTTAATAAGTCTTTTAAGGTTATTAATGAAGATGAGGGTGTTGAGCTTAAAACAGAGGAGATTGAAAATCTTTTCGCAGGGCTTGATGAAAGCTGTTATTACAACACTATAAGTATAAGCCAGCTTGGCAGCGTTACAGATAAGGAACTTGAAGGTATTCTTAAGAATTATGCGGCAAATCTTGGCACAACAAAGTCTATGGAGATTGATATTAAATCAGCTTTTGCCGACTTAGATAAGCAGAAGAAAAATATAATGATTGAAAGCCGAATTGCCGAAGAGGATGTTGTTGAGAAGGCTATTAAGAATGCCAAAGAGGATTTGGAGATTTCTCAGGGCGAACAGCATACAATAATTGCTTCAATAGAGCAGAAAAAGCAGTCTTTATTTAATCTTTCTAATAAGAAGAAGGAATTGTCAGCTCTTGATGCAAAACGACTTGAAGCCTTAAATAAACTTAATGAGCGTAAGGAGAATCTTTATCAGGAGGCAATTACTTTGACTGCTGACAGTGAGAAATTTTCAGCTTCCCTTGAACAGATTGAAAATCACCAGAAGCAGCTTGAACAGGAGCTTGCTGACAAGGGCATTGACGGAAGAGAGACTATGGAATATCTTCTTGAAAAAGTTACTAACAGAAGTAATATGCCTGTTTTGTTTATTATCCTTATGATGGGATGTATTGGTGGTGCTGCAGGTTTTATTATGGGCAATTACCAGATGATGGATTTAAAGCAGTTTTGGGTTAAGCCGGGCATATGCCTTGGTGCGGCTTTTGTTTTTCTTATACTTGCAATCTTTAAGTATGGATTTAATAAGAAGAAGCGTCAGAAGAAGTTGGATGCCTTAAAGGAGATTAAGCTTGTAATGGATAAGCTGGACGCGGCAAAGCACGAAAGGGTTTATGTTGAACGTCAGCTTAACAATAAGAAAGAAGCTTTAAAGGATACTCAGGAGTTTATTAAAGCCGAAGAAGAAAAAAGCGTTGATATGCAGGATTATAGTGACGAGTTAAAGGACTTGGAAGCGAAGGAACGTGAAATCAACGAGGCAATTTCAAAGTCTCAGTGGATTCTTGAACAGAAGCAGGAAAAGGACATTGAGCTTCAGAAGAAGATTGATGAACTTGAGGAGCGATTTAACAAGATTAAGAAAGCAAAAGTTGAAATACAGGCTATTGAGGACGCCAAGAGTAATATTGAAGATATAGCAGATGAAATCAGAAATAGTTTCGGTAAGAGATTAAATGAGAGAGCATCTTATTATATTTCACAAATTACAAACGGCAAATATGACAATCTTTCAATAGATGACAAACTTAACATATCTGTAAACAGTAAGCACGCTCTCATAGCTGCTACACGACTTAGCAAGGGCACAATAGAGCAGATATATATGGCACTTAGACTTGCGGCAGCAGATATTATATTTGAAAAGGACAAGAAACCTATACTTCTTGATGATGCCTTTGCAATGTATGATAACAAGCGAATGGGTAATACTATGAGATTTATGGCAGAAAATATGGAACAGGTAATCATCTTCTCATGCCATACAAGAGAGAAGCTAATGGCGGACAAGTTAGGACTTAAGTACAACTTTATAAGGTTGTAGTGGAGAGTTGCAAGGCTATGAAGCTATAAGGTAGAGTTGTAAGGTTATGAAGTTATAAGGTAGAGTTGTAAGGTTATAATTGAGAACGATAAGATTTAAACGATAGATCTAAGGATGCGGCGGAGAATTGAATATTATATGAGTGTGGAAGAGTGAGAATTAGCCCCGGCTACGGAAACGTAGCCGGGGTTTTTATAGGCTGAAATTGTGGGAGAATTTTTTAGAGAAGATGGGGATTTTTTGTAGGAATGGTAGGGATTATAAGAGAAAAACGAATTGTCTAATAAGAAATATGTTCCATAGTGTATATAAATAATGAGCATTTAAGGAAAATATTATAGGTGTACCCCAAAAATTAAGAAAAATTATATGTTGGGGTACATTTTAGACTTGCTTATACAGTATGTTGCATAAACGAACTGGAAATTTAGGGCGCTGTACCCCAAAAATTAAGAAAAATTATATGTTGGGGTACATTTACAACTTACAGATACAGTGTGTTGCACAATTGCACGTGGAAAATTAGAAAACGTACCCCAAAAATTAAGAAAAATTATATGTCGGGGTACATTTACAACTTACAGATACAGTGTGTTGCACAATTACACGTGAAAAATTAGAAAACGTACCCCAAAAATTAAGAAAAATTATATGTCGGGGTACAGGACATAAAAAAAGGGCTCAAACACTAATTAGTATGTCATATCAAACTAATTAGTGCTGAACCCATACAAATTCAATAGTGATAAAAATCAATCTATCTTATAACTAATGAAGTATTTATATTGATTAACAATTATTAGAAAGTCATATTCTTTTAATGAGAAATCAAACTAAGATAACCTCCTTTATCTTTTCGATTTCTTTAACGAGAATACAAACTCTGTTCCAACGCCTTCGGTGCTGATTACATCGATTGTTTCGTTGTGTCCCATAATAATTTCTTTTACGATGGCAAGTCCGATTCCGGAGCCTGTTTTGTCACGACCACGGGAAAGGTCGGTCTTGTAGAATCGCTGCCAGATTTTGTCGATGCTGTCCTGTGGGATTCCCATACCAAAATCCTTAACGGAACAATATTGTTTTTCGCCTTTGTTATAAAGCTTGATTATAATCTTTGAACCCGGATTACTGAACTTAATGGCGTTATCAAGTAGGTTGTAAAGAACCTGTTCAATCTTGCCTTTGTCAGCGTATACATTGCAATGCTTTGGTGGAAACTGAATAACCAATTCAATATTCTTCTTTTCGCAACTGCCCTGGAAAGTATCAACTGTTGAAGCGATAACTGATTCCATATTAAAGTCTTCAAAAATAAGTTCAGGACCGGTGCTGTTCCAACGGTTAAGGTCACGCAATCCTGAAGTAAGCTTTTCGAGACGGTTAGCCTCAGATAAAACAATTGAAAGATATTTGTTGTAATCTTCCGGTGGAATTGTTCCATCCATTATAGCTTCAATATAGCCCTTTATAGAAGTTAAAGGAGAGCGGAAATCATGGGAAATATTAGAAATAAATTCCTTTTGATAAGCTCGTGAGTTGTTTAACTGCTTAGACATATATTGAAGTGAGTGCGCCACGTCACCGATTTCATCGTCATTGTTAACCTTAAGTCCTTCGTATTCAAAATTACCTTTGGCATATTCCATTGCCGCCAGTCTAATCTGCTTAAGTGGCAAATAAATAAACCACATAAAGTTAAAGAATATAATAAGTGAAAGAGCCAGTATAATTGCGTAAGTAACGTAGAAAATAAGTGTTACATCATAGCAACTTTTTTTTATAATGGAAGTAGGCATATGCGCCACAATATATCCATAAGTCTTATTATTATTTTTAACTTCGTAGACAACACTTAAAGTGTCGGTTTTGAAAATATTATAAAATTTGCCAATCTTGTAATGCGTATTCTTGTAATCATCAGGCTTGAATTTTTCAATCAAAATATTAGAAGAATCTTTTGAAAGATTACTTGTTGTGCCTGTGTAATAAAATGGTTTGCGGTTACTATCAAGAATAAGTATGTCACAGTCCAGTACGTTGTTAAAATCATTTAAAAACTGCTTAGGATTGTCTAAATCATCAAGTGAGTTGTCCACGCAGTCCACAGCATTACTTCCTATTACAGAGGCATATTTGTAAAGGGTGTTAATGTTATTGGTCAGAAGATGATTATAAATCAAGTTATTTGACCAATAAGAAATTAACAAAAAACCTAATATTGCAAAAGAAAAATACCCTGTAAAAAATTTAGTTAAAATAGAATTTTTCATATTTAGTTATGTACCTCGAATCTATATCCTACACTCCAAACTGTACCAATTGACCACTGATCCGTGTCAGCAATTTTTTCACGAATACGTTTAATGTGAACGTCTACAGTTCTTGTATCTCCGGCATATTCATAACCCCAGATATGGTCAAGAAGCTGCTCTCTTGTAAATACTTGATTAGGTGATGAAGCAAGGAAGTACAATAATTCAATCTCTCTTGGAGTCATTTCAACAGGTTTGCCCTTGTAAATAACTTCGTAGTTTGAAAGATTAATAATAAGGTCCTTGTATTCAACACGTTTTTCATCAGGCTTCTTTTCGACAGGAGCCGGAGCTTCAGTGTAACGTCTGAGAACTGCCTTAACACGGGCAACAAGTTCCTTTGAGTCAAAAGGTTTAATAATATAGTCATCTGCACCAAGTTCAAGACCTAAAACTTTGTCGAAAACTTCTGTTTTGGCAGAAAGCATAATAATAGGAACCTTTGATTCTCTTCTTATTTCACGACATACTTCGTATCCGTCAAGACCAGGTAACATAATATCCAACAAAATAAGATTTGGAGCATATTCTTTAAACGCATCAAGAGCCGACTGGCCATCATGCTCAATACGTGTTTCGTAGCATTCCTTAGTTAAATATAAAGATATAAGGTTTGCAATGTTTTCATCATCGTCAACTATTAAGATTTTCTGTTTGTTTGCCATTTTAAATCCTCCTGTTAAAAAAATCTATTTAAATTCTACAACTGTTGCACCTGCACCACCTTCGCCATGTTCACCTGTTCTGTAGGATTTTACATAACTACATTTCTTAAGATGGTTTTGAACTGCATTTCTAAGAGCTCCGGTGCCTTTGCCGTGAATAACATATACCTGTGGCAAATGTGCAATGTAAGCATCATCTAAGTATTTATCAAGTTGAGAAATAGCTTCGTCAACTGTTTTTCCAATTAAATTAATTTCAGTTTTAATATTCATAGACTTGTTCATTTTAATCTTGCCTGTTGAACCACGGGTTAAGCCTGGTGCCTTAATATCAGGTTCGTCAATAATTTCAAGGTCACGAATATTAACCTTAGAGTTTAGTATACCCATTTTTACTGTAAGATTACCGGCTGCATTAGGCAATGAAGCAACAGTACCGTTAAGATTCATGCTCAAAACTTTTACACCTGTGCCAAGCTTAAAGTCGGAAGGCTTGTAAGCCTTTTTAGGTTTGGCAGCTTTAATTGATGAGCCTACCTGGTTCTTTTTAAGCTTTGCTCCAACATTACTTCTGGATTTTTCCATTTCGCGGGTATTGCCGGATTTTCCATATTTATTAATAGTTTTGATAGCTTCGTCGGCTGTTTCCTTAGCTTCCTTAAGAATATCAACAGCTTCTTCGCGTGCCTTGTTAAGGATTTTGTCACGCTGTTCATTAAGCTTTTCTGTCTTAAGTTCATAATCACGTTTAAGTGATTTAATCTGAGACTTGTAAACTGCAATAGTTTCCTGATCTTTTTCAATCTGGATTCGCTGTCTTTCTATTTCGGACAAAACATCCTCAAACTGCTCATTATCTGAATCGATGTGAGACTTAGCATCTTCAATAATGTAATCAGGAAGACCTAACTTGCTTGAAATAGCAAAAGCATTACTCTTTCCGGGAACACCAATAAGAAGTCTGTAAGTTGGTCTGAGTGTTTCTACGTCAAACTCGCAACTTGCGTTTTGAACTCCCTCAGTTGATAAGGCAAATAATTTTAATTCACTGTAATGTGTTGTTGCCATAATTCTTGAACCGATGTTTTTAAGGAAAGTAAGAATTGAAATGCCAAGGGCTGCACCTTCCACAGGATCCGTTCCTGCACCAAGTTCATCGAAAAGTACCAGTGAATCCTGATCTGCCTGATTAAGTATATTAACAGTATTAACCATATGGGCTGAAAAAGTACTTAAACTTTGTTCAATACTCTGTTCGTCGCCAATGTCAGCAAAAACTTCTTTGAAAACTGCAAGTTTGCTGCCCTCAAAAGCCGGAATATGAAGTCCCGCCTGGCCCATAAGCGTTAAAAGTCCTACAGTTTTAAGTGAAACTGTTTTACCACCGGTGTTAGGACCTGTAACAATCAAAAGGTTAAAGTCTTTTCCAAGATGAATGTCTATAGGCACAACCTTTTTAGGATCCAAAAGAGGGTGGCGTCCCTTCTTAATATTAATCTGTCTTTGATCATTAAACTCAGGCATTGAAGCTTTCATTTCTTTTGCAAGAGAAGCCTTAGCGAAAATAAAGTCAAGCTTAGGTAATATTTTCATGTCTGTTTTTAATTCGTAAATATGTTCAGCGCAAGCCATACTAAGGTTTGCAAGAATAATCTGGATTTCATCAGCTTCCTTGCCTTCTAACTCGCGGAGTTTATTGTTAAGTTCAACAACAGCAGCAGGTTCAATAAACAAAGTAGAACCTGTTGAAGACTGGTCGTGAATAATACCGTTAACATTGCCACGGTATTCCTGCTTAACAGGTACACAATAACGTCCATCCCTCATTGTAATAAGGGCATCCTGAAGATAAGTGTGACCTGACTGGGAATTAATGAGAGATGACAACTGGCTGTGAACACGGTCGTTGGTAATCTTCATCTGTCTTCTTATATTTTTTAGATTAGCAGATGCATCGTCAGCTATTTCATCCTCTGAAATAATACATCTTTCAATGTCATTCTTCAAATTAGTTAAAGGTTCAATAGCCTCAAACATATCATCAAGACTATCTCTTTCAGCCTCATCATCACGGCGGGAGAAAGTTTTAACTCTTAAGGCAACTTTTAAAAGGGAGTCAATTCTAAGTAATTCTCCGGTGCCAAGAGTACTTCCAATCTCTAATCTTTTAATGGATTCGCCAATGTTGTGAATACCTGAGAAAGAAAGGCTTCCTTTCTGCCAGATTCGTGATAAGGCATCACCTGTCTGTTTCTGATTTTCTTTTATTTTATGAATATCGGCAGATGGAACAAGTGCGTGGCAAAGCTTCTTGCCAGGCTCAGAACCTGCCTGATTTTCTAACATTTTTATTATTTTATAGTATTCAAGGGTTTTAAGAACTTTTTCGTTCATGATAAAGCCTCCAATTCTTGTATTTAGGTACATAATCAATTATAATAAAGATTGACTGTCAGGTAAAGAAAATCTTAACATTTGGAGGAAAAGATGAGATATATAGAAACATTAAGAGAGGGCGAAAGAATTCAGGAAATATATTTGTGCAGACAGAGAACTACTGCAATGACTAAAACAGGAAAAGAATACGAGAATGTTATTCTTCAGGACAAAACAGGTTCCTTGGACGCCAAGATATGGGATCCGCACTCAATGGGGATAGATGAGTTTGATGCACTTGATTATGTTGAAGTAAATGGTGATGTAACAGTATTTAACGGTCAGACACAGCTTAGTATTAAGCGTGCAAGAAAGATTAGCGAAACAGATGTTGACCCGACTAATTATTTACCATGTACTAACAAAAACATTGACGAAATGATGATGGAATTAACAAAATTCATCGCCGGTGTTAATAACCCTTATTATAAACAGGTTTTAACAAAACTATTTATTGACAATACAGAATTTGCGGAAGCATTTAAGAAGCATTCAGCAGCCAAAAGCGTACATCACGGTTTTATTGGCGGTTTGCTTGAACATACGTTATCTGTTGCAAAAATGTGTGACTTTTTTGCAAAGCAGTATCCTATTTTAAATAGAGATTTACTTATGACATCAGCTATTTGTCACGATATTGGAAAGGTTTATGAACTTTCAGACTTTCCAATGAATGATTACACAGATGCAGGTCAGTTACTTGGACACATTGTTATGGGCTCAGAAATGCTTGGAAAGATTATGGATTCAATTCCTGATTTTCCAACTAAGTTAAAGAATGAATTGAAGCATTGTATTCTTGCACATCACGGAGAGCTTGAATATGGTTCACCTAAAAAACCGGCTCTTATTGAGGCAATGGCACTTAATCTTGCAGACAATGCAGATGCAAAGATTGAGACAATGACAGAACTTTTAAACAGTAACAGTTCTGCTTCATCAGACCAGTGGTTAGGATACAACAGATTGCTTGAAACTAATGTTAGAAAGACAAGCGAATTAAAGTAATAAATAAATAGATAATAATACAAATACGCAATAATTAGCATAAATATGCGAAAAAATATACAGATAATTATTTAAAGGAATTTTCATGATTAAGAAAAATGATATTTTAGATTTAACAATTGAAGATTTAGGCGTAAACGGAGAGGGTATAGGCAAAGTTGATGGCTATACTCTTTTTGTTAAAGACGGAGTAATCGGCGACAAAGTTACAGTAAAGGTTATGAAGGCTAACAAGAATTTCGGGTTTGCCAGATTAATGGAAATAAAAGAGCCTTCTAAAGATAGGGTTTCGCCAAGATGCAGTGTGGCAAGACAGTGTGGCGGATGCCAAATTCAGTGCATTAATTACAAGGAGCAGCTTAGATTTAAGAAGAATAAAGTGTACAACAACCTTGTGCGAATCGGTGGTCAGAGCGACTTCGTAATGAATGATGTAATGGGAATGGATGAGCCTTTTAACTATAGAAATAAGTCTCAATTTCCAGTTGGAATGGATAAGGAAGGAAATATTATTTCAGGTTTTTATGCAGGAAGAACTCATTCTATTATAAATATAGACAGTTGCGACCTTGGCTTAAAAATTGATGGCCGTGATGTAAACAAAGAAGTCATGGATACCGTAAAGGCATTTATGACTAAATATAGAATTGCACCTTATAATGAAGTAACTCACAAGGGCTTGGTTCGACACGTACTTATTAGAATTGGTGTAAAAACAAAGCAGATAATGGTTTGCGTAATTATAAATGGCAAGAATCTTCCAAACAAAGAGAAGCTGGTTGAAGAGTTATGTAAACTTGAAGGAATGTATAGCATTTCTCTTAACATTAATACTAAGAAAAGCAATGTGATTCTTGGGGACAAGGTGATTAACTTATATGGCCCCGGATATATTGAGGATTATATTGGAGATGTGAAATTTAGAATTTCTCCGTTGTCATTTTTCCAGGTCAATCCTGTTCAGACGGAGAAATTGTACAATAAAGCTTTAGAATATGCAGATTTAACAGGCAATGAAATGGTATGGGATTTGTATTGTGGAATCGGCAGCATATCACTATTTCTTGCAAAGAAGGCAAAGCAGGTTTTGGGTGTTGAAATAGTACCGGAAGCAATTGCTGATGCAAAAATAAATGCAAAAATTAATGGAATAAATAATGCGGAATTCTTTGTTGGAGCAGCAGAGGATGTAGTAACGGAATATTTTGAAAATCACAAAGATGACGAGGAATGTAAGCCGGATGTTATTGTTGTTGACCCACCGAGAAAGGGTTGTGATCATAAGCTTCTGGAAACAATAGTGGAAATGAATCCTGAAAGAGTGGTTTACGTAAGCTGTGACAGCGCAACGCTTGCAAGAGATGTGAAGTGGCTTAGTGAAAATGGTTATAAGTTAAAAGAGGTCACACCTTGTGATATGTTTGGTCAGACAACACATGTAGAGTGCGTGGTTGCACTACATCGGGTCGATATGTAAGAATCCTTATTTTTTTGAAAGGAGCATTTGAAAATGGAAGAAATTAAGAATGTTAATCTGACACAATTGAAACCTTTTAAAAATCATCCCTTTAGGATTTCTTCACAATCCAAAATATAACGTATATCCAGTCATCGAATTTATTGAAAAGCACATTAGTAAACTTTGCGAAGAAGGTGTTGTATGGGCAGGATATTTTATGTGTCTAGAAAAAGATGGATAAAGCAATAGATAATTGAAATTCAAGAGAAAACGTAGTAAAATACAAACATACAATTGTACCATTGGACGGAATTATAAAATAGTATAATACAGAAACTATAACACAGATAAAATGATAAATGGTGCTTCTGGTTAACGATATAAAAAGAAAGGGGAATAAGATATGAGCAGGAGCATAAAGAAATGTTTTGCAGTTATGCTAGCACTCGTTGTTTTCGTGTCGGGGATGAGCAATATGTCATTATCTACATTGGCAGATGATACAATTCAAGAAACAACTGCGATTTCTGAAGAGACAACTGATACAAAAGAAAACAAGACGCCTGCAAAAGAAGATGCAACGCCTGCAAAAGAAGATGCAACGCTTGCAAAAGAAGATGCAACGCCTGCAAAAGAAGATGCAACGCTTGCAAAAGAAGATGCAACGCCTGCAAAAGAAGATGCAACGCTTGCAAAAGAAGATGCAACGCCTGCAAAAGAAGATGCAACCCTTGCAGAGGAAGATGCAACAGTGTGGGAAGAAAGCACCAAAGATGTAACAGCAGAATTGGGACGTGCTAAAAATCCTGTGGAAAAAATTGTGGATACGCCTTTGAAAAAAGCTGTTAGAGCAGTTCTTCCGGAACCAAGCGGTCTGGGAAGATTTGAGGCAGAAAATTGCGATACTGTGCACGGCTCAGGAAGTGAACCAAAGAAAAACAGTGGCAATGAAAATTTTTCGAATAGTGGTTGGGTTTCCGACATGAATACATGGCCGAATGATGAACCTTCCTACATTACGACAAATGTAAATTGTCCGTCTGCTGGAAGATATGAAATCAAAATCGGATATACTGCTGGGATTAATGGTATGGGCGATGATAAAAGTAAGCCGACAGAAATTGACGTCAGAGTTAACGATGGAGAGTGGATTCATATAGATGGTGTTCCTTTAACAGATTCTTGGAATACTGTTAGTGTCGTTAGTAAAGAAATTAATTTAAAGAAGGGTAATAATAAGATTGATGTTACAGGTGCGCGCAATGTGTGGTATGGTGATACCAATAATTGGCAGTGGGTCAATCTGGATTATTTTGACCTTGTGGCAATAGAAGTGCCGGCAGAAGGCAGACATGAAGCAGAACATGCTGATTCATATACACAAGGCGGTGCAAAGAATCCGGCTAAAGTTGATATCAATGCAGATAATGATTGGAATAAAAAGTTTTCGGGAAGTGGATATGTTGGCAACTTAAATTCCTATCCTCTGAATGATGAAGGAAATGATAGTCGTTCCTATCTGACACAGAAATTATACGCTGAAAGACCGGGAAAATATTTGTTGACCATAGGATATGCGTATAGAAATAATGCAGGTGATAGCAGCAAACCTACGAATATTGATGTCAGATTGAATGGAGGATCATGGAAATCTGTTACAGCAAACCAAACGGCAGATTGGAATGATGTAAGAGAGGTTAGCACTGTTATTGAATTAAAACGTGGAGAAAATACCATAGATATAACAGGTGCAAGTAATATATGGTATGTAGGAACAGGAGATTACTGGCAGCAGATTAATTTAGACTATTTTGATATTTCTTCTCCTTTAGCAGAAGGAATACATGAAGCAGAAGAGTATCATGTATCCGGAAACAAAAGTGACGATAAGCAGTATAAAATAAAAGATGATGGTGGTGGCATTTATTCTGAAAATAAATATGCAACTATTTGGAATACTCTGACAGGTGAGGAACATGAGTACCTGGGGTATAATGTTTATGCACAGCATGCAGGTAAATATAAGCTTGCTGTTAAATATGGAACCAAATATGATGGAGATATATTTGTAAAGATAGGAAAGGGAGAATGGAAACAACTTTCCGCTCCGTCTACAGGAGAGTGGAATGTAGTAAAGACCGTAGAGATGGACATTACATTGCCAAAAGGTGAGAATACAATATATATTGCCGGACGCCAAACAACGGGCAATAAATATAACGAGTATATCAATATTGATTGTTTCGAATTAACACGACAGGTAGATAAGTCCAATATCGCATTGGATAAGCCGGTCAGAACCAGTGGTAACCGTAGTGATGATGTCAATGATAAGGATAATTATAAAAGGTACTTTCCGGAAGAAGCGGTAGATGGTTATGATGATTCCAGATGGGGAGGTCGTGCAAATCAGAATGAAAACTGGTTTGAGATAGATCTTGAGGGGATTTATGAAATCAATCAGGTTATGTTGAAGTTTGAACGTGCCTATCCAAAGGATTTTGAAATTCAGGTTTCCAGAGACAGAAAATCATGGACGACTACAGAAACTGTAAAGGGCTGGACACCTTCCGAGAATGCAGATCCGAATGCAAAATACCAATGGAATTCTAATATTTCTTATCATGGAAAGGCAAGATATATCAGAATTAATGCGACAAGTCTTAAAAATAAAGGTTGGGGATTGTCTATTTGGGAGTTTGTTGTAAAAGGCGATAAACTGCCGGCAGATGTGAAAGATGTGGCAGTAAATAAAACAGCAACAGCAAGTTCAAGTAACGAGAATGAAGTTGCATGGGCGATTGACGGAAAAGATGACTCCAGATGGGGATCTATCAGTGGAGATGCGCAGTGGTATCAGATTAACCTTGGAAAAGAATATGCGTTACACAGTGTAGACTTAAAATTTGAACGTGCGTATCCAGAGGACTTTACAATTAAAACATCGAAGGATGGAAAGTCATGGGAGACAATAAAGACTGTAACCGGATGGAAAAATCCAGGGTCAGCAGGCAATCTTAGTTCCAGTGCCAGAGTTGGATATAGCTTTAAACTGGACAGTGAAAAAAATGCATCTTACATTCGGATAGAGTCATCGAAAGCTGCTAATAGCTCATGGGGACTATCTATCTGGGAGTTTGAAGCATGGGGTAAGGAAACGAATTTACAGGAATATTGGAAAGATGTTCAAGGGAAAAAGTACGGAATTTATCCGGTCGATAAACTATATGATAAAACCGAAACGGAAAAAGCGGCTCATATGAAGTATGCGGATGGATCGGAAAAAGATTATACAATATTAAATTCAGATTTGGTGCAGGGAGATGTATTAGCCACAAATGACACTTATGAAGTCGTTTATGAACCAGGCAAAAATAATTACATCTATTTCTACGTTAATCCAAGAGATATACATATTGATTTTGGAGAAGATGAAAATAACGAGAAAGATAAAGTACGTTGGTCTGGAAATTCGAAAGATGCAAACCTTGTTAAAAATAATAACAAGTGGGGGGCAAATGATTATAATAGTGATGTTTTAGAATTCTGTGGGCAGAAAGCAGCCACTGTTCAGTATAAAATTAAGGATTTGGGAAATAAAGATTCTGTTAGCACATGGATTGGATGTCAGATTTATGGTACAACAAACAATGTAAGTGATCTTGGTAAGAAAGATCCTAAATTTGAAATTAAAATTAAAATTAACATTACAAAAGCACATAGCCTTTCCATTGTAGACACTATTGAAGAGGATGGTTGTCTGGGTGTGAAGGATCCCCAAAATATTAAATATAAATGGCAGAGAAGCAGTGATGGCGTAAACGACTGGCAGGATATACCAGAGAAGAGAGATGACATGCAGGTATTGTATAATGGTGGAAAGAAACTTGATGTTTCTCGTGATGCAGGTGGTGGTATGTATTACCGTGTCAGTGAAGATGGAAAAGACGATTGGTCATTGGTATATAGAGTAAACTACTATAATAATGTACAGAATGGTGACTTTGAAAATCCGATTATGTGCACACCGGGAAAATCAGGAGCGTCGTTCCCATTTAACGCGAATGGGGATGAACAGCAATATCCGAATGGATATCCGGGGCTGTATTGGAAAACAACAGGACCAGGCTGGCAAAGTATTAATGGCGGTACCAAGGTTGGTCATGATATTGAAATTGTTAATGGTAGAAATCTGAAAGTAAATAAAGAGTACCAGGAAGGTCAGTTTTCCGTAACTTATGAGGAAATGTATAAAGATGGGACCCATGGTGATCAGTTTGCTGAATTGAATTGTGAGAATATCGGGGCGTTGTATCAAGATATTCTGACAACACCTTCATCAGAGTGTTATTGGGATTTGGATCATGCAGGACGTTGGAATCAAAATACGATGTATGTCGTGGCAATGGCGGCAAGAGATGCAAGGAAATATATGACTCCAGAGCAGTTGAATCCAAACAATGGTATGTCAGATACCTTTATCCAAAAACTGAAAGCAATGGATAATAATAATAAGTTGGTGAATTCCACAGGATATGATGAGGGAACAGAAATCAATCTCAAGGATGGAATTGTGGCAAGAGTATGGAAAGTTCGTAGCGAGTCTGTTGCAGCAGGGCATTGGGAACACCATAAAGGAAAGTATAAAGTGCCGAGTGAAGATAAGGATCATTTAACACGTTTCTTCTTTGTTTCTGTAGAGGGTGGCGGAAAAACACAGAGTGCAATCCGCAATGGTGGAGACCTTACCGTAGGAAACCTTTTGGATAATGTTTCCTTTGAAATGAGGAAAAATTATTCCATAACATATAAACTTCAGGAATATGATGCAAATGGCAATCTAAACACAGTAACAGAGCATACAATAGAGGGGAAAACGGTTCCTGGTGGAAAGGTAGTTGTTCCTAGTAGTTTTAAGCAAGACGGTACAACTTACAATCTGTCCGACTATACTTTAACAAATGCAAAAATGAACGATAAGGACTTCTATTATAATAATAAAGGGCAGATGACTGTAGAATTTAATCATGATACATTAGTTCTTGTGTATGTAAAAAATATTATAACGGTCACAAAGATTGTGCAGGGTGTGGAAGCAAAAAATCTTCCGAAGGATTACAAGGTGACCGTTGAATTAGCGAAAGTAAATGGAAATCAGAAGAAATTAGTAACACTGAGTGATTTTAAAGAAATCGAAAAAGTGAATGCGAATGATGCCGGAGGGCTTTTCGCAAGTGGAACGATTCAAGCTTCAGAGTTAGGCTTACAGGATGGTGACCGATATACAGTTGTTGAAAAGGTTGACAGAACATTCAATGGTAAAGATAACAATAGATATGCATTGGTTCAGATTACTGACAGCATTAATGAAACAATTACTAATTTGCCAGTAAATGCAAACCAACCATTTGAGCATTCAATTGATGCAAACGGAATTCCTTATAAAGGAAGTCAGTCAAATTCAGCGACAATCACCAATATTTATAAGCCGACACGTACGATTAAAGTTACAAAGAAAGTAGAAGGCAAATTTGGTGAACGGGATAAGTCATTTAATTTCACGTTGACATTGAGTGAAGCGGCGGTAAGTTATAATGATGACAACTTCCCGAATGATAGAAAGGTAACGTCAAATGGTTCTACATATAGTTTCAGTCTGAAACATAATGAAAGCATTGAATTTGTAGTACCGGATGGCTGTACTGCCAGCGTTTCGGAAGATGATTATTCATCAGAAGGATATGTTACAACGTGGAATTCAGAAATTAAGAAAGTAGTAATTTCTGAGGACAAATCGACTACATGTACCAACACACGTGACCTGACTCCTACCGGTTTGAACAATAGAGCAAAGCCATTTATCATTTTACTTGGTTGTGCATTATTGGCAGTAGCTTGTTTTGTGGCAGGAAAAAAAGGAAAATTTAGAAAGTTAGGCTGAAGAGAATAACTGTAAAAAATAATTTTCGGGAAGGGAATCTTATGGCATCAAAGAACATGAAGGATATTTCGAACTTGTTAAAAAATCTTAAGTTCCGAAAAAAAATGTTCGGGGGGATAGATGAAAAAGACGTTTGGCGAAAGCTGGATGAATTGCAGGAAGAATATCAGAATGTTTATGATGCCAAAGGAACCGCCAAAGAGGCAGAGGACATAGATGATCCCGAAGAGGTAATTAAAAACAAAAGAAAGAAACTGTTTCAAAAAGAAGAAATTATCATATTCTTTGAAAGACTGGTTTTTCTGGCGGCATTGGTGTATATTATATTTGGTGTGATTTTTGGGATTACACCAATGAAAAATAAAGATATGTCACCGAAAATCAATGCAGGAGATTTGATGCTTTTCTATCGCTTGGAGAATAACTTTAGCATTAGAGATGTGGTGATTTTTGAAAAAGATGGTGTTTCGTATACTGGGAGAATCATTGCAAAAGATGGCGATACGGTAGAAATCACCAATGAAGCAGAAGTAAAAGTTAATGGTTCGTTGCTTGCAGAAAATGATATATATTATTCGACACCTATGTATGATAATAATGTATCATATCCGGTTACGCTCAGAGAAAATCAATATTTTATCTTGTGTGATTACCGTGAGGGAGCAAAGGACAGTCGATATTTCGGCGCAGTAGAAATGGAAGAGATTAAGGGAAAAGTGATTACAATTATAAGAAAAAATGAATTGTAATTGAAGCGCTGATTTGTAATTTATTGTGTATTACGGAGGGCAGATTGGAGAAACAATATCAATGAATCTGACAGAGAAATATAATCCATATGTATCTCTGTGATAAAGGTAGTATTTTGGTACTTCCTATAGAATATGTAAAAAAAATAATAAAAGAAAGGATGTTTATTATGAATTCGAAAAACAAAAAAATAATAAAAGAAAGGATGTTTACTATGAATTTGAAAAACAAAAAAATCTTTAGCCGCATAGCAGCAGGTGTTATGACGGTGGCAATGGCAATTACATTATTGCCGGGAACTATGAAAACAGTGAATGCAGCAGAACCTGTAACAAGCGCTTCACTTGATGTAAATTTGTATAAGAGAGCAGATGTATATGCTCCAAATACAACATTTGAATTTGAGGTTACTAATTTAACAGCAGAACAGGCAAAAGCAACAAATGGTGGTAAGGATTTAAAGCCAC
>UMHM01017799.1_pt1 | contig 43164 bp, 26 predicted proteins | sample 1965501 | NCBI WGS metagenome assembly UMHM01 (sample SAMEA4836095, study PRJEB28245) | human gut metagenome | biome: gut microbiome; material: fecal sample | place: Denmark | collected 2008
AGGACATTCCCAAGGTTGTTAGTGATGGCAAAATTAACCCTATGTTTAACTGATTGCTTTATTGTTTTAACAAATAAAACGGTATCTCGGTAAAGTTATACTGTTAAAAATAACGTATTTTGCAAAATTGCTTGCCAACGGGCGTAAAAGTTGGTAAAATACTGTCAACAACATATTAAATACGTTCAAGCAAGGACAAGACTGCGGAAACGGGTTGCTAAGAGAGCGTGCCACACGGTGCAAGGCGCGACAGCTCGTCCGTAAGCCATCACCTTGCAAGTAGACCGCAGAAAGCAACGCGCAAGTAGAGCGGTACGGCAACGCCCCGTCAGGCGACAAACAAGGTGAGAAAGCTCACGAAGAAAGGTGGTACAGCGAGGTAAGATCGCCCTTTTACAAGGTGCAATCTTGCCTTTTTCTTTTGCAAAAGAAAGCGGTTGTCGCAAGAAACCGTAGAAGCCGTTCTGTTTGAAATCGTGTTCGAGCAAAAATGGTTAGGTAAAAGGGCGCCGAAGTGTAGAACAACTATCAGTAGGGCGCCGAAGTGAGATTGTTATTGTAAGGGGTCCTGTCGATGTATTGTCACACGTGCGAACGCGTGCTCGCTCGCTTCACTTCGGGCATTACAGTCAATGGTAGGTACTCTTCCCAGCCGCACCCTCGTTCAGATGTCGCTGTGTGACAACACATCGCCACCCCAAATGAAGCAAATTAGCCGTTTATAATTGTCTTGCATACTTCACGTTGATTAACTTCGGCGGACGTAATACCGACTAATCCGTTTGTTTTGGCGGTAACGCCGTAAAAGCCTTCGCCCTCGGGGAGAAGGTGTCACGTAGTGACGGATGAGGGGGCATAAGCAAGCACTTTATTGCCGTTTCTTATTATGTCATTGCGAGAAGCGGCTTTGTTTGTCGCGCCGTGGCAATCCCCCGAAAGGGTTCCTGTTGTCTAAGATTATTTGTTGCAATGGCTTAATTGTAAGCAACGAATATAATGCTACTCTCAATCGTCAAGATTTTAGTAATACCCCCACAGCACCGCTACCACGACCGCCCGCCCCTCATTGTCAAAGGCACTTTATTTGTGGCGACATTCCCCAAATATTGTACGTAAAATCTTACTACGTATTAAAAAGTCGTTACAATCCCCTCCCCTATACTCAAAGTTTTTGAGGAAGGGGTACGGGGAAACCACTTTTGACAAAAAGGGGTTTCCCCGAAACATAACAAAAAAAACAAAATCAACAAAAACTCTTACAAGGAGATATCTATGAGTAAGTACAAAAAGGTAGACACTTCCATGAACTTTGTCGGGCGCGAACTCGACGTGCTGGAATTCTGGAAGCAAAACAAAATTTTTGAACAAACCACGGCAAAGGGCGACGGCACCTTTACCTTTTACGACGGACCGCCGACAGCCAACGGCAAACCGCACATCGGTCACGTGCTTACGCGCAGTATCAAGGACCTTATCCCTCGCTATCAGGTGATGAAGGGCAAAAACGTTCTGCGCAAGGCGGGTTGGGACACGCACGGTCTGCCTGTGGAACTGGAAGTGGAGAAATCCCTCGGCATCGACGGCAAAAAACAAATCGAAGCGTACGGCATCGAACCCTTTGTCGAAAAGTGCAAAGAGTCGGTGTGGAAGTACGAGGGCGAGTGGGAACGCCTGTCCGAGCGCGTAGGCTACTGGGTGGACATGAAACACCCATATGTCACCTACGACAACAACTACATCGAGTCGGAGTGGTGGGCTCTCAAAAAGATTTACGATATGGGGCTGCTGTATAAGGGCTTCAAAATCGTTCCTTATTGCCCCCGCTGCGGAACGGCACTTTCCAGCCACGAAGTCGCGCAGGGCTACAAGGATGTAAAAGAACGCAGTGCGGTTGCCAAGTTTGAACTGGTAGACAAACCTGGCACATACTTCCTTGCATGGACTACTACCCCGTGGACGCTTCCCAGCAACGTTGCGTTGTGCATGAACGCCGACTTCGACTACGTGACAATTCACGTGGAAGCGGACAACGCAAATTACATTCTTGCCAGGGAACTTGTCTCAAAACACTTCGAGGAAGGTACATACGAAATTATCGCCGACCACAAGGGTTGCGAATTCGAGGGTACGCACTACAAACCGCTGTACAACTACGCCAAGGTTGACCGCGACTGCTACTACGTAACCAACGACACCTACGTAACGCTTACGGACGGTACCGGTATCGTGCACATCGCGCCCGCATTCGGCGAGGACGACGCAAACGTGGGCCGCAAATACAATCTGCCGCTTGTGCAACTTGTAGGTGAGGACGGCAAGTTTGTCGACGGTTGCGGCGAACTGACAGGTGTATTCTGCAAAACTGCCGACAAAGCAATCATTGCCGACCTTAAACAACGCGGATTGTTGCTGTCCGCACCTTTGTACGAACACAGTTATCCGCATTGCTGGCGTTGCGACACGCCGCTTATCTACTACGCGCGCAAGTCTTGGTTTATCAAAATGACGGCGGTCAAGGACAAACTGCTGGAAATAAACAGCACAATCAACTGGATTCCGCCCACAATCGGCACGGGTCGCATGGGCAACTTCCTGGAAAACGTCATCGATTGGGGTATTTCGCGCGACAGATACTGGGGAACGCCGCTTCCCGTGTGGATTTGCAACAAGTGCGGCAAAGTGCACGTAATCGGCAGCCGTAAGGAACTTGCCGAAAAGTGCGGCTGCAGCGAGGACATCGAACTACATCGTCCGTTTATCGACAGCTGCAAGTGGCAGTGCGAGTGCGGCGGCGAATACGTGCGCACGCCGGAAGTCATCGACTGCTGGTTTGACAGCGGCAGCATGCCCTACGCGCAATTCCATTACCCGTTTGAAAACAAGGAATTGTTTGAAAAGAATTTCCCTGCCGACTTCATCAGCGAAGCGCAGGACCAGACCCGCGGTTGGTTCTACACCCTTATGGCTGTGTCTACGCTGCTGTTCGGCAAAGCGCCTTTCAAAAACTGCCTTGTGCTGGGGCTTGTCGGCGACGAACACGGCATCAAAATGAGCAAACACAAGGGCAACGTCGTTGACCCGTGGGACAGCTTCAACAAACAGGGCGCAGACGCCGTAAGATGGTACTTCTACACGAGTTCTGCCCCGTGGTTGCCCTCGCGCTACTACGACGAAGCCGTGTCGGAAACGCAACGTCGCTTCCTCGGCACGCTGTGGAACACCTACGCATTTTACGTGCTTTATGCCGACATTGACAACTTTGACCCGTCTATGTGCGACATTAAACAGTGCAAACTGTCACTTATGGACAAGTGGCTGCTCAGCGAAGTCAACCAACTTGTAAAGACCGTTGATAAGGGCCTGGCTAACTACGAAATCACAGACAGTGCGCGCGCGATAGAGCACTTTACCGATATGCTGAGCAACTGGTATGTGCGCCGTTGCCGCGAACGCTACTGGGGACACGACTGGACGGACGACAAGCAGGCGGCGTTTATGACGCTGTATACCGCGCTGGATACTCTTGTCAAGGTTGCCGCACCCTTTGTGCCGTTTATCACCGAAAGTATTTATCAAAACATTACCGCAAACTTCTTCAAAGACGCGCCGAAGAGCGTACACCTGTGCGACTTCCCCAAGGCGGACGAAAGCATGATCAACACCGCGCTTAACGCCACTATGGAAAAGGTTCTGGACATCGTGGTGCTCGGTCGCAGTGCGCGCAATGCCGCCAACGTCAAAAATCGTCAGCCTCTGGCACGCATGTACATTGCATGCAACATGCCGTTCAGCGATGAAATGAAGGAAATTGTCCGCAGCGAACTTAACGTCAAGGAAGTGCTTGCCGTGGACAGTGCGGACAGTTTTGCCGACTACAAAATCAAGCCGCAGATGCGTACAGTAGGTCCGAAGTACGGCAAAATTTTGGGCAAAATCAAGGAACGTCTTGAAAATTTGCGTGAAAAAACGCGTGAAGTGGTGGAAATCGTCAAGGCAGGCGGCGTGTTTAAGTTTGACGTCGATGGACAAAACGTGGAATTGACCGAAGCGGATATGCTTATCAGCAGTGCCAACAAGGAAGGCTACTCCGTCGTGTCCGACCACGGCGACACCGTTGCGCTGGACGTAACCCTTACCGACAAACTTGTTGAAGAAGGACACGTAAGAGAAATCGTCAGTAAAATTCAGTCTATGCGTAAGGAATGCGACTTTGTCGTGACCGACCACATCATCGTCGGCTACAACGCCCCTGCGGAAATTGCCGACATCTTTGACCGTTACTCGGCGGATATTGCGCGCGCAACCCTTGCCGACAGTATTGTTCCTGCAACAAGCGGCGCACACGAAAAGCAAATCGACGTCAACGGCACGGATGTTACGCTGTACCTTACAAAGGCGTAAGCAGAATGACTGAAGCGACAACGGCAAGCAATTGCGGCGTGCGTGCAAATGTCGTGTAGCTGTGTAAAACAAAAAGCCAAAATCGCATTGCTGTTTGTGGTAAATAGTGTAGCCGCACGCCAAATAAGCCGCAAAAATTTTGTGTGGTCAATTTGCTGCAAACGATTGACAGAATTCACTACTATTTGTATAATAGTAAGGCTGTGAATAATTCGGCGCGGTATTTTAAGCTCTGCCTCGTCTAAACCGCACTCCACTGGCGGTAATTGTTCAACCGTGAACAGCAAACAAACTTAAATAGGAGAAACTTACAATGATCAAGACTTTTATGGCTAAGAAAGAAGCCGTTGAAAGAAAATGGTACGTCGTGGACGCTGCCGGCAAACCTCTCGGACGTGTTGCGAGCCAAGTTGCAGCAGTGCTTCGCGGAAAAAATAAGCCCACATTTACACCGCACGTTGACACAGGCGATTTCGTAATCGTAATCAACTGCGACAAAGTAGTGCTGACGGGCAACAAATTGGAACAGAAACTGTACGTTCGTCGTTCACCCAGACCCGGTCATCTCAAGACCATGCAGTATTCCAAACTGCTGAAGGAAAGAAGCGATTTCGCTATGATGAAGGCAGTTAAAGGTATGCTTCCTCATAACAGCCTCGGCAGAAAGATGCTGACCAAACTTCGCGTTTACAAGGGCGCAGAACACAAGCACGAAGCTCAACAACCCGTTGTGCTTGAGTTGCAATAGGAGGGAATGAACAATGGCAAAAGCAGTGAAAAAAGTTCAATTTTGGGGCACCGGCCGCAGAAAGAAGTCCATCGCACGCGTCAGACTTGTTCCCGGAACAGGCAACATTACAATCAACAAGCGTGACATCGACCAATACTTTGGTCTTGACACGCTGAAGTACATCGTTCGTCAACCTTTGAACGCTACCGAAACAATCGCTAAGTACGACGTGATCGTCAACGTAATCGGCGGCGGTCTTACAGGTCAGGCAGGCGCAATCCGTCACGGTATCAGCCGTGCACTGGTTGTTGCAGGCGAAGACAAGGCTATTCTGAAGAAGAACGGCTTCCTGACGCGCGATCCTCGTATGAAGGAAAGAAAGAAGTACGGCTTGAAGAAAGCTCGTAAGGCTCCTCAATTCAGCAAGAGATAATCTTTCCAAAGAGGAAACGATTCAATCAAAAAGGACATCCCGTCGGATGTCCTTTTTACGTTTTGTTTGCAAAGTTTGTTGGTTGAGAAATGGTTATGTGTCAAATGTTGGGGTGCAAGAAAATTCCCGCACTGTAAAATAATTTGCATTTTTGCTGTTTGTGGTTGGTTCCGGCAAATTTAACCGAATGAAACTAAATGAACCGAACCAAACTTTATTCAACATCGGCACATTTGGCTATCGGTCTGTCGTGCATGCTACGCACGGTTGCAAAAATCGTGGAATAATGATACAATAATATATTAAGTAAAGGTATGCCGAAAAAACCGTAAAAACGGTTGCAATGTTGCTTGTGCGGACTAAACCGGGCTTGAAACGTAATTCTGAAATTTTGTCAAAGGCGGTGGAAACGTCGTGAAAAAACGCATACGTATCGTAATATTTGCGTTGCTGCTTGTCGTTTGTTCGGCAAGCCTTTGCGCGTGCGGCATTTTTGACATCGGCAACGACAACACGGCAAAGGCGGCTGTTGTCGCAACGGTTGCGGAAGAACACGACAACTACACGTTGTACGACCTGACCGCGGACGGCAAGCATGTGGGGGTGCGTATCGCGGGTACCTTTTTCGGAATAAGCGCACGGGACTTGTACGTTGACATCTATTACGACGGCACAGGTTGGAAGGATGAGCTTACAACGGCAGAGAAGGAAGCAAATGAAAACCTGCAAGCGGCGGTCAACGAAATAGTGCTTGCGGCAAACACCGTAAACGAGCTTTGCAACACTTTGCTTGACGGAAGCGGCGGCAACAGCCCGTCTGACGTATGGCGGTACAACAATGCCGAGCCGGGCGCGCGTCTGGAAATAAACTACCACACATACAAAATGTTGTCGCTTGCAAAACTAATGTACGCCGAAACGGACGGACGTTTTAATCCCGCATTTTTTCGCGCCGTGGATCTGTGGGGATTTTCGGCACGTTTTACCGACGGCATTTACAAAAGGTACGCGCAAAACTATGACAGAACCTTCGATTACGTAAACAATTCCTATCCGTTACCTGGCGACAGGTTTGTTGCGGCGTTTGCCGACAAAGATTTTGTCAGGTTTGACGACGTGACGGAAGAAGTTGACGGCAAATTTTTTGTAACAAAATCGGCGGCTGCGGTGACGGTTGACGGCGTGACGTATTCGCGTTGGATAGATCTTGGCGGCATTGCCAAGGGGTACGTGTGCGACATTATCGAACAAACGCTGGCAAACAAAAATCTGAAAAAATACTACGCAAGCGTGGGTGGCAGCAGCGCGGTGTGCGGAAGCGACTACGACGGTGAACAATTTGACCTTGCGGTGGTCAATCCGTTCAGTCCGTCTACGGCGGCATGCTCGGTGTATGTATCGGGCGGCGGTGTGTCAAGCAGCGGACTGTACAACCGCAACTACACCGTGGAAGGAAAGGTGTACGCGCACATTATCGACGGCGCAAACGGACGACCGACAACCTCGGGTGTGTACGGCGTTACGATGATTACGGGCTGTTCCCAAGCGGCTGTGGCAGATTGTCTTACTACGGCAATTTCGCAAATGACAGTCGGGCAAATTACAGATTTTATCAACGGCTATGCCGCGCAAAACGACATTACGGTGCTCGCGTTTGTGCGTACCGTAGACGGCAAAAAGCAATTGCTTACAAATTGCGACTACCTTCGTCCGTCAAAAGGCGGCGGCAACGACATTACGAATGCGTTGAAAAAAGTGGACGGCAAGTATGTTTACGACGAATCGGCAACGTCGGATGCCGAGCAACAACAAAACGCAAAAACCGTTACGATTGCAGTGCTGTGTACCACATTTGCTGTTTTAATTGCGGTTACTGTCGTTTTGTGCGTGGTAAATCGTTGCAAAAAGCAAAACGTTGTGTACAAGGAACAAACGGCTTTCTGCCGTGCGGACATTTACGTGTACTTTGCCGTGGCAACGCTTGTGGTGCTGTTGTTTGTGGCGTGCGCTCGTCCCGTGGGGCAGGTTGCGGCAACCGTCAAAGCGGTGGATATGGAAAGCGGCAAAACGCTGTTTGCCTACGACATTGCAAACGGCAAATGGCAGACTTTTGACGAAAGCGGCATTACCTGCGAAGTGGTTCAGAACGGACAAAGCCTGACAGTAACCGTAAATAGAGGCACCGACGGAAAATACAACACATTCGAAATTGTCCCTGCAAGCAACGGCGTAAATGTCACAATGAAGGCGGCGGAGTGCGGCGTTCACAAAGATTGCATCCGCGTGTTCGGCACGATAAGCGCAGGCAGCATTGTGTGCAGCCCCAACATGCTGAAGGTAATTGTACAGTGAGCAGATAAAACCGTCATAAAATTTTCAAAAGGAGGCGGCGGCAAAGTGACAAAGAAAACTGAATTTACTGCCAAGCGTGCAGCACTTGTTGCGGTGTTGTCCGCCCTTGCGCTGTGTTCGTTTGTGGTGGAAAATCTTTTTCCGCCGTTGTTCCTGCCCGGGGCGAAATTGGGGTTGGGCAACGCTTTTTCGCTGTTCGCGCTTATCGTGCTCGGTCCGATTGACGGCATAGTCGTGGCCGTAATCCGCACGACGCTCGGCAGCCTGATTGTCGGCAACATGTCGACGCTGCTGTACAGCCTTACCGCAGGGCTTATCGCGGTGGTGTTGCAGGCGGTGCTTGTGCGTTTCCTGTACCCGACGGTCAGCGTCGTGGCTGTATCTGTGTGTGGCGCGGTTGTGCACAACATCACGCAAAACGTCGTTTTTGTACTGGTAAGTCAAACTCCGCAAATGGTGTCGTACATGCCCTATCTCGCGCTGGCAGGCGTGCTGTCAGGCGTTGTGGTGGGCGTAGCGGTGTGGCTCGCGCTCAGACTTCTTCCGCAAAGATTGCTCTGTTCGCTCGGCGGCAACAAAGGTGATGAGCCTTTGTCCGCTCAAAGCGAAACCGACAGCGACAATACGAGTGCAACGCCGACGGAAAAGCAATAAGATTGCTTACAGCTGTGTAACGAAAAAACAATACGTATTGTAAAATTTCTTGCAAAAATAAAAAAATAAAGCCGCTTGCATGGTATGCAAACGACGTGAGGAAAAATGAAAAGTATCCTGGTAATAAACGATATTTCCGGCTTGGGCAATTGTTCGATGGCGGCAAACCTGCCGATTTTTACAAAAATGGGCTACTACTGCATGCCGTTGCCTACGGCCGTATTCAACTGTCAGACGGGTTTTGACGGCTTCAAAGTAATGCCAAATCGCAGCGTTGCCGATTTTGCCGACGGTATGACTTCCAGGCGCAAACCCGACTCCGTTTATGTGGGCTTTTGCAACGACACTCGTACGCTTGCCGAAGTCGCAACGGTGCTTACGTCGGTAAACTGCGCCGACTCTTGCAAAATCGTCGACCCGGTAATGGGTGACAACGGCAAACTGTATCCCGTTTTTGACAGCGACTACGTTGACGAAATGAAGCGCGTGGTGCGCCTTGCCGATTACATTACGCCCAACGTCACGGAGGCATGCCTGCTTGCCGGCATCGACTACGCCGCGCTTGCCGCAAACATCGGTCGCGAGAGTTTTGCCGACACGTGCCTTGCTGCCTTTGCCGACTTTACAAACCTTGTCGGTTGCAAAAATGCAGTCATTACAGGCGTAGATTGCGGCATACGTATTGTCAACATTGTGCTTGAACAGGGCAAGCAACCTGTCGTAATGGGCAACGGACGCGTTGACGGCGTGTTTTCGGGTACGGGCGATGTGTTCAGTTCGGTGCTGACAGGATCGGTTCTTGCGGGACTGCCCCTTGACATCGCAACCTACAAAGCGGCGGAATTTGTCAAAACTGCCCTGTGGGAAACGCAGTGCGACGACCGTCGTTTCGGCGTAGAATTCTGCCGCGTAATCGACCGTCTCGACTGACGTTTTACAGCCACTTTGCGCGGGAAATTTCTTTCTTGGCGGCGCGGTCGATACGCTCGTCGGACATGGACAGCGCAGGGTGCATTGCCTCAACGTCAATAAGTACAAATTTGGGTTTGTTGTTTTTCATTATCACCACGCAACCGTTGTCCTCTGCCTGGCGTACCACCTTGGAAAAATTTTGATTGGCTTCCGTCATGGATACCATCTGATTACTGTCAATAAGCATATTTACCCCTTTGTCGGCGTTTACGTCGGCATTTTTTTTATTTGTGGCGCGGCGGTTTGATCGGAGATCGTTTGTTGTATTTTCCGCAAACAAAATACGCGGCACGTCAAAAAAACACTTTTACGCCGTTGTAGTAACAACTTCTTCGCCGACGCCGCATTATTTGCCTTCCACAGTGCGACTTCCACCTGTCGCTTGCACGGTCTGCTGCCATTTCCGCACACCAATTGTACCACAAATATAGGATAAATACAACCCCTGTTTTTCATAAAAAAACCGAGAAAAACCAAACTGGTTTTCCTCGGTTTTGTGTATTGTCGGTAAAATGATTATGCAAGGCGGATTCCGCGAGCAACTTCGTGTACTTCGATTTCGTTGATGTCGGGTACAAGAACAACTTCGCTCGAGGCAAAGCCGGCTGCTACGGATACGTTTACGGTCGTTTCGCCCACTTTGCATGAAGCGAATGATTCGTTGACGTAGTTTGCCACGTTTTCAACGGTTGCCGCAATGCCGTCGTCGCCTACCGTCACCTGGTACGGCGTAAACTTAACTTGCAATTCCTTGTTGAAGATGTCCTGACCGCCGCCGTTGATAAGGCGCAGTGCAAGCGCGCGCGGGCAATCGAACTTGTGACCGGCAATTTCCAGATAGAACGCCAGATCCTTGACCTTCTTGGTACGTCCGTTGACTTCCTTTTCCACAACAATCTTTTCCTTGCAAAGTTTTGCAGGCAAAATGTTGGTAAGTGCAAGCGGTGCAACGATTACTTCGTTGTTTTGTTCAAGCGTTATTTGTTTAAGGTCGATGTCAATCTTGACAGCCTTGCCTGCTTCAAGTGCTTCGTCCTTGTCTACGATTGCAAACAGAACGCGGTCGGCAACCTGCAGGTGTACAAGGCGTGCGCCGTTGATGTTTTCTTCGGTGATTACCGTCGCGGGGATGGTTTTGCCGAGGCGTACCGCATCCGTCGGGATGACGACTTCGTACTTGCCTGCTGCTGCATTGATGGCTTGCGGAAGAGCAATCTTTGCGCCCAGCATTTGCAGTTTGTTGCCTGCAACTTCGGCGTCGACGATGATTTGTTCGGGGATACGGGGTGCGATGGTGCGTTCCGTTTCGCTGTCGAATACGCGCAGGTGTTCAAGACCCATGCTGATTTCGATTTCCTGACCGATTTCAAATTCCGTGCCGGCAAGTGCCTTGATGATGATGCGTGTCGGGCTTTCGGCAACGGTATCTGCGCTGTTGAGGTTGAGGTCGGCAAATACCTGGCATTCCGTACCAAGTTCTTCGACGTGGAACACGCGGCATTTAGCCTTGAATGGGTAGTGGTTGGGGTCTACGCTGATGTGTTCCGCACGGATACCCAGCGTAACGGACTTTTGTCCGTCAAGATACTTGCGGTCTGCCTTGGTGAAGAAACTGTACGGGGTGTCGATTTCGATACCGGTGTTTGCAAAGTTTACAAGTACGCGGTTGCCGTCGTGCAGTTTAAGCGTGCCTTCGAAGAAGTTCATTTGCGGCGTTCCGATGAAGCCTGCCACAAACTTGTTGCAGGGGAAGCGGTACAGGTTGCGCGGCGTGTCGATTTGTTGTACGTAGCCGTCCTTCATTACTACGATACGGGTACCCATGGTCATTGCTTCAACCTGGTCGTGGGTAACGTAAATGAAGGTTGTCTGCAACTTGTGGTGCAGCTTGCTGATTTCGCTGCGCATTGCGGTACGCAGTTTTGCGTCAAGGTTGCTCAGGGGTTCGTCCAGAAGGAACACCTTGGGTTCACGCACGATTGCGCGACCGAGTGCGACACGCTGACGTTGACCGCCGGACATTGCCTTGGGTTTGCGGTCAAGATATTCCGTAATGCCCAGGATTTCTGCCGCTTCGCGTACCTTGCGGTCGATTTCGTCCTTGGGTACTTTGCGCAGTTTAAGACCGAACGCCATGTTTTCGTACACCGTCATGTGGGGGTACAGTGCGTAGTTCTGGAACACCATTGCGATGTCGCGGTCTTTGGGTTCCATATCGTTTACCACTACGTCGCCGATGCGCAGTTCGCCTGCGGTGATTTCTTCAAGACCGGCAATCATACGAAGGGTTGTGGACTTACCGCAGCCGGACGGTCCGACGAATACGATAAACTCTTTGTCTTCGATGTCCATTGTAAAGTCGTTTACCGCCTTTACGCCGTTGGGGTACACCTTGTAGATGTGGTTAAGTTGCAGACTTGCCATAATTTTCCTCCGAAAATTTTGTTTTTAATTTAAGTCGGGCCGATATTTCCGCGGCGGAAAAACGCCCCGACAAATAATATAGTTTGATTATACACGTAAAAAAATACCGTGTCAATACCTTTTTGCAATAAAAAACGCTTGTTCACTATTAAAATGTAGGATAAATTTATCCTACACGTTATACTATAGTCATTTTTGCACGACTTTTGATAACAGCGTTCATATTTTTCAAAGTCGAGCAAGGCAGATTTTGTTGTCGGCAATTGCGGATGGAAATTATGTTTCTGAATAGGTTTATTGAAAAAATCACGCAACGAAATTTGGCATTTTGGGAAAAGTCAACTTGGCGGTTGGCTAATTTTATAAATAATAATATGGTAAGCGACACTTAAAAACAGACTAACTGTGACAAGCATCTGATTACAGACAATATGTAAGCAAATTTATCATACGTACAACGATTTTGACGACATTTTGCTGAAATTTTGCCGTAAAAACCGCGACGAAATGAAAAATACCGTTGTAACCTGTACAAAAATAAGTACAGTGCAAATAACGGTAAATATGTTGTGTTGCCTGAATATGATGTCAAAAAAGTGATGAAAAGGTGGCGCCCGATATTGTTTTTTAATTACGGCTGTGTTATAATATTTACGACTTTGCGCCTGTTATGCCAAACGTTTGTCAACATCAGACATTCGGGGCGGCGCAACGGCAGGCTGTTTACAATACGAGGGACTACAAATGGCAATAAACGAACTACAAAAGCAAACAAATACCAACATACAGGAAAAGGCAAATCTCATCTGGGAAATCGCCACGCACCTTGTCGGTTTCTACAAACCGCACGAATACGGCAAAGTTATTCTGCCTATGACCGTGCTTAAGCGTTTCGACGACGCCCTTGCCGCAACCCGCCAAAAGGTGTGGGAAGTAGACGACAAACTGAAAGCCGACGGTACGGAAGGCGCAGTCCGCGACGGTGCGCTGTGCCGTGCTTCGGGCTACTCTTTCTACAACACAAGCAAGTTCGACTTCGCCCGTTTGCTTGCCGACCCCGACAACATCGAAGGCAACTTCGAGGACTATCTTCAGGGCTTTTCCGACAACGTCAAGGACATACTTGCCAATTTTAAGTTTGACGATGAAGTAAAAAACATGGAAAAGGGCAACGTCCTGTACGTAGTGATACAGGAATTCAATTCCAAAAAGGCAGACATGTCGCCCGACAAAATCACATCCATGGACATGGGCTACATCTTTGAAGAACTTATCCGCAAGTTTTCCGAAAGTTACAACGAGGAAGCCGGCGCACACTTCACCAGCCGCGACATCATTTACCTGATGACCGAACTGCTTGTTTCGCCCGAAAAGGACGACATCGCCGCAAACGGTTGCTACAAAACGGCATACGACATGACAATGGGCACCAGTCAGATGCTGGGCTGCCTTACCGAGCGCGTCAAGGAAATCAACCCCGACGCCGACCTGACATGCTTCGGGCAGGAATTTAACCCCGAAACCTACGCCATTGCCAAGGCGGACATGCTTATCAAGGGCGGCAACGCAAGCGGCATGAAGTTTGGCGACACCCTGTCCGAGGACGCGTACAGCGGCTTCGAGTTTGACTACATCATTTCCAATCCGCCCTTCGGCATTGACTGGAAGCGCGAAAAGTCTGCCGTCGAGGCGGAAGCAAAACTCGGCTACGACGGTCGTTTCGGACCCGGCTTGCCGTCAATTTCCGACGGTCAGATGCTGTTTATGCTTAACGGCGTCAAAAAACTTAAGGAAGGCGTCGGCAGAATGGCAATCATACAAAACGGTTCGTCGCTGTTTACAGGCGACGCCGGCAGCGGTCCTTCGGAAATTCGCCGTTACCTTGTCGAGCAGGACCTGGTTGAAGCAATCGTGCAACTGCCCACCGACCTGTTTTACAACACAGGCATTGCTACCTACATCTGGGTTGTCAGCAAGTGCAAGTCGGCAAATCGCCTTGGCAAGGTGCAACTGATTGACGCAAGCAAGTGCTTTGTCAAACGTCGCAAAAACATCGGCAACAAGCGTGTGGACCTGGACGACAACTGCATTGCGCTGATTATGCAAGCGTACAACGACTTTGCCGACAGGCTGTACACAAACGGCGCACTGACGGTTGAAAGCAAAACATTTGACAACAAATTTTTCGGTTACACCAAGGTGACGGTGGAAACTGCCATCGCCGACGACAACGGCAAACCTCTGCTCAAAAAGGGCAAACCGCAACCTGCCAAGGGCAAGACGGACAGCGAAGTGGTGCCGCTTACCGACGACGTGGACGAGTACTTCCGCCGCAACGTACTGCCATACAATCCGCTTGCCTTTATGGACAGAAGCAAGGACAAAATCGGCTACGAAATACCTTTCACGCGCCTGTTTTACAAGTTTGTCGCGCCGCGCAGTTCCGACGAGATTTTTGCGGAATTCAAGTCCCTTTCCGCCGAAGAAGCCAAACTGATGAAGGAGATATTGGGGGAATGAGTGAGATTGAAAAAGTAATACAAATTATTACTATGATTGTCTCTGGCATTACTTTAATTTGGGGAATAGTAAGCGTTTTTATTGTTTTTAGACAAAAGAAAGCTATTGCTATAATGCAAAAACAACTTGAAAAAGGTACATATGTTAGTAACGCAGTTTTTGATAAACTTTTTGAAGAAATTCAAAAACTGTCAGAATGCCTTTTTTGTAATTATAATAATGCTTCGGTTAAGTTGTTTCCCCTTTTAGAAAGGGTAATAAGTAATTTGCCTGACGACAAAAAACTTGAACAAATGGAAAAATATTATAATGAAAGTGTTGAAAAATTTAATGACCTTGTAAAACTCATATATGTAAATACTTTTGTATTGCCGCAGAGCATGTTCGATAATTTACTTGAATTTGAACAAGAAATGAAGGCGATAATAATGGGATATAATGATAAAATGAGAGATGTTGCGTTTGGAAGAACTTTTGAAAATGGTGCATTTACAAGGGAAAATGAAAGAGAACTTGTTGAAAAATCTGGGAATATGTCTGAAATTTTCAAGAAAATAGAAAACGATATGTTTCAGTACTTGAATAGTCTACAGGTGATTTATAAATGAAAAACAGTGGAATTGAGTGGATTGGTGAAATACCCGATAGTTGGAATGTCTGTCGTATAAAAAATTTGCCTGATTATTCAGTAGAAAACTGTTTTATAGATGGTGATTGGATTGAAAGTCCAGATATTGCAGATAGCGGAATTAGATATTTAACAACAGGCAATGTTGGCGATGGGCAATTTAAGTATCAGGGTAACGGATACATTACTCGAGAAACTTTTGATAAATTGAATTGCAAATTTGCTTATCCCGGCGATTGGGTAATTGCTCGCTTGAATGCACCTTATGGGCGTTCATGTATTCTACCTAATGACGAGGATAGATATGTTTTAGCCGTAGATATAGTGATCTTGAGAACGAAGTATAATAAAAAGTATTTGTGCTACTTCACTCAATGTTCTGAATTTCAACATGCAGTTGAAGACTTTGCTCGTGGTACGGCAATGAAAAGAATTAGCAGAACTAATTTGGGTGCAGTAAAAATTGTATTGCCGAGCATTGCTGAACAAGACAGTATTGCCGATTGCCTTGGCGTTAAGTGTGCCGAAGTCGATAAACTAATCGAAGTGCAGCAAGCGCAGATTGACAAACTGAAGGAATACAAGCAATCGGTAATTACTGAAGCCGTCACCAAAGGCTTAGACCCCACCGTCCCTATGAAAGATAGCGGTGTAGAGTGGATAGGGATGATTCCTGAAGGGTGGCGTGTTGTTAAAAATAAAGTTCTGTTTCAAAATGTTTCTATAAAGGGTTTTGGAAATGCAAGAGTGCTATCCTTATATCGTGATTTAGGCGTGGTGCCAAAAGATACGAGGGAAGATAATCATAATGTTACATCGCTGGACACGGATGGCTATAAGCATGTTAAAATAAATGATTTAGTTATCAACAAAATGAAGGCATGGTCTGGTTCATTGGCGATTTCCGACTATGATGGGATAGTTAGCCCCGCTTATTATGTTTGTAAGGTGAATTACAAGTACGTTGATAAAAGATTTATTCATCATTATTTACGTAATAAACATATGGTGGCTTTATATGAGATGTATTCTGCCGGCTTGAGAGTTGGACAATGGGACTTGGCAATTGACGACTTTTTGAATATTGAGATTGCAGTGCCTGATTCATTGCGTGAGCAAAAAGAAATAGCAATTTACATTGACGACAAATGTGCTAAAATCGACAAACTAATTGCTATTAAACAAGCAAAAATCGACAAACTGCAAGAGTACAAAAAATCTTTGATTTATGAGTATGTTACGGGTAAGAAGGAAGTGATGTGATGGCTAAGATTGACGAAATTATGAGCGGGGTTGAAACGGACATAGTTGGACAAGGAATGCCAAATTCGGCATACACGATGTCAAAAACAATCGACCATAATGTAAAAGCAAAACAATCACGCGTACAGGAAGAAAATAGAAGAATAGAACAACAAAACGCACCGTTGTTGGAAAAATTGCAAAAACAGATAGATTTGCTGACCGAAGAAGCAAAAATGGCAAGAAAAAATGAAAAATCTACGGCTATTGTTTCGTGGATTTCAATAGGTATTGCAGTGGCAACGTTTGTATTTTCAGTTGTTGCTTACTTGGGTATTTAATAAAAAGGGGCATTTTATGGACGCTATTAGTGAGCCTAATAAATTTGCTAAAACAATTTTACGTATAAACAATATATGCTATATTGGAGCGTTGGTCGGGTTTATTGCGTACTTGTTTATATACATTTTCTTTAATGAAGCAAAAGAGTGGTTTGCGTATACTACGGGTGTATTTTTGCTCGTAGCAATAATATTGACAACAATTAGACAAGCAAATCTACTTTTAGGGAAATTTTCTGAGCTGACTGGTGAAAAAGTTCTGGCAATGGGATGTGTAATGTGTATTGCTGCAGTAGTTACAAGACTTGTATGCGGAAAGGATGATATATCCTTTATTTTGTATACGTTTACTATTACAGGGGTCAGTTCGTTGTTTTTGACAAGAAGCGTAGTGTTTGCAAAAGTAAAAAAATATAGTGAAAATAAACTATCAGTCATAATAGGCTTTTATGCAGTAGTTGTTATTGTTTGGGTAATTTACACTGTCCTATTTTTGGAGTCATTGCTCAAAAAATGGGGTTGTAATGAAAGAATTATTGACAACGCGATTACATTATTGACAGCGATTGTTGGCGGCGGTTTGACGCTTGCCGGTGTGGCGTGGACAATCAGAAATACCTCGGCAGAACACAATGAAGAATTAAGGCTAAATTGTTGTCCATACATATCTATCTTACCATTAGAAAATAAACTGATGGATGACATAGAATTTGAGGGAAACTCTTCTGGCTTAATGGCGAAAACTTTTGTCAATAAGTTTCGAGTACGGTTGAGTAAGAATGCTGATTGTATAATTAAGGGCGTTTTTGTAGATAAACAATTTCGGCTTGTAAAAAATGAAAAGATATCAGCGGCGGAAACTGCGTTTAATATTGGTACAATCAATATGAAAGAGTCAATAAAAATAGAGTCAGTTTCAATTGTTGCAACCGATATTCTGCAAAACTGGTATGAGTACAGTTGTAAGATTGTACAGACTGATGCAGTAGAAAAAGATAATCGCGTGTATTCTGTAAAAAGCATTGGTTTGCCTGTTCTGATGTCTAAAAATGCAGTTAAACAATTAAATGATTCGCTGAATACGAAAAATAATACAAACAGAGGATAAAAACATGGACACTTCCGAAAAACGGTTTGAGCAGGATATTGAAAGTTTTCTTGTCAGCCCACAGGGCGGATACGAGCAATTTTCATACCTCAATCCCGACGGACATCGTATACACAAGTACTATTTCGACAAAGAAAAGGGTATCTATCCGGAAGTATTTGTCAATTTTGTCATGCGCACGCAACCAAAACAATGGGAACGGTATGTAAGGTACTACGGCGACGCCGCGCAGGAAAAGTTGTATCGCCGCCTTGAGGACAGCATACAGGAACACGGCTTGGTGTACGTACTCAAAAATGGTATCCGAGACATGGGTATCGACATCAAAGTGTGCTACTTCAAGCCGGAGTCGGAACTCAATTCGGCTCTTGTCGAGTTGTACAAAAGCAACATCCTCGGCGTAACAAGGCAGTTCGGGTACTCTGCGCGCAATGCAAATACAATCGACATGGCACTTAGCATAAACGGCATACCCGTAGTTGCGCTGGAACTGAAAAACCAGTACCATGGTCAAAACGTGCAAAACGCCATCGAACAGTACAAAAATGACCGTGACCCGAAAGAATTGTGCTTCCGCCTGAACCACAGATTTTTGGTATATTTTGCCGTTGACCTGTACGAGGCGTACATGACAACCTGTCTGCAGGGTGCGGACACGCGCTTTATGCCGTTCAACCAGGGCTCGAACGGTGCAGGGAACACCGGCGGCGCGGGCAACCCTGCCAATAGCGACGGTTACGCCACGGCATATTTGTGGCAACAGGTGTTGCAAGCCGACAGTTTGCTGGACCTTGTACATCGCTTTATTGTGGACGTCAGGGAAAAGGAAGAGGTTGTCGGAAAAGGTTCGACGCGCGTTGTCGAAAAGGAAAAGTTGATTTTTCCGCGGTATCACCAGTACGACGTTGTCAACAAGGTTGTTGCCGACGTCAGGGCAAACGGCGTGGGCAAAAGTTATCTTATCGAGCACTCGGCAGGCAGCGGTAAGTCCAATTCCATCGCGTGGATTGCGTACAGGCTTGCATCGCTGCACAACGACGACAACGACAGCATTTTCGACTCGGTAATAGTGGTGACAAACCGCGTTGTGCTGGACAGCCAACTGCAGGACACAATAAACAGTTTCGACCATACGCCCGGGCTTGTGGAAGCCATTGACGACAGAAAACGTTCGCGCGGACTGGTGGAAGCAATCAACGACAAAAAACGCATAATTATCTGTACGGTACAAAAATTTTTGTTTGCGTACAAAGATTTTGACAACCTTGCCGGGCGCAAATTCGCCGTGATTATCGACGAGGCGCACCAGGGGCAATCGGGCGAAAGTGCCAAGACATTGCGCAAGTCGCTGCTTGACCTGGACAAGGCGGTGAAGGCATACGCTGAGGAAGAAGGCATAGACGAATCGGAAGTGGATTTGTCGTCGGACATTGTGTGCGCTTTGCTTGCGCAGGGACAACACAGTAATCAGTCTTTCTTTGCGTTTACCGCCACGCCCAAAAACAAGACGATAGAACTGTTTGGTACCTACGACCCGCAAACGAAGAAGATGCGTCCGTTTCATGTCTACTCGATGCGGCAGGCAATAGAGGAAGGCTTTATCCTGGACGTGTTGCAAAGTTACACGACGATAAAAGAGGCGTTTAAGTTGGTCAGGGTTTCGTCGGACAATCCCGAGTTGGTTGAGGGACCTGCCCTGCGCGCATTGGTGAAGTACTACCGAGAACACGGACACACGATTGCCGACAAAACGGACGCGATTATGTCCAACTTTCTTGAAAGCGGACGTTTTCAGATTGACGGCAAGGGTAAGGCGATGGTTGTCGCCGACAGCCGCGCAAATGCCGTAAGGTACTACTTTGCAATCAGTAATTACATGAAGGCGCACCCCATGGAAAGCACAGGTTGCGGTGTTATGGTAGCGTTTTCGGGCACGGTGAAGGTTGACGACGTCGAGTACACCGAGGCAGGCTTGAACACGGACGAAAACGGGCAACAGATAAATACGGACAAGAAGTTCCGCAAGGCGTTTCGCAGTGACAAATACAACATATTGGTTGTGGCAAACAAGTACCAGACAGGTTTTGACGAGCCGTTGTTGCACAGCATGTACGTGGACAAAAAGTTGAAGGACGTAAGCGCGGTGCAGACGTTGTCGCGCCTCAACCGTATGTGCAAGGGCAAGACGTCTACGTTTGTGCTGGACTTTGTCAACACCGACGAGGAAATTAAGGAAAGTTTTCAGCCGTATTATGAAACCACCCTGCTTGACGGCAGAACGGACTTCAACAAAGTGTACGACCTGCGCACAAAAATACAGCCGTACATGTTGTACAATTTTGACGATGTTGAGTGTTACTACGACTTTATGTCCAGGCATAAGGACAGCAAACAGGGCATGGCGGACCTTGGCAGGCTGAGCAGTATTCTTAAACCGGTGATAGCACGCTACTTCGACATCGGCACGGAAGAGGAACGCTTCGATTGCCGCATGGCAATACGAAGTTTTGTCAAAAGTTACGCATACGTCACGCAGTTGGTACGCCTGCACGATGAGGAACTGTTTAAGGAATACGTGTTTTTGTCCAATCTGTTGCGCTTTTTGCCCATTGACAGGGATGGCGTGAGGGTGAAATTGGATGACAAAATAAAACTGGATTACGTTCAACTTAAGGAATCGTTTAAGGGCGCGATAGTGCTTGACAAAAAAGACACCGACCTGTTGCCGTCAAACGACAAAGGCAAAACAAAGACGGTGAAAAAGGATACCTTGCAAAACATAATTGACAAGGTAAACGAGCGTTTTGACGGGGCGTTCAGCGATACCGACAGAAACTTGATTGAAAGCATTTACAGAATGCTTTTGTCCGACAAGGGTATCAAAAAGTTGGAACGTTGTGCAAAAAACACGACATCTGAAATGTTTGAGAAGTCGCTTTTCCCCGAAAAGTTTAAGGAAATAGCAACGCAGTGTTACCTTGAAAACAGCGACTCGTACAAGAAACTTTTTACCGACACCGAGTATTACCGTGAAATTATGGAAGCGATGGCAAAGGAATTGTACAGATTTTTGCGCCGTGACTGACAGCAAATGATTGTAATAAAATCCCGACGAATTTATACGTTCGTCGGGATTTTTTTGCGTTGCCGATGAATTTTGTCGCGGCAAGGCGGCATGAAAATTTCCGGTGTTGCGTTTATCATTGTGGCGTATAAACAACACTACAATGACTGCCGCCGATTGGTGATTGTTGCATGATTGCAGTGGCGTTACTTCGTACACGGGCAACCTTGCAAATTTTTCTTCGGGTATGTATATTTTTCCATAAACCATCACTTCCGTTGTAAACAATTTTTTAATACGTACAACGATTTTGATGACAAAATCATTGTTTTTCTGGGACGTTCTGCGACAAAACGCACGGGTCAACCGACGAACTGTCAAGGTATTTCTTTTGCGCGCGGTAAAAGGTTGTCAGGCTGGAAAATCCGCACAGAGTTGCCAGTTCAAGCACGGACAAATCTTTGTTTTCGGGGCGTTTCTGCAGTACGTAAAACTCTTGTATGCGCAGGTTGTTAATGTAATTTCTCAGGTCGGTCTTGAGGTACTTGCTCAGCAAATTGGACAGCGACTGCGGCTGAATGTGCAGGTGGTCGGCAATGGTGGCAAGCGAGATGTCCTGCGTGTAGTTGTCGTAAATGTAGGCTATTGCCTTGTAAATTGTGCTGTTTGCGCGGTGAAGCACCGTGTCGGCAGGCACCGTCCCGTAGGCTTGTACTATTTTGTCCAGTACGTTGCACGCGTTGGCGTATTTTTCCAGCGGAGTGTAGTCGGCAACCTGCATTGCAATGCTTGTAACAAAGTCCATCAGCGGTTTGTTGCGTTGCTTGTCGGGCAAAAAGCGCGGCAGTGTTCGCCCCGGGTACAGTTGCGAAAACAACTGCATTACGTCGGTGCCGATGATAGTGTAGGAAATTTCCGCCGAAGTGCACTCGTAGGCGTGCGGCGCAAGGCTGTCCACGACAACCGCCATTCCCGGCTCCAGCCGGTACTGTTTGTTGTCTATGGTGGTGGAAACCGTCCCGTCAAACACGCAAAAAATCTCCCAGTTGCGGTGGAAGTGCAGTTTCGTCCCCTGCGTGACGTACCTGTTTGAATAAAAAAAGTCCGGTACGTCCCCTGCTATTTCAAACAAAAAGTATCTGGATTTGCGCGGCATTGTTGTTCTCCTTGCTGTTTCCGTTGTTTTTGTGTCGTCGGCTTGCGCCCGCGGTTAATTTTATTATATTGTTTTATGCCTTTGCTGTCAATGGATATATCGGTAGCAACAGACCCGAAATGTGTTAAAGTCGAAAGATAAACGCACAAAAACTCCAGAAAAGGTGTAAATTTGAAAATAATCGCGGAGATAGTGGGTTGAAATCGGGTTATGTAGTATGCTACAATGTGCCTGAAGAAAAAAAATTGTAGTATATCAATGGTAATTTAACCGACAAACAGCCATTGACACAACGGCAAAAACTATTAGTGACGGTAGCGAAAGTCCATGGTGTTTTTACCGAAAATTACGGTCAACGGTGGCAAGCAGATTGACTTTGCACAACTTGCACAAAATAACAGTGAATGTGCAATCCGCGACGGCTCTGTCAGTGGTATTTGTTTATAAGGATAGGTTTTATAAGGATAGGAATGCTATCCCGATTATATTAAAAATTTTCAGGAGGTAACGTAAAATGCAAAAAAACATCAAGACAATTTGCGTAATTTGTTTTGTTCTGTTGATGTGCATGAGTTTTGTGCTTGCTGCCTGCGACACCGCGACGGAAGTCGAGATAACAAGCATTAAATTGGACAAAAATACATTGTCGCTTAAGGTGGGTGACGAAGCCACGCTGACAGCCACGGTGGAACCTGCCGAACAGGCAAAGGACATTGTGTGGACTGTAAACAAAGAGGGCATTGTCACCGTTGACGGCGGCAAAGTCAAGGCAATTGCGGCAGGTACGGCGGTTGTTTCCGCGCAAAACAAAAGCGGCACCGTGTACGACTCCTGCACGATTGTTGTAGAAGCAAAAGTAAACTCGGTAACGATTGACAAAAAGACGTTGGAACTGACGGTCGGCGAAGAAGATACACTTGTCGCCACCGTAGACCCGACGACATCCGCAAGCAACCTTGTGTGGAAGTGCGAACCGCAAGGCGTGGTGAAGGTAGTCGGCGGCAAAGTTACCGCACTTACGGCAGGTAAGGCTACTGTTACCGTAACCGACCTCAGCGGTGAAAAGTCCGACAGTTGCGCCGTAACCGTCTACGAAACTGCCACGGAAATCACTCTGGGCAAACAATCCGTCGGTCTGACTGTTGGCGACGAAGAAACCCTTGTCGCAACCATTGTTCCTCAAGGTACAAAGGCGGCTGTGTTTACCAGTTCGGACGAAACTGTGGCAACCGTGGACAAAAACGGCAAAATCGTCGCCGTCAAGGCAGGTACCGCTACAATCACGGCAACGGTCGGCAAACTGTCGGCAAGTTGCGAAGTGACCGTTTACAACAAGGTGACGGCAATTACCCTCGACGTGGAAACGCTGGCAATGTACAGCGGCGAAACCCATGCGCTTGTAGTCACGACAACCCCTGCCGAGGCTATTCGCAAGGCAACTTTTGCAACGCTTGACCAAAATGTGGCAACGGTCGACGCAAACGGCGTAATTACCGCTGTCGGCGGTGGCACAACCACGATTACTGCAACAATCGACGACGTTACGGCAAACGTGACCGTCAACGTAATCAGGGTCGCATTCGAACAACAAAATTACTCGCTGGCACTTAATGCCGAGCAGCAACTTGCGTTGACATTCGACCCCGCAAGCGCGACCGAAGCCAACGTAAATTACGTCAGTTCGGCTGCAGACGCGGTGAGCGTGGACGGCGAAGGCAAAGTAAAAGCGCTTGCATACGGACAGGCTACAATCACGGCAAGCGTTGAAGGCAAATTCAGCGCAACCTGCACAGTGACGGTAAGTCCGCTTGCAACAAACAACGGTGTAACGGTAGAGTACGGCGACGGATATGCAATCAAAACGTCGGCGGGAGTCAACGTCAACGCTCTCAATCTCGGCGCAAATGCCGCAAGCAAGGTTTACTACGCAGAATACACTCTTAACGGAATGAATCTGTTTGACAATCAAGCCAAAACTTTCGGTCTGGTACACTTTGCGACAAACGACAACCTGATGTTTGACGTGTTCCACATGTTCCTTGGTGGTGGTAACAATAACGATGCCGCTGCCGCAGGTTACTGGCACCGTATGAACAACAAACTTGACCTGGAAAACGACCTGCTTGTAAACGCTGCCAACCAGGAACTCGGTGCTGTACAAACCTGGCTCATCGACATGTTGACAAACAACAAGTCCGTCACTATGGGTATCGCACGTAACGGCAACGACGTCTACACGCTGCTCAACGGCGTAATTGTGTGGAAAACGCAAATCGCCGCAGGGCTTGCCGATGTTGACACCCTGCCTGCAATCTTTATGAATTCCACGCCCGACGACACCCGTACGATAACAGACATCGTTTATCTCAACGGTGACGCCGCCGCGAAGAAAATTGCCGACAGCGAAATGCTGGTAAAGTCGTTGCAACTTGGCGAAACCAAATTGACCCTTACCAAAGACGAACAGAAAACGCTTACCGCTACCGTAGATCCGACGTATGCCGCAAGCAGACTTGTGTGGGAAAGCAGCAACACGGAAGTTGTCACGGTGGAAAATGGCGTAATCAAGGCAATCAAGGCAGGTTCCGCAACAGTTACGGCAAAAATCGGCAACACAAAAGCGGAAGTCGTAGTTACTGTTGTAGACTTCAGATTTGAACAACAAAACTACTCGTTTGCACCGAACAATACGGAAAAACTCAACCTTGTGTTCGGCGAAGGCTCCGACGAAGGACAAACCGCCGCTTACAAAAGTTCCAATGATAGTATAGTAAGCATTGACGCAGACGGAATTATCACGGCAAAAGCTTACGGCAGAGTGACAATTACTGCCACTGTAAAGGGCGTAAGCGTAGAATGTACTGTCACTGTAAGTCCGCTTGTTACAAGCAACGGTGTAAACGTTGAGTACGACGAAGACGGCAGCTACAAGAACACGATTGCAATTACTTCCGGCAACGAAACCGTCAACGCGATTAACACGGGTCTGCAAGCAAGCAAACTGTACTACGCAGAGTACACCCTCAACGGTTTGTACATCAACGATGACCAATACAAGGCATTTGGTATGGCTCACCTCGGTGGCGATACGTTTATGTTTGACAAGTATTCCATGTACCTTGGCGGCGGTAACAATAACAATGCCGCAGCCGCAGGTTACTGGCACCGTATGGCTGTCGGCTACGGCGTTGCAGATGAAAACCTGATGTTAAATCATTTCGGAGACGTATTCGGCGTGTCCAAAGATTGGCTTGTTCAGGCAGCGACAAACCGCAGCGCAATCAAAATCGGTATTGCACGTAGCGGTAACTACATTTACACGTTTGTCAACGACGTGATTGTATTGCAAACAAACATTGCCGACGCGCTTAAAGACGTCAACACAATGCCTGCTTTGTACTTGCAAGCTATCGGCGACAGCAGCATTACAATCAGCGATGTTTCTTTCCTTGACGGCGAAGCAGTTACGAACAAGATAAACGGCGCAACAAGGCTGCTCCATTACTCGCGTGTTGCCGACAACAACTACAAGCCCGTTACAATTGCGGCAGACAGTTCGTCATTCCGTTTCAACGGCGTAGACGGCTCAGACTCCGCTTGGAGGGCATCGGTAACGCAAGAAGTGGTGTTTGGGGTAAACACAACAATCGAAATGGATGTTGCTGTCCATAATAGTGCTAACGGACATATCGGTATTAACATTGCACAAAACTACGGTGAGGGTTGGACAGATAAAAACAACTTTAGTGACGGGCTGACGTTGGCAGGCTACTGGATGTGGACAAACGACGGAAAGCAACAAGGCGTTGATTACTTCAAGGATGGCGCAACGGGTTGGACGGAAGATGTTGATAAGTTTTGGTGTGGCGGTCCCGCCGAAGAAAACAAGTCGGGCAATTTCCATATCAAAATAGATTTGACAAGAAACGAAGACGGCACTGTCAAGTCAGTTATGACGATTTCTAACGGCGAAACCATAATGCAAGTAGTGGAAAAGACTTCGGACAATACTCACGGAGCAGACGAACTGTATCGTATCCATTTCCTGTCCCATGCAATCGACTACGAAGTAAGCAACCTTACAGTTGTCGAGAAGTAACATCAACAATAGCGATCAACTGTTTCGGGCTTGTCGGTGACAAGCCCGAGCGGCGCGCAACAACCAGAACCTCTTTGCGTTTCGAGAGGTTTTTGGTATTTTTACAGATGACAACGTATTGCTGTAATAAGGTAAAAAAGCGATATATGCGACATCGGAACGCGATGGAGAATTTATATGGAACAAACAAACAGACTACTTACGGTAAGTATACTGGGTTGCGGCGGCAGAGGGTTTCGCACATACGGCAGATTGATGTACAAGTTGCCGGACAAGTTTAAGATTGTTGCGCTGTGCGACAACAACGCCGACGCGGTTGCCATTGCCGCAAAGGAATTTGGCGTTTCTGCGGACAATTGTTTTACAAGCGACGAGGAATTTCTGACAAAAAAGCGCAGTGACGTATTGGTAATTGCCACGCTTGACAAACAACATTACGCGCACGCAATGAAAGCAATGCAACTTGGCTACGACATACTTCTGGAAAAGCCCATTACCGACGACAGGCAACAGTGCTTAGACCTGATTGCCACGCAGAAGAAATACGGCAACAAAGTGGTGGTTTGCCACGTGTTGCGGTATGCCAAAGGGTTTGTCAAGGCTAAGGAACTACTGGACGGCGGCGCGATTGGAAGTCTTGTCAGCATTCAGGCACTGGAACAGGTTGCGTACTGGCACATGGCGCATTCCTACGTTCGTGGCAACTGGCGGCGAGCCGAGGACACGGCTCCGATGATACTTGCCAAGTGCTGTCACGACCTCGATTTGTTGCAGTACTACGCCGCAAGCAAGGCGACAAGCGTGTCGTCGATAGGCGACCTGACCTACTTCAAACGTGAGTGCGCACCCGAGGGCAGTGCCGAACATTGCACGGACTGCAAGTATTCCGACACATGCGCGTACAGCGCGAAGCGCATTTACATCGACAGTTACGTGGCGCAAGGCTGTCCTGCCGAAACATGGCCGCAGAATATAGTCGTCATAGACACTCCGTTGACTGTGGACAAGTTGCAGCATGCACTTGCCACAACAAGTCCTTACGGCAGATGCGTGTTCCGTTGCGACAACGACGTGGTGTCCCACCAGACGACAAACGTCTTGTTTGACAACGGAGTGACTGCAAACCTTACTATGATGGGCTTCACCAAGTGCGGTGGACGTATTTACAAGTTTTTCGGCACGACCGGCGAATTGGTGCTGGACGAGGAAAAGGAACACATTCTGCTTACCCCGTTCGGCGGCGAAACTACCGTAATAAATCTCGGCGACCTTACCGAAGCGGGTATGTCGCACGGCGGCGGTGACGGAATGCTTGTTGCGGAACTGTACGACATGATTACGGGCGTTCGTCCTGCGACGACAAGCCTTGCCGAATCGTTGGAAAGTCACCTTATGGGCATTGCCGCGGAGAAATCCCGTCTTGGCGGCGGTGAAAAAATAAACGTGCATTGACTTGCAAAAGGAGAATTATTTTGAAAAAGACTAAGTTAATTTCATTGATGCTTGCGACAGTGATGTGTTTAGGCACACTGTTCGCGCTGATTGCATGTCAGCAAACGCCTGTTCGGAAGGACGAATACACGTTTACTTTTGACGTTAACTACGAAGGCGGCAACAACCGCGTTGACACCGTCAAGGCAGGCTACCGCGCCAACTACTACGCCGCAAGAAGAAGCGGTTACACCCTCAAAAACTGGTACACGACCAAGGATTGCCGGACACCGTTCGACTTTTCCACAAAGATAAATCAGGACTACACCGTGTATGCCTTGTGGGAAAAGAAGGGTGACGCCGTAAGCGTAACCTTCCATTACAACTACAACAAAAGCCTTGCGCCTGTTACCGTCGAGGGAGAGGAAGGCAAGGTAATCGACCCGCAGACGGTACCCGACCCGAGACGTCTCGGCTACGAAGTGGAAGGCTGGTACACCGACAAGGAATGCACGCAAAGATGGGACGTTGCAAACGACTCGCTGACGGGCGACATAGACCTGTACGCCAAGTACAATTATACGGCAAACCTCAAGTTTGACAGTCAGGGCAAAGTGGTGCTTAACAACGTCGATGTCAACATTTCCATTCAGTTCCTTTCCTGGACGGGCAAACGCAGCCTTGCGGAAATCGTGGACGAATTCAACGACGAGTACGCAGGTAAAATTCACCTCAACTGGACATCCGCTTACAGCAACGAAGTAGCGCGTTTCGAAGATCCGGCCATGACCAACGCGTATTTGCAAAACAACTATCGCTTCGGCGAACTGTTGGATCTTGTCGGCATCGACTTCGACGACAACGACTACTACGCAGACGCCATTGCGGAAAACTACGTCGGCGACGCGCTTATGACCTATCCTGTCGGTCACATGGTGCCCAGCGTGATGTACAACAAGGCACTGCTTGCGGAAATGGGCGAGTCCGAGCCGCAAACCCACGCCGACTTCGTGCGACTGCTTGAAAAGGCGACGGCAACGTTCGGTACGAGAGAGGGTTACACTGCGTCCCTTGCCTACGAAGGCAACGAGTGGCAGTGGTTCGAGGTAGGCTCCAACAATATATGGGCAAACAACGATTTGTTGTTCTATTCCTACGACAAGCAAAACAAAACCTACATCAACAACTACGCGCAACAAGACGGCTACGCCAAGGCGGCAAACGCCGTAAAGGGCTACGCCGAGTTGTTCAACAACGACAAAATCAGTCTCAACAACGAAGTGCTGTGGGAATCACGTCAGGGCTTCAATGACGTGGTGGACGGCAATGCTTTTATGGGCATTGTAAGTTACCCCAAGATGTACACCTACTACCTCAACAATTACAATCAGCAATTGTTCAAAAAGATAGGCATTCTGCCCATCGCAAACCTGTTCAACTACGGCAACATCGACAATGCAAAGACCTTTGTAAAGGGTATTTCGTTGTGTCTGCCCAGCGACACCGACGCAACATTTGACATCGAGCAACTTGCCGCAATCGGCGTGTTTGCCGACTACCTGTCCAGGCACAGCGGCCGTCTTGCCTACAACGATTGCTACCCCGCAAGCAAGACGGGACAAAATTCGACAGAGTTTACGCAAGGCACTACCAAGTACTTCAAGGTGCTCAAGGCTGTCGGTGATCCATCTAAGTTTGTCACGCTGCCCGGCAGCCAGAACGAATACTACTGCTACAATCATCAGAATCAGGCATGCGTGCAGTCGTTGTCCTTCATTTCTGCCGACATGATCGACACCGATTCGCTTATCCGTCAGGCGATCAAAGGCATTGCCGACGCTACCGCAACGGTAATCAAGTAACGGAGGAACTATGAAAAATACAAAAAGATTCCTGGCGTTGTGCGTGCTCGCCGTCGTATTTCTGCTGACGTTTGCGCTTGCCGCATGCAACACCGATACGCCCGACCCTACTCCACCCGACAACAAGGACAAACCGAGCTGGACGTTGACTTCGCCGGACGGCAAAATTACACTGGACGTGTACTTTGCAAACGGACAAATTGCCTATTCCGTCGCTAAGGGCGACGTTACCGTGGTGGAAAAGTCCAACATCGGTATGGCAACCGACAAGTGCGAGTTTGTGGATTTGACCTTTGTCGAATCGCAGACGGACAGCAAGACAATTTCCTACACAAACGTCAGCGGCAAAACAAAGCAGGTTACTACGTCATATAAGCAAAACATACTTACCTTTGCCGAAGGCGACTATATTCTCGACGTGGTGTTCCGCACGTACAACGACGGATACGCGTTCCGCTACAACATCCGCAAAGCGGACGGCGCCGAAGGCGACTTCACCGTGACGGACGAACTTACACACTTCGCTTTGCCGGGCAACGCCAAAACATACGCAATGGCAGTGGTTACAAACGTGGGCGTACTGGGCGGCGGCGCGTACTATTCCTACGAGGACAAGTATCAGTACCGCAGTTACAAAAACCTTGCCAATGAGCAACTCGGCTTTCCGGTGCTGTACAGCGTAAAAAGCGGCAACGACGAAGTGTACAGCCTCATTACAGAGGCGGACATTTACGGTCGCGAATACCACGGCTCGGCACTGCAACTTGACGGCACGGACGGACTGAAAACAATCCACATGCCTGCATGCGGCGACGAAGCGTCCATGAACGCAAGTTATCCCTTTACCTCGCCCTGGCGCGTAGCCGTTGTCGGCGGATTGGACACGATGGTGGAATCTACCCTTGTCGAGGACGTGTACGACGAAATAGAACCGTGGAAACCCGACGATTACGACAGCCTCAGCGAAGAAGAAAAACAAATCTACACCTACGACTGGGTTAAGCCCGGCGCGGCGGCGTGGAGTTACCTCAACTTCGACGGCGACCCTGCCAAAGCGGCGGCGCAAAGCAACTACGAACTGCAACGTCAATACGTGGACGCAATTGCCGACCTCGGCTGGACATGGCTTGTGCTTGATGCAGGCTGGGACGCAGGTTCCTTTACGGAAAAAGTGTTTGTCGATTTTGTACAATACGCCAATGCAAAGGGCGTGCACATCATGGTGTGGGCGGACAGCTACTCGTCCTTCTACACGCGCACGCAGACCAGCGCAACCCTTGCCAAATGGGCTAAGTGGGGCATTGAGGGAGTAAAAATCGACTTCTTCGACGGTCAGGGCGCGCCCTACTTGTCGGACAAGAGTAAGCTGGAATCGCAGCAAAGCCTTGACGATCATTACGAAATGTTTTATCAGGAAGCGGCAAAGTACAAGATGGTTGTTGACTGCCACGGCTGTAACAAGCCCACGGGCGAACGCCGTCAGTACCCGCACGTAATCAACCGCGAAGCCGTCCGCGGATACGAATTCAAAAACGTGGACAGCAAACAAACGGCTTACTTGCCATTTACTCGCAGTTCAATCGGTCCGACGGACTTCACCCCGGCAATCATTCCGTATCTTTCCGACACGGTGACGGTTGCCCACAACATGGGGCTTGCCGTAACGCTTGAATCAGGTATGCCGACCTTTTCCGACATGCCGGACCATTTCACAAGCGGCGAATATCTCGATTTCTACCGCAATTTGCCCGTCGTGTGGGACGAAACCAAACTTGTAACCGCCGACCTCGGTGACTACGTGGTGATTGCACGTCGCAGCGGCAACAAGTGGTACGTAGGTTGCACGGCAAGTTACGCAGGCACGATCGACGTCGATTTGTCATTCCTCGGCGAAGGCAACTTCACGGCGCGTATCTGGCAGGACAGCGAGTACAATAAGGTTTCGCAAAGCAGTCAAGGTGTGACAAGCGCAAGCAAACTTAGCCTTACCGTGCAAAAGGGCGGCGGCTTTACGATGATAATAGAGTAATACAAGGAGTACAGCAATGAAAAAGAGTATCAGAATTGTTGCCGCGTTGGCGGTACTGGTGTTGATGTTCGTGTTTACGGGGTGCGTTTCCCAGCGCCCTTCGGACGATGGCAGCAAAGGTTTGCCGTCCATTGACAATCCGTGGTGGACCGACAGCGGCGAAATTACCAAAGACGGCGACGGCAACATAGAGTTTGACGACGTCAGCATCAAACTTACTTCGGTAATCTGCGGCTACGACCAGAACGGTTTCGAAGCGCTTCTGGATCAATTCAACAAATTGTACAAGGGTAAAATCAGCATTACCCACCAGACATATGCGCAGGACGTAATAGATGAGTACGTAATGCAGCAAATTCAGAACGAAACCAACGCGCCCGACCTTATTCTTACCCACCAGAAGACGCACGCGTACCTTGCGGCAAACAAGATTATCCAACCCATGGACGCCGCTTACGAACTGGCGGGACTCGAAGCGGACAAGAGCAACTTCCTGCCCAACTTCGCCGACTACTGCGACCTCGGGTACGAAGGACGTATGTTCACAATCCCGGTGGACGCGCAAAGCATGGTAATGTACTACAACAAAAACCTGCTTAAAAAGTACGGTGGGGAATTGCCGCAAACCCGTGCGGAATTTCTGGAACTGTGCAAAAAAGTACAAAGCGGCGAACGCGCAACCAACTCGCAATTCAACGCCGTTACCTGCGGCGCGGACTACGACTTCTTCAAGATGTACCTGCTGCCTACCGCAGTGCTGCAAAACGGCGGCGAACTGTACGGCAGCGACGGACTTGTCCACTGGACGGAAGGCAACAACTTCAACGCATTCAAAAACGGCATTCAGGCGGTAAAACAACTTGCCGACGACGGTTTGTGGGACAGCAGCGACAGCAACGAAAGCGCGCGTGCAAAGTTCTGCAAAGACAACGCATTGTTCTACATTTCGTTGCCGTTTGACGCAAATACGATTTTCAGTGCATACGCGTCCAATTCCGGTCACTCGCCTGAAGTTGTCAAAAGTCAGGACATCGGCGGCTTCTCTACCGCGGGTTTGTTTGCACTTGACGGTGCACCCGAAGCAAGCAAAAACAAGATATTCGGCGACTCGCACGCGTTTGCCATGAGTAAGACGGTAAGCGACGTCACCAAAAAGGCTGCAATCGCAGTGTTTGTAAACTGGTTTACCACCAATGTGGACGTCGGTATCGAATGGGCAAAACTCGGCCATACGACGGCTTCCTACACAATCCGCGGTAACGCCGCCTACAACGCCGACAGCTACGTAAGCGAATTCTGCAACATGTTTTACGGAGACATCAACAACTTTGTCACCGCAGGCAAAACGGCAAATTACACGCTGATTTTCCCCGATATGCAGACTGCGCTTCTCAACTGTCTGCGCAACGCAAGCAACGAGTACGACATTAAGACGGAACTGCAAAACGCTCAGAAAAAAATTAACGCCGCAATCGGTTTGGCGTAGAGAGGATTACAATGAATTTGTCAGACGACAAAAAGAAAGCGTACAAGCGCAGTATGTGGCGAAGTCAGGGACTGGCGATGCTGTTTGTTGTGCCCTTTGTACTGTTTTTCGTGCTGTACACGCTTGTGCCGCTGATTATGGGCGTGGGGTTGTCCTTTTTCGATTACAACCCCAACAAGCCCGGCGAAATGAGTTTTGTCGGCTTTCTCAACTACGCCGACATGTTCGGCACGACAAACGAAAAACTGGAAATCACCTTTGTCAAGCCGTTTTGGGAAAGTTTGCTCAACACGATTTTGTTTGACCTCATAGCGGTACCCCTCCTTATGGTAATTCCGCTGTTGCTTGCCTACCTTATCAACTATCAGCCGCCGGGATACAAGTTTTTCCGCGCCGTGCTGTACATGCCCGTCATCGTGTCCATTACCGTTGCGGGTATGATGTTTACATCCATCTTCGGTGAAAGTTCGACAGGACTTATCAACGGCTGGCTGGGTACGCACATCAAGTTTCTTACCGACACCGGTTGGCGTTGGGTTGTAATGATTTTGCTGTCCGTGTGGTGGCAGACAGGTACAAACTTCGTCATCTTTTCGGCAGGGCTCAGGGACATTCCCAAAAGTCTGTACGAAGCCTGCGAAGCCGACGGCGGAGGAAAATCAAGCAAGTTTTTCCACGTTACGTTGCCGGGGCTTAAGGGGCAAATCGATTTGTGTCTGTTTTCGACGCTTATCAACTACCTCAACCTGTACGGGCAACCTTCGGTAATACGCGGTTCGACAATCTACGACACCATGTACGACTCGCCTATGATGCTTATTCAGAACAGCCTCAAGGTGCTGCCGCGCTGGACGGGATTTATCTGTGCGATGGCGGTGGTGTTCGGACTTATCGTGCTGGCGTTCAGTATTGTCGAAAAACGCCTTATGGGCAAGGAAAAAGGAGGTCACGGCTATGAAAAAACCTTTGCCGCATTCAAGTCTGTCCAAAAGTGAACGCGAGAGCCGTCGCAACAAAATAAAGGCGTTTGTCATTTTGCTTGTGGTGTGCGTGGTGTGGCTGTTTCCGTTTGTGTACGTGTTCGGCATGTCGCTGCGCACTACCGAAGACCTGGTGCTGTACCCCAACTCGATTTTTCCGCATTCCGGCGGCTGGACATTTGACCACTACGTGGACTTCTTCCGTCTGCACGACGGCGGCAAGGTCGACACATTGATGAGCGCGCTTATCAACTCGACGATTACAACGGTAATTCACGTAATAGTCAGCATGCTCATCACCGTGTTTGCGGCGTATTCCTTTGTGTTTATGCGCTACAAGGGCAGAGCGTTTATCTACGCGCTGATTATCTTCGTAATGCCTATCCCAAGCGTCATCGGGTTTGCGCCTTTGTACTCGATGTACATCAGTATCGGCAAACAAAGCGGTATTCTGGACAATCTGTGGTACTTCTACTCGTGGATTATCTTCCCGGGTGTGGCAGGCGCGTTCAATCTGATGATAATGTACAACTGCTTTCGCTCGATGCCTAAGTCCATTGTGGAAAGCGCACGCAGCGACGGCGCAGGCGAATTGGAAATTTTCCGCAGAGTGGTGTTGCCTCTTGCAAAGTCAAGTATTCTGGTGTGCGCGCTGTTTTCCTTCAACGGCTGCTGGAACAACCTTGTGTTTCCGCAACTTGTCGTGGCGGCGCAGTCGGACGTACAGATGCACAACACGATTACCGTCGCGCTGATGGGCTGGATCAAAAACGAAAGCGTCGAATTCCACGGACGGGCAATGGCTTCGTGCGTAATGAGCATCCTGCCCCTTATGCTGATGTACTTCTTCACGCAAAGCAAGATGATCGACGGCTTGTCGTCCACCGGCGTAAAAGGATGAGGAGTGACAAATGAACAGTTTTGTAAAAATAGAAAATCTCGAAAAAGTGTACCCCAACGGCGTAAAAGCGGTGTACAACTTCAGCCTGGACATTGACAAAAACGAGTTTATCGTGCTTGTGGGTCCGTCGGGTTGCGGTAAGTCGACAATGCTGCGTATGATTGCAGGTTTGGAAGATATTTCTTCGGGCGAACTGACAATCGACGGCGAATTTGCCAACTACAAACCCAGTAAGGACAGAAGCCTTGCGATAGTGTTTCAGAACTACGCGCTGTATCCGCAGATGAACGTGTTTGAAAACATCGCGTTTCCGTTGACGGTCAGCAAGTATCCCTTCCCCGTGGTGGACGAGCAGTTGCTTGCCGCACGCGGTGTTGTCAGTGCGATTGACAACTTTACCGCAGCGGAACTTGCCCAAGCCGTTGCCGAAGCGGAAAAAGTGCGCGGTGACCGCATTGACGCAGCCGCATGGCTTGGTAAAAAACTCGGTATCGCACGCCCTGCCGCCGAACGCATTCTGCAGTGCAAGCTGACGGAAAAGGAAGACCTTGAAAACTACATTGTGTCGTTGAAAAACGACAACGTATTGCAAATTTCGTCACGCGAAGAGGCTCTTTCGGCAGGTGGCAAGCACTTTGACGAGCACGCCCGACTGCTGGACGAACAGGGCAAAGTGGTGACGGAACTTCGCAAAATGAACAAGTGGGAAATACAGGACAAGGTGTTTGCCGCAGCCGACGTGCTGGACCTGGGGCAGTACCTCAATCGCCTTCCCAAGGAACTGTCCGGCGGACAAATGCAGCGTGTGGCTCTCGGACGCGCCATTGTCAAAAACGTACCGTTGTTTCTTATGGACGAACCTCTGAGCAACCTTGACGCGAGACTTCGCCTTACCATGCGCAGCGAAATCGTCAAACTGCACAAACGTATAAACGCGACTACGATTTACGTAACGCACGACCAGACCGAAGCCATGACAATGGCTGACAGAATTGTCGTCATGAGCAAGGGATTTGTTCAGCAAATCGACACGCCTGAACAAATCTACAACAATCCGTGCAATCTGTTTGTGGCAAAATTTGTCGGCACGCCGCCAATCAACCTGTTTACGGCAAGGTTTGACGGAACTCGTCTTGTGTCGGGCGACCGCGAGTTGCCGTTGTCTGCAGATACCGCTGCGGCAATAAACGCGTTTTACGACCGCACTTACAAGACATTCGCCGAGCGGCTTGACGCCTACGACGGAAGCGACAAATCCAAGGAATTTATATTCAAGGTGCTGTCCGCAACCGCCGACAAAGTGGGTGTAGAAGTCAAGAGTAAAAGAACATTGCGGCAAAAAATCAGCGGACTTTTCGGCAAAAAGCAAACGGAACAGGCAGTCGACGGCACATTGGAAAAGTTGAAGGAAAAGACCGAATTACTTCAGGCGTACTGCCGGGGCGACAAAACGTTGACTGTCGGTATCCGCCCTGAAGCATTGAACGTGGAATTGTACGACAAAGCAACCCACGGCGACGACTGCATAGTGACGCAGCCTACTCTTATCGAACTGATGGGCAGCGAGATTTACGTACATTTCGACCTGCAAGGCGAAGAAATGATTGCAAAAATGTCCGCCAAGACAAAAATCAACGAGCAGACAAAACTTGCAATAAAATTCAACGCAGAGGATATATATTTGTTTGACCCGATTTCCGGCGAAAGAATTTGTCGATGACAAGGAGATTACAATGAAAAAATTAAGATTACTTGCATTAGCAATTACCGTGTTGATGTGCATGACAAGCCTTGTCGCGTGCAGCGGCAAAGACGCAGACATTGTACCCGTCACGCCCGACGAAACTAAGGTTACCGCTTTGCCCACTATGACTTTTGACGGCGAAACTCCTGCAAACAACACGCTGGTGCTTACCGTAACCAACAAGGGACAGATTGTGTTGCCGCAGTACGTTGCAAAGACGCGTTTCGGCAAGACAATGGACGAAAGTGCCGTTTCGGTAACGCACATGTACGACGGCGCGATTGACAACAGCGTAACCTACAATGCAGGCGCAAACAAACGTACCTACTACGCCGTCGGACAGCACCTGTTCATCTTCACTGTTACCGACAGCGACAACAGCGCGCTGGTAAACAACTACTACGTGTACCTCAATGTGTACCAAAGTTTGTTTAAGATACTTGGCAACAAGGACGTGCTTACAAACGAATTGAGCGACAACCCGACTCTTCGCACAAACGATCCCGGTTTTGCGCTTAGCTGGTTCAACATGGAACGCAGCGAAGTGTACTACGCCGAGGCAACATTCGACAGCGTTGACAAGGATGCCAACAAAGGGCGCGACTGGGGCATAGGCTTGTTGCACGCCACCGACGAGGACGGCAGTTACTCGCTCAAGGACTACTACCGCATTTACGACTGGGGCAACAACTGGGCGCATCGTTTTTCGCGCGGATGGACCGTCGACTCGAGTTTCGTAAAGGAGTTTTACACTTCGCAAGGGCTTGTAGACCCCGGATTTAATGTAGGCGGCAACAAAATCACAATCGGCATTGCGCGCGTCGGCGACGTGTTTTATTCCTTCCTCAACGGACAGCTTACCGACAAATATGTGTATGCCGCGTTGAAAGACCGCAAGACGGCGCCCGGTATTTGCCTTATCGGTAACGATTCGGAAGCCTATCCCGGAAATGCTACGAATATCAAATTTGTCAGTGGCAACGATGCCGAAACGCTTATTGCAAAGATGTGCGGCGAAGACAACTACTACAACGACTTCGGCTATGCGCGCGTGCTTGACGGTTACGATGCCGCAACATTTACCGATGGCGGTTTTGCGTTTGACAAAATCGGCAATTACGACAGCGGAGTAAGAAACTGGTGGAATTGCGGCGTGCGCACAAACACGCTTTTCGGCGGAAGTTCCAAGGTGGAATTCGACCTTGAAACCGTCGGTCAACAGACAAGTTTCGGCGTACTGCGTATCTACATCAAAAAGGGTGTGAATAATGACGACCCGACCAACGCGGTAGGTTTCTACAACGGATTGCAACTCATTTACCACGGCAACAGTAACCGCCCGGGCGGCGCAAACGTGGAAACGCTGCAACCTGTGACAAACGGCGACGAAACCTACGAAGAACACACCAAGGAAAAGAATTCCGACGGCACCGACCGCTACGAAAACTTTGACGCTGCTGGTCTGTTCGGTGAAAACGCAAAATTGCACGTTGAAATCCGTATGGAACCGCTTGCAGGAGAAAACGGCGAAACCAAATTTACCTACACGTTCAGCGAAATCGGTAAAGAAAATCCGGATACGTATACGTTTTTCTCTTACGCAACCCAGGCCGCTTCTTCCGCGGAATCGGAAGGCGAGTACAATGAACTGTTTTACGTTGCGTTTATGACGGAAAACGTACAATGCAGAATAAGCAACTTTGCGGTAAGTGCATACAAGGTGTATTAAGTTGGCGCGAGGACGGCAGATTCCGGCAAAAGGACATGATTGCCGTCCCTGATTTTTGGCTTTACAACAGAGGTTTTTATGGAACAGTATATTTTCGGACAGGTACGCGTGCAGGTGCTTGACAACCGCGTTGTCCGAATCGAAAGGAAGAGCAAAGATAAATTTTTTGACGGGGACACGTTTCTGGTGCCTTGCCATGCGGAACTTTGCGACAACGCGGTTTGCAGCAGCGTTGACTGCGGAAGCGTGACTGTAGGCAACTACACGATTTGTTTGCCGCAGGACGCAACGACTATTGACGAAGTTGTTGTTTATAAGGACGGCAAAGAAGTTTACAAATGCGAAAAAACGACAAACAGCGGTGAGTTGCCTTTGCCGGGTAATACGCCCTGTGTGTACGCAGTATCGGACAATCCGCGTATAGTGGTGCCCGAGGGCGGCTACTCGGCGGACAGAAAAGGCGAGTATGTGGTGGAGGATGATGTCGACGACATTTATCTGCTGCTTTGCGACGGCGACTTTAAGTTGCTCAGACAGTTGTATGTGCGTCTGACGGGCAGATGCGAAATGCCGCGCTTGTCAACTCTCGGCGCGTGGAACAGCAAATACTACCCCTACACAGACAAGGAAGCGTTGCAGGTGCTTGACGACTACGCCGGGCACGACTATCCGCTGGACAACATTGTCATCGACACCGACTGGCGCACAGACGTAAACGGATGGGGCTACGACGTCAACACGAAGTTGTTTCCCGATATGAAGGGTTTTCTTGCCAAAGTGCACGCGCAAAACGTGGACGTTATGTTCAACGACCACCCGGAACCTGTCGACGGCGCAAATGTGTTCGCCCCCAAGGAAATTGCCTACCGTGAACGCAGTTTGCAACAGCTGCTTGACATCGGGCTTGACACGTGGTGGTACGACCGCAACTGGCTTACCGCGCTTGTGTCGCCCACGAAAGGCATTAAGTGCGAAACGCTGGGAATGTATCTGTTCTACGACATTACAAAGCATTTTTACCAAAAGCAATCAGGCAACAACGAAATTTATCGCCGCCCCGACATTATGGCAAACGTGGACAACATCGCCAACGGTACCTATGTGGGCATCAATTCGTCGGCTTCGCACCGGTACCCGATGCAATGGACCGGCGACATTCTGTCCGACGAGGGCGACCTTGCGCAGGAAGTGCACAACCTTGTCAGGGGCAGCAACAACTGCATTGCATATGTCAACGCCGACTGCGGCGGACACGGCGGCAACCCGGACAAGGAATTGTTTATCCGCTGGATGCAATTCGGCACGCTGTCGCCGGTATTCCGTCCGCACTGTATGAATGGCGGACTTGTGCGCACCCGCGAGGCGTGGAACTACGACGAGGAAACCGTGGACATCGTGCGTGAATACAACAATTTGCGCTACCGTCTGCTCCCCGAGATTTACACACAGGCGCACAATTGTTATGTGACGGGCGAGCCGCCGTTCAAGGCACTGGGGTGGAACTATCCCGACGACAAAAAGGCACTCGGTTGTGTTGACGAGTACATGATCGGGCGCAATCTGCTTGTATCGCCGATTGCGGGCACGCCGCCCAAAGTAGTGGACGAACAAAACTTCGTAACCCCCGTCAGGGCAACCTACTTCGACGGAACGCAGCTGAAAGGCGAGCCGATTTTTGAAACGGAATACAACAAGCTGGAAATGAACCTCAACAATGTTGCACCGGAAAAACAAGTACCCGTGTACAACTACTCGGCGCGTTTCGAAACTTCGGTACGCTTTGACAAGGCGGTTGAACTTATGCTGCGTGTGGACGACGGTGCAAAGGTGTGGATTGACGACGAGTTGGTGCTTGTGGACGAACGTTTTCACTCCGCACTTAATCACAAACTTGCCGTACTTGAACAAAGCCGCACTTACAGGGTGAAAATCGACTACTTCCAGGGCGGTGCACAAGCCGTTGCAATGCTGTGTTACAACGAGGTCGTGCCGCAACAAAATCCGACAACCTACCTGCCCGAGGGCAAGTGGCTGGACGTGTTCGGCGGCAAAATGTACGACGGAAACCGCATTGTCAGCCGCGCGTACGCCCTTAATGAAATGCCGTTGTTCGTTCGTATGGGCGCGGTTGTGCCTCTTGCTTACAATGCGCCCAACACCAAAGTGCAAAAATGGGACAAACTGGTGTACGACTTCTATCCTTGCAAAGGCTGCTCCGACAGCGGCGTTCTGTACGAGGACGACACGGAAACGACGGCGTACAAAACAGGCAAGTACCGCACAAGCGAATACTCGGCAAATTACGACGACATTGACGGCGCGTTTTTACTGACTCTTGAAGCAAGCAAAGGCAAATTTGACGGTAAAAAGGCATTTAACAGCCGTAAGTGTACCGTTAAAATGCACTTAACTCAACAAATTGACAAAGTTCTGTGCGTTACCGTAAACGACAAAGACGTACCGTTTGAACTGCACAAGACGGACAAACAGGCTTTTCCGCTTACGACGGCATGCGGCGCAGCGGACGGCGACACCGTTACGGTTGAACTGGACGTTGACCTTAGCAAACGTTACTGCGTAAAGTTTTTTTGTCGCACAAAGGGGTGAAGTATGAACCAAAGAAAATTGCCATGCTATCCGTTGATGGTCAAGGATCCCAATTTTTCGCTGTGGGTAAGCGACGAATTTCTCAACAAAAGTTATCCGCGGACGTGGTTTGGCGAAAGGAAAAAGATTTGCGGTTTCGTAAACATTGACGGACAAAAATACTGTTTCCTTGGCAGAACCGACGACTTTACACCGTTTGGCGTAAAAGAAGCGACGCAGGTTGACCTCAAAGTGACGGCGTTTACCACCGAGTACACATTTACGGCAGGCGCGGCTACGTTGAAATTAAAATTCGTATCGCCGTTGCCGCCCGACGACATTAAGCTGTTGTCGCTGCCCGTATGCTACATGGAATACGAACTGAGCGGCGCGGAGGGCGAAGTGACTGTGTTTGTGGGCGGAAATATCGCATACAACGACATTCCGCAAACGCAGGACAAGCGTGTTGTCAGCGACAGCTTTACGCTTGACGGCTACGAAGCGGCTGTCATCGGGCTTCGTCGCCAGTTGCCGCTAAGCAACAACAACGACGCTTACGGCGCAGACTGGGGTTACTACTACCTGTCCGGACAGCACACCTTTATTGCCGACGGCGCAAGTCTTGTCGCCTACGTCAAGTGCGATTGTCACGACTTTACATGCCAAAGCGAGGACAAGTACATCGGAAGTATCAACACCGCGGCAAAGGGTATCGTTATGCTGGGCTACGACGAAACCGTGGCGATAAACTACTTCGGTAAGTATCTGCAAGGGTACTACCTTGCGGAACATTCGATATTCGACGCACTGACCTGTGTGCAGACCAATTACCGCGAAATCGACGACAAACTGACTGTGTTCGACAACAAAATCCGCGCCGATGTCGCGGCGAAATGCGACGGCTTTGCGGGCGAATACTACAATGTACTTGTGGCTTCGCTTCGCCAGAGCATTGCCGCACACAAACTTGTGCGTGACGGTGCCGACGTGCTGTTTCTGTCCAAGGAATGTTGGTCTAACGGCAGCATTGCGACAGTGGACGTCAGTTATCCGTCAATTCCGCTGTACCTGTTGTACAACACCGAACTGGTGAAGGGTATGATGCGCCCGATACTGAAGTTTGCGCGTATGCCCGTATGGAATTTCGACTTTGCACCGCACGACGCCGGTACCTATCCCGTGTGCAACGGACAGGGCTACGGACTGAAAAGGTCCGTCGAGGCAAAACTGGGCACAACCTACAAGCAGGGCGACGTTACCACGCGTTTCCCGACGTACAATCTGCCTGCAAGTGCCGACGTGTACGACTTCGACATGCAAATGCCCGTCGAAGAGTGCGCCAACATGCTTGTGATGTTTTACGCTTGCCTGCACTTTGACAAAGATACGACGTTTTTTGCACAGAATGCCGACCTTGCCGCAAAGTGGGTGGGGTATCTGGTTGACAACGGTTTGCGCCCCGCAAATCAACTGTGTACCGACGACTTTGCGGGACACTTGGCAAACAACCTCAATCTCGCCGTCAAAGCGACCGTCGGCATTGCCTGCTACGCGGAATTGCTTCGTGCCACGGGCGACAAGGACGGCTGGGCGAAGTACCGCAAGATTGCCGAAGATTTTGCTTCAGCTATTACGGCGTTCGGCAACAAATTCAGTCACTTGCCCATTACGTGGGACGCGGGAGAAGAAACATATTCGCTTAAATACAATATGGCGTTTGACAAAATTCTCGGTCTGTCGCTGTTTGACAAAGCCGTTACCGAACGGGAAGTTGACTTCTATCTGACAAAACTCAACGAATACGGCGTACCCCTCGACAACCGCAAGGGCTACACAAAGAGCGATTGGTTGGTGTGGGCTGCAAGTCTTACCGACGACAAGACAAAGCAATGCAAGTTGATTGCAATCCTTGACAGGTACCTGCGCACAAGTTTGGAACGCATTCCGTTTGCCGACTGGTACGAAACGGAAACGTCGCTTCACCATGAATTTCTTGCGCGTTCGGTGCAAGGCGGCTGCTTTATTTTGCTGTTGAAGTAACTGCGGTATTCGCGGCGGAAGAACCTTTGCGTAATGTCACTTTGTCATTGAAAAATTGATACGTATACAAAAATTGCCTGCATTTTTAGTTAAAATGCAGGCTTTTTTATGTGTGTATGAGGTTGATTTGTATTACAGACAACTTTTGTAAATTTTACAAGTAATTAAAATTGCTAGGGTTAATTTCGCCATCGCTAACAACCTTGGGAATGTCCTTTCTCGTTCTTTCGGGTGGACGTTCGCTCAGTGTAC
>UMHM01038904.1_pt1 | contig 42058 bp, 37 predicted proteins | sample 1965501 | NCBI WGS metagenome assembly UMHM01 (sample SAMEA4836095, study PRJEB28245) | human gut metagenome | biome: gut microbiome; material: fecal sample | place: Denmark | collected 2008
TCAGTAGAGAATCTCCGTCGTTCACGGCGGAGAGAACGTCAATCACACACCGTCAAAAAAGGGGACTCCGAATCGGAAGTCCCCTCTTATGTGCTCTGAGTGAGCGCGATTACGCTTGAGCCTGCGTTTTCTTAGCAAGCAATTCGCGAATACGCGCCGCCTTACCGGAGCGAGTACGCAGGTAGTAAATCTTCGAACGACGCACATCGCCGCGACGTTTGACCTCAATGGAGGCAATCATGGGCGAATACATCTGGAACGTACGTTCGACGCCTTCACCGTTGGAAATCTTGCGTACGACAAAAGACGTGTTAAGTCCCCGATTACGCTTAGAAATCACAATGCCTTCATAGGCCTGTGTACGCTTGTGCGTTCCTTCGATGACGTTTACCACGACACTGACCGTGTCGCCGGCGCGAAATTCCGGGAAAGTTTTTCCCTTGGAAAGGCGAGCAATTTCTTCCTGCTCGAGAGTCTTGATGATATCCATCGGTATCTCCGTGACCATCATTGCCGCGCGTATTTGAGTTGTTCGTCGGCAAGAGGATGGGTTTTAAAAAGTTTCCGCTCAAACGGAAACACTCAACTTAGGAAGCGTTTTCAAGAGACTTCAAAAACGCCTCGTCGGCGGGCGACAAACGTCCGCGCGAACGCGCTATTTTAATCAAATCCGGGCGCTTTTGGAAGGTTGCTTTTAAAGTCGCTTCCCGCGTCCAGTGTTCGATGTTGGCGTGGTGCCCGGATAAAAGGACCTCGGGGACACCCATTTCACGCCAAACTTCCGGTCGCGTGTAGTGCGGGGCATCCAACAGCCCCGTTCGAAACGATTCGTCTTCAACCGAAAGCTCTTTTAAAGCGCCGGGAAGTTGCCTGACAAGCGCATCGATACACACCGCCGCCGGCAATTCTGCTCCCGAAAGCACAAAATCTCCGAGGGAAATCGTCACGTCTACGTACGTTTGTAAAAAGCGTTCATCGATTCCTTCATAGCGTCCGCAGACGAAAATAAAGGAGGCCTCTGAATCGGCACTCCAGCTTTTCACAAGAGCATCGTCCAGGACATTGCCGCCCGGGGCAAATGCCACAACCGGGCCCGTATTGCCGGACTTGCGAATAAGGTCCACGCACTGAGCCAAGGGATCGGCCATCATGACCATACCCGGCCCCCCGCCGAATGGCCGATCGTCAATTGTTCGATGTAGGTCGCTTGTCACATCCCGCGGATTCCACGTGTGAAGTGTCCACAACCCGCGATGTAAGGCGCGCGAAGAAATCCCGTGCTCGGTAATGGACGTAAAGACTTGCGGAAACAAGGTGATGACATCAAAGCGCATCGCTTAACTCCAATCCTCATGCCAGTCAACACGAATCGTACGGTGTGCCTCATCGATTGTCAGCACGTAGCTTTTGACCATCGGAATAAGGTATGTGTGAGTGCCTGTAACAACCAAAATATCCTGCGCGCCGTTATTGTCAAAGGATGAAAGGGTTCCGAGTTTTACTCCTTCGGCGTTAATGACAGCAAAGCCGATTAAATCGACGGCCCAGTGTTCATTGTTTTCGATTGCGGGAAAGTCTTGGCGGCGCACACAAAGGACGCCGCGACATAGGTCTGCCTCTTCCTTGTTTTGAATCTCTTGAAAGCGCACGAGGAAAAAATCGCCGTGGGGCATTACGCTCTCGGGCGTTAAAAGTCGAACACTCCCCTTGCGGTCTTTAAGGGACCACGCGATTTGGGTTTGAAGCGCCGCTCCTTCGGAAATCGGAATAACGCGCACGCAACCTCTTACGCCGAAAGCGCCTGCGGCTTTGGCTACTTCAATCCACTCGGTCCGATTTTGGGTTTGGGTCATAAAAAAACGGGCTCCTTACTTGGGGAACCCGTCCGTATCAGCTTGAAAACTTAAGTCGTCTCAGAGGCATTTTCCGTAGATACCGAGCACTTCTTCAGTTAAGAGGAAAGCACCGAACGCATTCGAGTGTGCTGTCAGACACGGGTTGGCACGGCGTCGGCGGACTGTGCGCTCGCAGAAAACACGGACCCGAAACGACTTAATGTCTCACGCTATGATTACTGAGCGGCGACGGCCTTCTTGGCATCCTTGAGGATGCGAGCAACGGTATCACTCAGGTTGGCTCCCTTTTGTTGCCAGTATTCAATGCGTTCGGCATTGAACGTCAGGCGCTGGGGCCCCTCGGCGATAACCGGGTTATAAAAGCCGACGCGTTCGATAAAGCGACCGTTACGACGAGCACGCGAATCACAGACAAGCATGTTGTAAAACGGGCGCTTTTTAGATCCGGCGCGGGACAAACGAATAATTACCATAGATTCCTCTTCATTAAATGGAGCGCCCGTACCAGGCGCATATAAACACAGTCACCCTAAGTTTTACCTAGCGCAACAGGCTCGGGATTTTACGCCAAAACGTCCTGAAAAACCATTGTGATTTCATGCATTCGAGCTCTTAAGACTTGAGTTATGTTAAAAAAAGTCTTTTCGGGTGATAAGAGTTCCTCTATCGGCATGATAAAGCATCGCGTTTTCCGTAAAATTATCGGCGAATTCACTTGCGCTTTTTGCAACAACACGTTAGAAGTTGAGAGACCCTCTATCGAAACGAAGTAAACTCGGAATAAACCATTGAATCCTGTTCTACTCTGATGAATAAAGACACTCTTTCCGACATTCCCACAGGCGCACTTGTTCAGAGTGCGGTTGAAGTTATCGAACGATTAATTCTCGAAGGGAGCATCAAACCCGGCGAGCATTTACGAGAGAAAGAGTTAGAAAGCAGGGTCGGGATCAGCCGAACGCCGATTCGCGAGGCTTTACGGTGCTTGGAGTCTCACGGGCTTGCCGAATCCTTTCCACGCAAGGGCTGTTGCGTCCGAACCATCTCCTTAAAAAGCCTCTACGATACGATGGAAGTCGGCATTGCACTCGAAGAGGCCACTCTTCGCTTAGCCCATAAACGAATCAACCCTAAGGGAATTGAGGCATTAAAAGTCTACATCAAAGGACTGCGAGCGTCTGCGAGGAGAAAAAGTCCGACCTATTCACTTGATGCAGAAACCCGTTTCATCGATTTACTCAATAACCTGGCCCAAAACGCTTGGCTCGCCAAGCAACTGCATGTTTTCCGCCGCATTGCGCAGTGGCAACGAAACTCCTATCACTTTGTCAATCCCGACCCGAAGAAAGCCCTTGAACGGTACACGACAATCGCGCAGATGCTTTCCGAACCGGACACTGATATGGAGGAACTTGTGCGGTACAACAGCCGAACACTGCGCGAACGCTATGAAAGTTTTATCAAATACGCGGAAAAGAACGGATTAAATTCCTAATATGCCTCCTTAAAAAAAGGCACTGTCCGAGGCCAAAGGGCGCCTTTTACTCTCAGACCCTGGCCGAAAGACAACAATGCGCGTAAGCTGCCGGAAAAGACCTTTTACCGACTTACGCTATGAAACCGCTGATTCCGGATTTCTTTCCATTGCAAACCGATACGGCGCATACGATACCTCCTGAGGGGAACCTCGGCGCGGGCGGCGCCCCTGTATTTCTTCATAACGATCCGGAAAAAGACATCAAGGTTTTAAATGCGCTTCAGGACGAATTGCAAAGCTGTCGTGAATTTGCCATTTCCGTTGCCTTTATTACCGATAGCGGCATCGCTCCTCTTCTTTTAACCCTTGAAGATCTGGAAAAGCGCGGGATCCCCGGCCGCATTTTGACGACCGATTATCTGTGTTTTACCAGCCCGAAGGCGCTGCGAAAACTCAATAGTTACCACAACATCGAAGTTCGCCTATTTCGGTATTCCGAAGCCGGGCGAGGCTTTCACACAAAAGGCTATATTTTCGAGAATCCCGACCTCGTTCATATCATCATCGGAAGTTCCAACTGGACGAACACGGCCCTGACGACAACCGAAGAATGGAACACAAAGCTCGTCTTAAATAAGGACGGTCGGTTTGCCAAGGACGTTTTTAAAAAGTTCGAAGCGCTTTGGAAGAAAAGCGACCCCATCGACCAAGTGATCGATGAATATGAAACGCAGTGGGGAGCCTTTACGCGTTCCGAAGCAACGCTTCGCCATCTCATTGATGATCGCATCGATGTCTCGCAACGGCCGACCCCGAACTCGATGCAACGGGAATTCCTCAAAAACCTCCAAGTCTTGCGAGACCAAGGGAAAACACGTGCTCTACTGATTTCTGCAACGGGAACCGGCAAAACATACGCGGCGGCTTTCGCCGTCCGACAATTTCGCCCCAAGCGCTTGCTTTTCTTAGTTCACCGCGAGCAAATCGCCAAGCAGGCATTAAAGAGCTTTCGACGGGTTTTAGGAGATCAATACGGCTCATACGGCCTACTTTCCGGCAATTATGCGAACTACGAGGCGCAATGCCTTTTCAGCACCATTCAGACGATGGCCAAACCCGATGTGCATCACAGTTTTTCTGAGGATGCCTTCGACTTCATCATCATTGATGAAGTCCACAGAGCCGGCGCAACAAGCTATCAGACCATCATGAATTATTTCCGCCCGGCATTTTGGTTCGGCATGACGGCAAGCCCCGAAAGAACGGACGGATTTAATATCTTCGGCCTTTTCGACCACAATATTGCTTATGAAATTCGTTTACAGACAGCATTAGGTCAAGATCTCCTCTGCCCTTTCCACTATTTCGGAATTACCGACCTTGCGGTCGAACAAAAGCAACTCTCTAACTTGCGAGATTTTCAGTTTCTCACCAGTGACGAGCGCGTCAAACACATTCTCAATCGAGCCGAGTATTTCGGTTACAGCGGTTCGCGCGTCAAGGGGTTGATCTTTTGCTCCACCCTCGATGAATGCAAAGCTCTTTCAGCCAAATTCAATACCAAGGGCTACAAAACGTGTGTGCTTTCCGGAGATAACACGCAGGAAAGTCGCGAAGAAGCGATTGAACGCCTGACTCAAGAAAAACGCGATTGTTCCGCACTTGATTACATCTTTACCGTTGATATCTTTAACGAAGGCGTTGACATTCCGGAAATCAATCAAGTCCTGCTACTCCGCCCGACGCAAAGTCCGATTGTCTTCCTTCAGCAGTTGGGACGAGGACTACGCAAAGCCGAAGGCAAGGACTACGTGATCGTTCTTGATTTCATCGCGAACTACAAAGAAAACTATCTGATCCCCGTTGCGCTTTCCGGAGATCGCTCCTACGACAAAGACACATTGCGCCGGTTCGTCGCTGTCGAGCACCGACTCATTCCGGGTGCCTCGACAATTGAATTCGATGCGATCACCAAGGAAAAAATATTTGACGCGATTGACTGTGCCCAAACACAAAGTAGGAAACTGCTCCGCGAGGCGTACACCGCCCTGAAATTCAAACTCGGTCATCGGCCGACATTGCAAGAGTTTGAAGACAACAATTCGATCGATGTCATTAAATACTTCGATGTCTTCGGTTCCTACTATAGCTTTCTGGTTCAGTCAGATCCGGACTTTGAGGAACGCCTACCCACCGATGCCGAGACGATTCTTAACTACTTTTCTTCCAAACTCGGACGGGCTCAGCGCATTTCCGAAGTGGTCGTTTTGGAGGACCTTTTGAGCGGCCAAGGACGCTTGATGCACAGACTCGCCTCCTCGCTTTCGAGCACCTATCACCAGAGTCTGACTCAAGCGCACCGTGAGAATGTCATCCGCGTTCTCACCAATCAATTCTGCACGAATGAAAACATTGCAAAAAAGTACGCGCCTTGCGTTTTCATCGAAAAAGACGGCGACGGAGATTGGAAAATCGCGAGGCATTTTGCGCAACTACTGCACGACAATCCGGTACTACGCGATTTTCTATCGGACTTGGCTTCATTCATGAAGCGTCGCTTTACTCGAACGTATGCCGAGCCTTACGGGGACACGGCATTTGTCATAAACGAAAAGTACTCTTACGAAGATGTGTGCCGTCTTTTAAATTGGGAAAACAACGTGAACGGTCAAAACATCGGCGGATACAAGTACGATGAAAAAACAAAGACGCTTCCCGTCTTTATCAATTACAAAAAAGAGGCCAATGCCATTTCCTACGAGGATCACTTTCAATCCCACGACGAGTTGATTGCCATTTCGAAAACCAATCGACGTGTGGACTCGAAGGATGCAAAGCATATCTATAAGATCGGCAAAAACGAGGCCGATAATCGGATTTATCTTTTTATGCGCCGAGATAAAAACGACAAGAATGCGGCCAAGTATTTTTACTTTCTCGGTGAAGTCGAAGCCAAAGGCCCTCCTTCGGCTCTAAAGCTGGCGTCCGGAGAAAACGTCTTTGAGATTCACTACCATCTCAAAACACCGGTGCGACAAGATCTTTACGATTATCTGACAACAGAAACACAAATTTAACCATCATGAAAACCATTGAAGTCGTAGCTGCCATCATTTATCAAGACGGAAAAATCCTTGCCACGCAACGCGGGTACGGGGACTTTAAGGACGGTTGGGAATTCCCGGGCGGTAAGATTGAACCGGGGGAAACTGCCCAAGAGGCCATTGTCCGCGAAATCAAAGAAGAACTGGCTGTGACGATTCATCCCGAAAAGCTCATTACAACCGTCGAATACGATTACCCGAAATTTCACCTGACGATGCACTGCTTTCTTGCCTCACTCGAAGAGGGCCATCTTTCGCTTTTAGAACACGAAGCGATGAAGTGGCTGACAAAAGATGAACTTGATACAGTCTCGTGGCTTCCGGCTGACGTTAAGGTCGTACAAAAACTCAAAGAGACGGTTTTCACAAACACGTAAAACCTATAACTCTTAACTGTCACGTGGAACTTGACTGAATTAATTCCGCATAGTCGGATTTTTACCAGTGTGAGAACAGACTCCTGTGATTCACTTGTTTTCCTCCTCTCCCCGCAACTGTTTTATCGGCAAAACTCACTTCGTTGTCTGAGGACTGACAACGCATCATCGCAAGGCTAACTTACTCAAATCCGCCGGAAAACGCCCTTCGCTCTGTACTCCCGTAATGAGGCGGTTTTCGACATTTTCTTAAATTGAAAACAAGACTGCAAATACGGAAAACCGCCTTGCGTTCTAGCTTGTACATTGTCATTGGACGATTAGAACAAGCTTATCCCCTCCCCGACTCTTATACACAATGGAGAAAAAAATAAAAAAGCAATTGACGCTTGTTGCTGCTATCTGTACTGGACTAGCGAGCCAACTAGTGTTCGCAGCAAATGTCCAAGTTTACGGACGTGTCGATAATGGCGTTTACTTTACAAACATAAAAGGTAACGGCGTTTCTAAAAACAGCTTCACCATGGAAAGCGGCATGGCAGGAGCCTCACGCTGGGGAATTAGAGCAGATTCCGATGAATTTGCACCGGGATGGAAAGTTTCCGTGAAACTTGAAGGTAAGTTTTTATCCGACACCGGGGAACTTGGAACTGACTCGACCATTTTCGACCGCGAAAGTTCGATTATCGTTTCTTCCCCGTACGGAGCCCTCTAATTCGGCCGCATCGGATACTTACACGGCGGGGTCTCAGGTGGCATGATTGCCAGTCAAACGAATCCGTTCGGTGTCGTCTACAAACAATGCGGAGCACAAAACGCCTTCGTAAACAACTTTCGACTTGAGTCGAGAGTTGTTTACAATCGCATTGTCCAAGTATTCCGCAACCGAATACTGAGAGAGATTGCCTCGCCCGATGGTCGCAATACGTGTCTTAAAGGACTTACGGGCCTCTTTTTCGTCCTTAGCCTGACCGGAAACGATGGCATCTCCGATAAGGAAATTGGAAAGATAGCCGTTTAACCCACAGTTGTAATAAGTATACGAATTGCCGACTCCAAGAGGCGTTTTCGGTGCCTTAACAAGATTCTTCACCGTCGGAGCTTCATGGGAAATGACATAGTTAACCTTCCCGGTTTCTGCCACCATGGATGAAGAAGCAAAGCCTGACAGCATCAGAGAAACAGTCAGGGCCACAACCGTACCTTGTATTTTTTTATTTTGAACTACCTCAGGAGGGGAATCGGCAAGCCGGAGAAGACCGACTTGCCGATAGGAAAACTACATGTTGAAGAATTGATTCATCAGCAGGATGGTTCCGAAGCAAGCACACATCGGAATCCAATTGCGACGCACCAGACTCATCGGGCTCACACCGGCCACCAAGGCCGCAGCAATCAAGCATCCGGCAACCGGGCTCATAGAACGGAATATCGAGCAAGCCAGATGCATCGGAACCATCATGGCAGGCAGGTTGCCTCCCACTTGGTTTTGAACATCAATACTTAAGTTCGCAAAGGCCGAGAAAGCACCGACACCGGAACCCGTTAGGAAGGTCACGATACCGACCAACCCCGAAAGCACGAAGGTCATACCGCCGACGCCGAATCCGAATCCTTTAGCAGCACCGATGATTTCGGAGACAAGACCGGATACACGCAAGCCGGTTGCAAACACTTCGGCGCAAATCACGAGGGCCACGACACCGCCGAAGAGTGCACCCATCTTCTTGAAGAAGACCAAGCAGTCCTTCATCACCAACTTGGCATCACGAAGTCGGATTAACTCAATAATGGCCACGACAATCCATGTGAGCATCAAAGCGCTCGGCGTGCTCAACTTAATCGAAGCAATGCCGAACTTAGAAAAGACGAAGAGCAACACGATGGGAACGAACGGGAAAACGGCATACCACTTCGGGCATTCGCGGGCGACAGGGGCTTTAGCTTCCTGCACCTCATCGGCAATATCGACCTTCTTGGCATCGTAACACTTAGCCGTAAAGAAGATGGCAACCGCCGTCACGATATAGGCAAGCCAGCAGGCCGACAACTGCCATTCGACAAAGTACGTCATGGAATCGACATTAGCGACCTTAGCCGCGAGCTGTTGAGTGCCGAAAAGCGGACCGGCTGCAATGGCCGAGCAGCAAGCAATACACGCTGCTGCCGCTCCGCGACTGACGCCGACTCCGACCAAAATCGGATAAAACGCCACCAATAAGAGCATGGTCAGACCTGCCGCCGAGACGACTACAAGATTAATGCCCTGCCCGATTAGATACGCTAAAGCCAAAACAAAGTAAGGCTTACTCAAGGCACGCAAAGGTTCGGCGCACAACTGAACCAAACGGTTAGCCGCTCCGATTTGGCTCATGTATCCGGCGAAACCGCCGCAGGTCATAATGATTAAGCCGACGCCGACGACCTGTTTCTTGGTAATCGCATTGATCAATTCGATTAAGTCGAACCAAACAAAGCCCGTCGTCTTCGTGCCCTTAGGCAAAAATTGCGTCGTACCGCACAAAATGCAGATGCCGATAATGATTAAACCGCTTGCAAGCAAAACGATATGAACCGGATAGCGTTTGATAATCATCCATCCGGCAACAATCGTAATCAATGCCGCCGTAATAATTGGGATTGTCATATCACTTTCTCCTAGTGTTTGGGATTTCTACTCGGAAAACCCGGTTAACCAGCCTTTCCATTTACTTAATATCGGAAACGAATTGAAACCCCAGATCTTTCGCCTCCGAAAAAACTATCGAGAAAAGAACCGATTGACGGTAAACTGTGCGATTTCACGCAACGACTTAGCCAAGGTCTCGTCAATGTCGCAAGCAAAATCAATCTGCGTGACGTCAATCTTGAAAAGAGATGCAATGACAGTACAGGCCAAAAGGTACGATCCGGCCGACGTCGGGTGACGCTTATCGGCGATATAAAGCGGGCACGACGGGTCACGCTGGATGGCCTCGGCAAATGCCAATCCTGCCGGAAGCGCGAGAGCCGCATTTTCATTGGCAACCGAGATGATTGAATCGGCAAGTTGAGCTGTCATTTCCGGGCGATCGCGATAGGCCCAGGAAATAACAAAAATCGGTGTTGCGTTGTGGCTTCGGCAAATCTCGGCATCTTTTTTTCCGAATTGCCTGAAGTTTTCTTTCAATTGCGGATGAATCGGTCCTTGCGTGGAGTCGAGCAAAAGGACGCTATCCCAAAGTTGTTCGGACGGGTCACGAAACACAACCGTATTGTTGCCGTCGCTACTAAAGCTATACGACCCGATGGCATTGGGACGGAAATAACTTTCCAGATCGTGCCAACTTAGGCTGGCTCCCCCGATGGCAACAAGGTTTGTGCGGCACTTGGGAGCACCGGGGGCTTTTTGAAGAATTCGCCGCATGAAGCGGTGCGATCCGTTATTAAAAAAGAAGAGCGAATTGCCGACCCAAAGAAGAGCCTTCGGAGGATTGATTTCTTTGATTGCCGGAACAACCGTGTGCTGCAAACCCGTCACGGGATTAACGGGAAGAACTGCTGTACTCACAGACAAGACCTCATCGAAAACTGGACATAGCCGAAAAAATACAACCCAAAACCACCCTCACCTGCGCTGAGTTTATACTGCACGAAGTTCGTGTTATTTCAAGGTAGTCAAAGGACTTTGCAAAGAACGCAAGGTACAAAGCGCGAGAATTGCGGGTTTGTCTTTTTTTTGGGAATTCGCTTTTAACTCTGCGTGTCGTCAAGAAAACACTGAGTTGCCGGTGCAAAGTGAGTATGAAGACTTGCGGTCCATACACGTCGACAAATCCCGATTAACGCTTCAATCGGCAACCTGAAGACGCTTCGTTGAGAGTCAGACGGATTTTGTGTGAGGCGAGCTTGCAGAAGAGAAAAATCTGACACAGCCTAGTCGGAAAGATTGCCATCCGAACGGAACGGCGATAATTCCGGAACTTCCGGCACTTTCCAATACGGCAAGATCTCCTCTTTCTTTTTAAAAAAATATCTCCGTGATTCCTTCTGTACCCAGCGCATAAAAACACGGTGACTCTTGGAGTTCCACATTTCCTTGCGACAAACCACATAGGTCTGAAGGGGTTTTCGACACCACCCGTTTAAAATCGGAACGAGTTTTCCCTGGGCAATTTCCGTCGCGCACAAAAAGTACGGCATATCGATGCAGATGCCGGAGCCTTTCAGAACATTTTCTTTAATTGCCAAAATATTGGACATCACAAACGTGCGCTGGCCGAAAGCAACGTCTTGAGTTTGACCGTCTTTGCAAAGGGAGCGTGTCGGAAATCGTGTCGCCCCGTCAAACACATAGACCGTGTGTTGAAACAAAGTTGCGGGGCTTTCCGGCATTAAATGGTTTTTCAGATACTCGGGAGAGGCTATCGGCACATAAAAATTCGGACTTCTCGGCAAACAAACGAGGTCGTCTTCTTTTTCGATGACCTCCCCGGTCACAAAAACGATGTCCACCTGTCGATTCATTAACTCCGTCATTCCGGAGCCCCCGGAAACTCGGAATTCAACTAGAGGAAACTTTTTCTGGAATCTCAAAAGGGCTTCACTGAGAAATTCAATTTCCAAGCTGTACGGGGCTCCGAGACGGAGAACTCCTTGCATCGTCGCATTCGGTCCTTGCAACTCATCGATGATTTCTGCTTGTCGCCGGATTTGATCGGACATGAGATTTAATGCTCTCTGTCCGAGTTCCGTAAGTTCCAGGGGTCGTGCGTTGCGCACAAGAAGAGAACGACCGACAGCCTTTTCCAACGTCGTCAACATACGAGAAACCGTTGAGACATCAACGCCGAGTTCTGCTGCCGTGCATGAAAAATTTCGGGTTTGGGCCAGATTAATAAACACGCGCCACAGGTTCAAATCATCCAGTTTTCTCATAGCAGGAATCCTTGCCTACGCAAAGGAAAGCCTCAGTCAGCAAGACGCAATCGTTTCGTATCGGCGGAAAAATGCCCGCCCTCCTCTGAAAGACTAATATTACTTAAAAAATCTCCTTTTTAGGCGATGGGGCTGCTCATGACAAACCGCAGCCCCGAATTTCGCGACTCAGAAGCCGGGAAACCTTACGGAACTTTTTCTTCTTGTACGTTCCCCAAAGAGTCGCGGCGCTCTTTACCTGCCAGGCTATTTGAGATAAGCGGCAAACTCCGTTTCAAGGTTTTCCAGAGCATTGAGAATGCGTGCCTCGGCAGCTGTCCGGAATTCCCGAGCTTTATCGTTGGTCTGCTTTCGGGCGGCGAGCAGGTTATCGAGACTCGCCTTCTGGGGTCCTCCTTCGGTGGCACGGGCTTGAACGATAGACTTCGGATCTAAGGCGGCTTTAAATTCGGCCTCACTCATCGGGAATGCTTCCTTGTGCCATTCCTTCTCAGTGACCTCGCTGAAAAGTTCGACCATTTTGGCATACGGGAACATCAAGGGTGTCAGGTTGTTAGCGCGTGCGTACGTGACCATGGCACTTGCCGCATGATGACCGACTCGGAACGGAACGTGATAGCGACGCATCAGTTCATCGGCAACTTCTTGCGTGGCCGTCCAGTCACTGTTTAGTTCTTCAAGCGCTCTTTCAGGACTGACTTTCAGCGCCTTAAGAATCTTGGATAATCCGGCTAACATGTCTTGCGTTTTGTCCGACACAGCCCGTCGACTTGCTACATTCTTGGCATCTTGCATCCCGGGTGTGAGGTTATGCATCAAAAATGCCGCTTCCACCGCTCCCGAGGCAACGCGACTCGCTAAGGTTCGGGTATTGTTCATCAGCCCGGGGTTACGTTTTTGAGGCATTGCAGATGAGACGTACGTCGTATCGTCTCCTTCGGCAAGAATCATCCAAGGACGCGGTTGTGCATACTGCACCATCACGTCTTGAATAAATGCTGCCGCATGCAAAGCGATGGCTTGCATGATTTGCGTAAATTCCAACGGAAGATCGACGGTTGCCCCTTGGGTCGCATCAAAAGCATTCTCAATGATGCCGTCAAAACCAAGCTTTTCTCCCATGAGACGACGATTTAAGGGCCAACCGGTGCCGTTTAAAACCGTGCTTCCCATCGAAGAACGATTGGCGCGTACATACAGTTCTTCGAGTCGATCTCGGTCACGAATCAGACCGTCGGAAACACCGAGCAAATAGTGTCCTAAAGAATTAGGCTGAGCCGCAACACCGTTGGTGTAGTTCGGAACCACAACGTCGCGGTATTTTTCAGCTAGTTGTGTAAAGTCTTCGAGCACGCCGGACAGAGTCTCATGTACAGCAAGAACATCATCGCGGAGCATCGCCAAACGATAGGTCGAATGCATATCCTGGCTTGAGCGCCCGACATGCAATTCCGTGATTTCGGGACCAGCAATGGCCGTCAGCTGCGGTTCCAACTTAATAACGCGATCGGTACGTACACCGTGCTTTGTCACTTCGTCAATGGCATGTGCGTAGGTGCGCGCTTTTTCACTTGACACCAATCCTTGGGCGGTATTAATGACCAACGTGGCTCGATTGATTGCACACAGGTAGAAAAATTCATCGCGGGCCCCCTTATCGGTCAGTCCGGAAAGGTTGCTATCACCGCTTGTTGTGTCACTCATGTTTTATCTCCGAAAGAAAAGGATGGTAAGAGCATGATGCACGGGACGACAGAAAACAAAAACAAAAAAACGCAAAAAGAATTTGCAATTTTGCAAATCGGTTTTTATGCTCACGTCAAAAATCGTGATTTTTTTCAAAGAGGGTTTTGTGGACCAACGGTTTAATTTACTTGCTTGGAAAGCACTTTGCGCTGTCGAGAATACCGGATCGATCACTGACGCGGCCGCGGAGCTTCGGACTGATCCCTCTACGGTCAGTCGCCTGATTGCTCACCTTGAAGCGGCCTTAGGGCAAACACTCGTGCGTCGCACGGAACGCCCGGCTATGATGACACAAATCGGTCGCGAAATTGCCAAAAAGGCCGAACCTGTTTTAAACGCCCATGCCGCTTTTCTTGCCCGAATCGCCAACGACACCGGAACAATGGCCGGGACCATTCGTCTTTATGTCAATCCGAATATCATTGATGACGCATTGATGTCGATTCTGACAGACTTTCAAACGCTTTATCCGATGGTCAATTTCCGAATCACTGCAAGTAGTACGATGGCCGATTGCCTTGTCGGAGCAGTCGATGTCGTCGTTGTTTCTCAAAAGCCTCAAAACAAAGCTCTGTACTGCCTTACGCAAGGGTGTTGCGTCTTTATTCCCGTTGCTTCGGAGTCGTATCTTAAGAAACACCCGAAACCGATGAAACCGGAGGACCTGATCAAACATACCGGTTTTATCTACGACCAATCGAATGCAGAACAATCGCTGTCTCTGCATTGTCAGGCTCTTGTTAGCAAAGTCCGTTACAAGAACAGCGTTGTCACGCCCGATCTTCTCGCTATCAAAAAAGCTGTTTTAAACGGTCAAGGTGTCACCACAACTCTTCCCCTTTCCTATTGCGCAAAAGAAATCGCCTCAGGACAACTTCAAGTCATCTTAGACGGCTGGCATCAACCTCCGATGTCGGTTTATTGCGTCTGTTCGAGTGCCCTTTGGCACACACGCCGCATTCGAGTTTTCATTCAATGGTGGAGCAAACGCCTTATCGCGGAATACGAGAGCACTGAGACCCTAGTGCAATCGATTCTCGGGAATCGTCTCGCCTTGTACACCGAGGCTTAGCATCGGCACCGTCCGAGCGCTTCTTGCTCAAACGCAAGAAAAGGTTTGAAGAAAAACCTCGCTTTGATCTACTCCCCTTTCCTGCGTTGCGGTGCCAAGTGGCTACTTTATGTTAAAAAAAGCGGAGCCGCCACAAGATATAGTTCTCCGTTCTCGTATCACCGGAAGATCAAAGCAGGCGATTCAAAACGTCTTTCCCCGTGCAATCCCGATATCGTGACGCCGTTAAAACGCAATCGGACGCAAAAGACGCCATGGGAAACTTCGATTTTCAAAAGATGCTGAATTTAGCTCTTTCACATCGCACGGTCGAACTTTTAGGAAGCGGTGACACACTTTCGAGTTTTGTCGCCGAGACCCTAACGCAAGAGAGCTCGTGCATTTGGATACACGCCTCCGATGCAAGGCGCGACACATTCCTAAACGCGAACATTTCGATGACAGAGGAGTCCTTTGCCGAGACCTCGGTTGATTTGCTGGGACTTGCGAAAAGAGCCTTTAAGAAAAGCCCCCGTCGCATCATCGTGTCGCTTCCGACATCCTACGACGGAACGCGGTTTTCTTTGGTGATGGATTTGGCGGACCTATCCGAGCAATACAAGGGAACGCAACTTCTCCTCTTGCGCGACATTTCGGACGCACGTTTTGCAACGCCGGCTGCCGTGCGCATCAGCCTGAATCAAGAAAAAGCGCTTTTCGGGGTCATTCGTACGACTTCGCTCATAAAGCTTGCGGGGCTTACAGTGCCCCTTACAGACAGGAACTGGCTTTTCACGTGCCCGGCCTATGACAAAGAAAGAGCCGCACGCGTGCCAACCTATCGCACGACACGTGCGCTGCTTTTTAACTAAATAAGTTTCAGGGTCTCACCGCGAGCGACCTTCGGAGCATCGTTTCCGATCATTTCAAGCAGGTTCTCTTCGCCGATGACTGGAACCCCGAGGTCGTGCGCTTTGGTCAACTTACTGCCGGCGTTTTCTCCGGCAACCACAAAATCGGTCTTTTTCGAAACCGAGCCCGAAACAGTACCGCCGGCAGCCTCAATGGCATCTTTGGCCGCATCGCGACTTAACGTCGGAAGTGTTCCGGTTAAAACGAAGGTCTTACCTGAAAGCGGCAGGTTTGCCGTTTTCGCCTCACCCTCGGCCCAAGTCACGCCGCGCGTTTGAAGCTCCTCAATGACGGTCCTGTTATGGGGTTCGGCAAAAAAGGACGCAATCGACTCGGCGACAACCTCACCGATTTCGGGCACTTGCATCAAATCCTCAACCGACGCGCCCATCAGAACCTTTAAAGACTTAAAGTGAGAAGCAAGGTCTCTTGCCGTTGCCTCACCGACGTGTCGAATGCCGAGCGCAAAGACAAAGCGTGCCAAGGTGGTGTTTTTGCTCTTGGCAATCGAATCGATGAGGTTGTGAGCGCTTTTTTCTCCCATGCGGTCAAGCTGAATTAAATCGCTTACCGTAAGCGCAAATAGATCGGCGCTTGTTTTCACAAGTCCCTTATCGACCAAGGTCGTGACCATCTTTTCCCCGAGTCCGTCGATACCCATCGCGCGGCGCGTAGCAAAGTGAACAATCGAAAGCTTCACTTGAGCCGGGCACACAAGGCCCCCCGAGCAGCGTAAATCCTTTTCTTCTTCGTCGCGAATGACAGCCGAGCCGCACACCGGGCACTTGGAAGGCATGCGAAACGCAACGGCATCCTTCGGGCGTCTTTCCGGAAGCACGCGCAGCACCTCGGGGATTACGTCCCCGGCACGACGTACGACAACCGTATCACCGATCAGGAGACCTAGCTCGTGAATATGGTCTTCGTTATGAAGCGTCGCGTTACTGACGGTAACCCCTCCGACGAACACGGGTGCTAACCGCGCCACGGGGGTCAAGCGTCCCGTGCGACCGACCTGAACATCGATATCGAGGACGCGGGTTAACACCTCCTCGGGTAGGTACTTGTGGGCACACGCCCAGCGAGGCTCGCGCGCCACAAACCCCAAGCGCTTTTCAAGCGCGTAGTCATCGACCTTGTAGACAACGCCGTCGATTTCAAAAGGAAGGCTCTTACGGATTGAGGCTACATAGGTGTGAAAGGCAGCAAGACCTGCGGCATCGAACACCACGCGCCTGACCTTGGCAACCGGAAAGCCGATAGCGGCGTACTTATCTAAAAGCCCGGTTTGGGACGTCGCAAAGTTCGGGTCGGAACACTCACCGATTCCGTATGCGTAAAAATGCAAGGGACGGGATGCGGCAACGCGGCTATCGAGTTGGCGCAAGGCCCCGGCGGCGGCGTTACGGGGATTGACAAAGGGTTTGCTGCCCGAGGCGATTTGCTGGCGATTGATTTTTTCAAAATCGCTCTTGTGCATAATCACTTCGCCGCGCACTTCGATGACATCGGGAAGAACACCGGGCGCAAAGCAAATCGGAATGTTGCGAATGGTCTTGGCGTTGGCTGTCACGTCCTCGCCGACAATACCGTCCCCGCGCGTTGCGGCCGACACGAGGACGCCTTTTTCGTATCGAAGACTCGCCGCCAGGCCGTCGAATTTAAGTTCGCAGTCATAGCGAATCGGATCCACATCAGGTAAATCTTTACGAATGCGCGCATCGAAAGCCACGGCACCGGCGTCGGAAAAGTCCGTTTCCGTGTGAATCGAAAGCATCGGCACTTTATGCACGACTTTGGCTAAATCCGAGCGTACCTCGCCGCCGACGCGTTGCGTAGGAGACGTGGGAGTTTTGAGCGACGGATATTTATCTTCCAAGGCCTGAAGGGCGCGGAAAACCCGATCGTATTCGGCATCGGGCACTGACGGGGCATCGAAAACGTAGTACTCGGTGTTCCAGCGATGAAGGGCTTGTTGGTATTCTAAGGCCTGTTTGCGCTCCTCCGGTGTCGGTTCACTGACGCTGGTTTGAGGTCCTACGTTTTTACCCTGTGCCATGATTATTGTTGCCTAAAGAGTCGGTTACACCGACGCGTACCCGGGGCGATACCCTGTGCATCCATTTCTTGAAATAACTTTGTGAATTCCCCGTCGATATAAGATGCAGCAGCCGAAGCAATCGGATTGTCGGCTCCATCCACGAGTGTAGCGTCAAGGACGGCGCACACGTCGTTTGCCACCTCAAACAAAAACGCCAGAGGACGCAATGCCGGATCGCACATCGGGATATCGAGTTCAAAGGCAATACACGTGGCATTATCGATTTGCGGCACAATCGAAAGAAAGGGTTCGGTTGCGCCCGGGGCGCATTTGACATATCGCACGTCGCGGCGCTCAAACCCGTTACGACGCATCGCGGATTGTAGTTTTTCCGAATCGTACGCCCCCTCGGTTTTCACAAAGAGCGTCAGCGAATTATCAAAGCGCGCAATCAGGTGCGAGAGCTTTTGCGCTTTTTCCAAAATCTCATCGATATCGCTTTGCTCGACCTCGGCATCGATTTCAATGGCAATTTGGTTTGCAAGCTGCAAAAAACGCGACACGAGAAGCTCGTCGGCCGTCTCACCGCGACGCGCCAGTTGCATGCGAATCATGACGGCTGAACAGGCATCGTTACCGCGAAACGATTCGGACCAGGTTTGCTTGGCGCTATCGAAAAAATCAGCCGTCACGATGTTCGTTAGTTGCGACTTATCGATAAAGGCCGGAACCTGAACCAAGCGGTCGGTGGTAAAAAAGCCCTCGCGCGGTGTAAAGCGTACGAAGGTATCGAGCATGGGGTCATACTCGGGGGTTTTGCGCCCGGTATCGACTGCAAGAGGCCGAATGCTTAAAGCGGGCTCAGGGCGCGTTAACGAGACGACAGGAAGCTCATCGATCGGCGGTTCTTCTTCAATCGGGGCGGCCTCTTTCGGAAGCGGGGCCAATGTGACGCGCGCCTTGTTCGGAGCATCTGCCTGCAGCACCGGTTCTTCCGGGATTTCTTTATTGTCGGGAAAATCAACGTCTTTGGCCCCTTTTCCCGTTAATGCATCGCCGACACCTTGACGCATCTGATCGGTGACTTCTTTCACGGAATCTTCTTCACGACGACGGCGAACAAAGAGAAAATAGAAAATAACAACGACCGCAACGGCCGCAGCAAAGAGTAAATACGAAGGCTCAAAAGACATAACTATGTTCTGTGTGAAAATCAAAACGTATGCGAAACATTATCACGGTTGGGCAAGTTGTGCGGCTTGTTCGACGTCAACGGCCACAACGCGCGAGACTCCGGGTTCTTTCATTGTCACACCGACTAATTGCTTTAACTGCTCCATCGAAACACGGTGGTGCGTGATCATCACAAACTGCGTGGCTTCACTCATGTCGGCAATCTTTTTCACAAGGCGATCTTGATTGGCCTCATCGAGCGGAGCGTCCACTTCATCGAGCAGGCAAAACGGCGCCGGATTGAGTTTAAAAATCGCAAACACCAGAGCTGTAGCCGTCAGAGCCTGCTCGCCGCCCGAAAGAATCTTGACGCTTGTATTTTTCTTACCCGGCGGCTGCGCGATGACATCGATTCCGGTATCGAGGATTTCTTCCCCGGTCAGGCGAAGCGATGCACTGCCGCCGCCGAATAGTCCCGTAAACATCTGACCGAAATTGCGATTGACGGTCTCGAAAGTCGTGCGTAAGAGCTCTCGTGTTTCAGCATCGATTTTTCGAATGGTTTCCTCGAGATTGGCAATCGCTTCCTTAAGGTCCGTCACCTGACGCTCGGTTTCTTGCATTGCCGCTTGACTGGCCTCAAGGTTTTCAAGCGCAGCGTGGTTGACAGGGCCCAATTGGGCGATTTCCTGCGCAAGACGCGTCAGTTTGCCTTTCATAGCCGTAAGTTTCACGTGCTCGTCGATTACGCGAGCTCTAAGGCTCTTACGATCGGCTTTAAGTTCCTCTAAGCGTGCCGTAAAAGCTTCGCCTTGCGTCACATAGGTCTGGCGCTTGACCTTTAAATCCGAGATTTCCTGCATCAAGGGGGCCTGTGCGGCCACAAGGTCGCTTAGACGGCTGCGAGCCTCTTCGACGGCATTTTCCGCCGCATCGGCCGCCTTTTCCGCTTCCATTAGGGTCGCGCGCGCTGCGTCAAGCTCTTGCGTCACGCGCAGCAAGCCCTCTTGCTCGGCTTGTAAATTCAGGCCCTCAAGTTCGGATTGAAGGGAGGTGATTTCTTCCGTCAGTCGCGCAATTTCCCCTCGAGCACTTTCGCCTTCTCGGGATGCATCGCGCGAGCGCTCTTCGGAGGCATCGGCCTCAAGAAGCGCCATTTTTTCTTCCGCGTTTTTATCCGTTAGAGCGCGATCGGCCTCAGTCGCGCGCTGCTCGGCCTCTTCAAGGAGAATCTGAGCATCGGTCACGGCCTGCTCTTTTAGACCGAGTTTTCGATCGAGCTCTTCGAACGCTTCTTCAGCCGCATCACGCTTGGCTGTTAAGTCCTCGATCCGCGCGGCAAGTTCCTCGCGTTCGGCCTTGGCCTTTTGCGTGCGGGCCTTGTAGGCCTCGATTTGCTCGGAAAGGCGCGTCATTTGGACGTCAAGTTCGTGGTGCGTTTCGCGTGAGGCAGCTAAGTTGTCGGCATTTTCGCGAATGCGTGCATTGAGCGCCGTAAGAGCGCTTTTCGTATGAAGTTCTCGGCTTGCCAGCGTGGAAAGGATTCCTTTAAGTTCGGTTTCTTTTCCCGACAGTGTCCGAATTTGCGCCGCACGACTCAATGCCCCGGAGGCCTCGTTTTCTTCCGCCCAAAACGAAACCGAAAATGCATCGACCGTGTGTCCGTCCGGCGTGACAAAACTCTCGCCGCCGGCAAGCTTACTTCTGGACTCAAAAGCTTCCGTCAGGTTTTCGGCAACACAGACGCCCGAAAGCCAAACGCTTAACGCATCCCGCGTCACGGCATCCGTGGTTCTTACGAAGTTAAGAAGCGGCGTCAATGCGCTTTCTTTCCTTTGAGGTACATCTTTAACAGGTTCGTAAAAAAGAAGGCGCGCCGGAGGGGCACTTGCTTCTAACCCGGCTGCAAAAGCCACGTCTTTCATCTGCAGGGCCCCGGCTTTGGCCGCAAGGACAGCTTCCAAAGCTCTGGCCCACTTAGGATCCACATCGATTTGCTCAAATAGGCGTTTGGCTCCGTCAAAGCCCATCTTGGTAAGCCACTTAGCCAGAGCGCCTTCCTGGCCGATTTTCTCTTGGATACCGACAAGCGTTTGCAGGCGCGCACTGACGCGGGCTAAGGTAGCCGTTTGTTCGGAGATTTGCTGCGAGATTTCGGAAAGTGTCTTTTCGCCGGCTTCTTTTTCGTGCGCAAGGCTCTCTTCTTTACTTAAAAGACTTTTGACAGACTCCTGAGCCTTACTTAAAAGGGCGGGTAACGCCTCAAAGCGCGCGATATCGGGTACGCTCGCTCGTTCAAGTTCATTCGTTAAGGCATCAAAGCGCACCTGTGCGTCGGTCATTTCACGCTCGAGGGACTCAAGTTTGACGTTGACGACGGCAATGCCGTTACGCGCCTGATCGGCACAAGCGCGTGCCGTCTCATAGCTTTGTCGGGCGTCCTCATAGGCTTGCTCGGCTGCATCGGCTTGATCGGCAAGTCCCTGAGCTTGCTCACGGGCAGTGGCGGCTTTTTCGCGAAGCTCTCGGGCCTCTTCGATAAACGAGGCTTCACGCTCGCGAGCAAAATTGAGCGCCTGAGTCCGACTTTCCAGGAGCATTTGATCGGTGGCAATCTGGCGATTTGCAGAGTCCTTGCGCTCGACGATGTGCCGGATGTTACCCTCGACGTTACTGACGGCCTTTTCCGCCTCAAAGCGGGCCTGACGGGCGACGTTCGTCGTTTCCCGGGCTGCATGCGAGGCCTCCTTTAAGGCCTCGATTTTGAGGGTAATTTTTTGTGTGTCGCCCTGAGCGGCAACCAGTTTGGCTTCCTTTTTCGCCACACGCGCATTGATGGCATCGACCTGCTCATGCGCATCGGTTTCTTGCATCAGTAGGCTTAATAACTCAGCATCGGTGCGCTCCTTTTCAAGCGCCTCCCAGCGACGCGCCGTTTCGGCTTCAAGCGTCAGGCGTTCGATTTCCACGCGTTTGGTTTCCTGTAGGTACGCGACTTTTTCCAGATTCGAGCGCGTCGCCGTCAAAGCCGACTCGGTTTCCTTGCGCCGCTCTTTGTATTTACTCACGCCGGCGGCCTCTTCGAGGTAAACCCGCAACTCCTCGGGCTTGGCCTTAATAAAGCTGCTGATCATGCCCTGACTAATGATCGCATACGAGCGGGGACCGAGTCCCGTGCCCATAAAGACGTCCTGAACATCACGACGCCGGACCTGTTGGTTGTTGATGAGGTACGCGTTCGAGCCGTCACGCGTGACGACGCGCTTAATCGATAGCTCCGAGTAAGCGCCCCAGGGACCTGTGATCGAACCGTCCGAGTTATCGAGAACCATCTCGACGCTTGCGCGTGACGAGGCCGGGCGATTGGCCGAGCCCGAGAAGATAAGCTCGCTCATCGACGTCGATCCGCGAAGCTCGGAAATACGCCCTTCGCCGAGTACCCATCGAATGGCATCGATGACATTCGATTTCCCGCACCCGTTCGGACCGACAATGCCGGCTAAGTTTCCGGGAAACTCAATTAACGTCGTGTCCGCAAAACTTTTAAATCCGCTGATTTTGAGTTGACGCAGTCGCATGCCGATTTCGCTCAAAGGGTAACGTAAGGAACTCCCGCGCAGGGAGTTTAAGTAAAGACTCTTATAATACTAGTTTTTTCGGCATTCCCTGACGTTTTACCCCCGTTTTGAGGCTAGGCCCTGACGGGCGACTTTTCCGGAAATAACGCGTTATGACCCAAAATCTTCGAACCATCCGTGACTTTACGCGCTTTGCCATGACAAGGCTCAGTCAAACAAACGCCTCGCTCGGACACGGCTCCGAAGATCTTTGGCAGGAAGCCACATTTCTCGTTTTAAGAAGCTTGGCCCTGCCCTTCGACCGCCTTGAATCGTTCTGGGATGCGGCATTAACTCGAAAAGAAGCAACCCGTGTGCTCGACTTGATTGAAAAGCGCACCGAGCAAAAGATTCCGGCCGCTTACCTTTTAAACGAAGCGTGGCTGACCGGGCACAAGTTTTATGTCAACGAAAACGTCCTCATTCCCCGTAGCTTTATCGCCGAGCTCTTGAATGACGAACTTACTCCCTGGGTGCAAGACTCGGAATCGGTTGTCAGCGTTTTGGATTTATGTACCGGAAGCGGATGCCTCGCAATCCTGGCAAACGAAGCCTTCCCGAATGCCCGTGTCGTCGGTGCCGATATTTCCGAGGCTGCCCTCACTGTAGCCAAGAAGAACGTCGAAGACTACGGTCTTACGGACTGCGTAGAGCTCATTCGCTCCGATGTGTTTTCCAATTTAAAGCATCGCTGCTTTGATGTCATTTTATGTAACCCGCCCTATGTGACCGATCAAGCCATGGACAATCTTCCCGCCGAGTACCGCAAAGAACCAGCGCTTGCCCTTGAAGCGGGATCCGACGGCATGGACTTTATGCGCCGCTTTATGCCTGCTCTTCGAGGCCACTTGACGGAAAACGGCATGGCGTTTGTGGAAATCGGAGACGGACGCGATGCCTTCGAGGCAATCTGGCCGAATTTGGTGGTTACGTGGCTCGAGACGAGTGCGGGCGAAAACATGGTCTTTTGCGTAAACGCAGCCGATTTAAAAAACGCGGGGCTATAAAGACGCGAGCGGACGAACCTCATGCTGCGACTGACTCATCTTGCGATTGCCTTCGGAACCCGAGTTTTGTATTCGGACGTAAATCTGACGGCCGGCGGGCACGAACGCATCGGCCTAGTGGGGGAAAACGGAGCGGGTAAAACCACCCTCTTTCGCGCCGTTTTGGGCGAAATTTCTCCGGAAGACGGATTGATTGAAGCGCCCGAGCGCGACAAAATCGCCTATGTCTCGCAAATCGTCGAAGCAACTGAGGAAAAAGCCCTTTCCTATGTCATGAGCGGGCACATTCCTCTGGTGCGTGCCAAACAGGCTCTTACCAAGGCCCAGGCAGGAAACGACGCAATGGCCCTTGCGACAGCGCACGCACAACTTGCCGATATCAACGAAGGAGCCGTTAAGGCCCAAGCCTCCTGTGTGATGGCAGGTCTGGGGTTTTCTCTGCAAGACGCTTCACGCCCCGTGCGTGAGTTTTCCGGGGGGTGGCGCAATCGCCTGGCACTTGCGCGTGCGCTCATGCAACCTGCCGAACTCCTGCTTCTTGACGAACCGACGAATCACTTAGATATCGATAGCCTCATTTGGCTTGAGGCGTGGCTTAAAAAAGTGCAAGCGACTATCCTCATCATCAGCCACGATCGCGAATTTTTAGACCGCGCAACCAATGTGACCTGGGCCATCGAAAACGAAACGATTCTCCGCTACGCCGGGTCGTATTCGGACTACGAGCACCAACGCATCGAAAAAGAGCGGCTCATGGATGCCAATGCCAAAGCTTATGAGAGAAAGGCAGCACACCTAACGGCCTTTATTGAGCGCTTTCGCTATAAAGCAACAAAAGCGCGACAAGCGCAAAGCCGCATCAAGATGCTCGAAAAGCTCGAAGCGGTCGAGCCCGTGCGTGCCAAGCGCGCCTGGCGCTTTGAGTTTTTAGAGCCTCGGCACTGTCCCGAACACCTCGTGGATTTGGAAAAAGCAACGCTCGGATACGACGACACGCCGATTCTTTCGGGCGTGACGCTTTCGATCCGTGCCGGAGAGCGTATCGGCGTGTTGGGCGTGAACGGTGCCGGAAAAACCACACTCATTAAAACCATTGACGGGTGTTTGCCGCTTCTTGCCGGCCAAAGACGCCTCGGACAGGGGACCGTCATCGGGTACTTTGCACAGCACCAACTCGAGCAGCTCGATGAGACGCTCACCCCCTTAGAGACCCTCAAGCACAAGAGCCCCGAGACGCGTGAGCAGGAACTACGCGACTACCTCGGGCGCTTTCACTTCTCGGGCGAGCGCGTTGATGAACGGATTGCCCCGATGTCGGGCGGCGAAAAAGCGCGCTTGGCCCTGGCACTACTGGCATGGGATAAGCCCAACCTACTTGTTCTCGATGAGCCGACGAACCACTTGGACATGGCAACGCGCGAAGCCCTGACGATGGCCCTATCGACCTTTGAGGGGGCGTTACTGCTCGTGAGCCACGACAGGCACCTGCTGCGCACCTGCGCGGAGCGCCTTATTCTCGTGCACGAGGGCACCGTCACCGAATACCCGGGAGATTTGGATGACTACGCCGATTTTGTTCTCGAGCATCGGCGCCTGTCGGAGAAAAAAGACACCCCCGAAAAAACGTCGGACACCCCGCTTCTTAATCGCCGCGAAGAGCGGCGCGCCCAAGCCCAAGAGCGCGCTCGGATTGCCGAGCTTAAAAAACCGCTTCTGACAAAGCTTAAAAAAGTCGAAAGTACACTGGCAACAGTCTCCGCTTCTCTTAAAGCCCTAGATGCGCAGATTGCCGATACCGCGTGGTACGAAACCGCATCACCCGATGCCGTTGCCGAGGCTTTAAAGGAGCGCGCCACTCTCGCAACACGCGTCGAAACGCTCGAAGGCACGTGGCTTGAACTGTCCGAAGCGCTTGAGAAAATCGCTTAGACGGCCTTTCCTCGGCGCGTGGCCGCCCAGCACACGAGGGATCCTGCGACAACAAGGCCCACGCCCTTAAAAAACGAGAGCGTTAAGGGTTGATTCAGATACATCGAGGCAAATAGGCAGGAAAGAACGGGGGTAAAGTAGCTGGCAATCGCAAGGATGGTCATACGCCCGGAAATAATACCGATATTCCAGACCGCATAGCCGCTCGCCATCACGCACCCGGCTATCAGGCACGCCTTAACGGCATCAAACGAGAAGACAAAGCGCTCTCCGAAGCCCATCGAATAAAGCGTTCCGTACACGAGGGTGTTGCCGAGGAAAATCAACACGACGGGGTTTTTCTTAATCCCGATGCCGCGTGTAATTGAGCAGTAGGCGGCCCAGGCGACGGCGCCTGTAAACGCGAGAATATAGGGCGCCGGGTTTTTGCCGACGTTGGCGGCAATTTCTGCAGGATGAAGGGCCCCGTCTCCGGAAAGCACCATCGCCATGCCGGTAAAGGCAACGATAAGGCCGATTACCACCCATCGGCGGCTTGTCTGCCCGTTAAATAGAATGGCAAAGAGGACCGTCAGACACGGCCATGCATAATTGACCATCCCGACTTCGATAGTCTCGCGCGATGTTCGGCATAGCCCCATCGAAATCGGAAAACACAACTCACACAAAAGAGCCGCCGTAAGGCCGAAAGCTAAGTACTTTTTCGGGTAGTCGGAAAACTTCGGAAATCCGAAGACACACATCAAGAGTGCAGCGGCAATCAGATTCATAAGGCACACACCCCCTGCAATCCCGGCTCCGACTGTCACGGTACGCACAAGCCCGACGCTCATGGCCCAAAGGGCCGGAGCCAGCAGACCCACGGCCGTCGCTTTCGTTGTTGTTAACGCCATAAAACTTTCAACGACCCGATTCCGTTGGCACCGGAAAAGAAAACGCCGCCCGCAGTCAGTTTTTGCGTGACGAGAGCAGCAACGGCAAGGCAATCGCCGGGAATGATTCCCGAGTCACTTTCACAAGCGCAGTAAACGGCCTTGCGTAAATCCGTCAGAACGCTATCGGCCCTGCCCTTAATAAGTTGCTCATTGTTCTCATAGGCCCACACGAGGGTATCGACGGGGTCGATTGTTCGATCTGCCCCCCTTGCCTCACTGACGTAAAGCCTGTCTTCAGGCCAAGGAGAAGCCGTGCGAAGAAGTACCCCGGTTGCGTAGGCCGCAGGTTGCGTCCCCCTGCCGTCGAAAAGAGCTGCCAGGAGTACGTAAACCGACTCTTCGGAAGTCAGAGTCACGGGAAGCGTTTCTTTTTCCGAGAGGGTCGTAATAAAAAGAGGCGAGGCAACGAATACCTCGCACGATGTCTTCACGCGAAAGCGGCGAACCGGGAAAAACCCGTACTTGGTGTGCGCAAGACGAATCGAGGGAAGGACCCCGGGCGCAAATAAAAACATAGCTCAAACCAGCCCTCTTCGGACAAAAGAGCGCGAAGTCTACGCCTTTTCGTCTCCCTGTCGGGGCGCCTCGTCTCGAACCGGTAACACAGGGTTGGGCTTATCGGTGTAAAAAAGCCAGGCCTGGTAGACATAGCCGCTAAGAGCATACAAGCAAAAAAGGATAAAGACAGCAAAAGCCGGGCTTTCGGAGACAACAATAAAAATCACACTTAACGCAAACGCAAACCAAAAGGGCTTGGTTTTTAAGCACGCGGCCGACTTTCCCGAGAAAAAGGGAGCGTTACAGACCATGGTAAGACCCGCATAGAGCGTAATGACAAAGGCATACGGAACGGGATTATCCAAGATAAAGGTCGGCATTTTCCCTTGGGCCGTCAGCCACACAAAGCCGGCAACGAGAGCCGCAGCCGCCGGGCTCGGAAGCCCCTGGAAAAAGCGCTTATCAACCACGCCGACATTGCAGTTAAAGCGTGCGAGGCGAACGCCGGCACACAGGCAAAAGACAAAAGCTCCCATGCAGCCGATGCCGCCCATATCGTGCAAAAGAAACTGGTAAACCGTCACGGCAGGTGCCACACCGAAGGCCGTCATATCGGCAATCGAGTCAAATTGCACCCCGAATTCGCTTTGCGTGTGCGTTAAGCGCGCCACGCGTCCGTCCATGCCGTCAAAGACCATCGAAAGGACAATTAAAACCGCTGCCGCATCGAAAACGCCGTTCGTCGCCCGAATAATCGCCAAGAAGGCACACACGAGAGACGCCGTGGTAAAAAGATTCGGGAGCACATAAATGCCGTGCGTGCGCACGATATGAATCTTTTTGCGGCTTGCTTCGACCATACGAGCGCGAGCCGGACGACGACGTGTACGTTGAACCATAGTCAAACTCCGAATGCGTTATGTTTATACCGCGGGTTTCTTAAGGCGTGCAATGACGCTTGCAACTCCGGTGACCTTATCGCCGATTACGACCGAAACCTCCGAGGTAAGGGGTAGATACACATCCACCCGGCTACCGAAGCGGATAAAGCCGTAACGCGAGCCGCGCTCTAAAACGTCGCCCACGTGCGTGTAGCAAAGAATCCGACGGGCGACTAAGCCTGCAATCTGCACAAAGCAGACCGTGTCACCCGCGTGTGTTTTAACGACAACGGCATTGCGCTCGTTGTCGGTGCTCGCTTTATCCAAGGCAGCATTGAAAAACTTTCCTTTAAAGTACTCGACCTTTGTGACAGTGCCTGCAACCGGGGCCTTCTGGCTATGCACGTTAAAGACGTTCATGAAAATCGAAATCATGCGCATTTTTTTTCCGGTGTACGGGCACACGGCTTCTTCGATTTTCACAACGCGACCGTCAACGGGACTGACGACGGCGTTAGCCTCTTCTGTCATTTCACGCACAGGATCGCGAAAGAAGTTCGCAACAAACAGGAAAAGAAGCCAAAAGAAAAACGCAACGAGGCCGTCGACAAAGCAATCAACCACAAAGGCCAGAACAAAGAATGCGGCCATAAAGGGCCAGCCCTCGCGAGCAAAGAACGGATGCGGGTAAATGCGTTTCACGGGTGCCTCTTTTGGTAGATTGTCCACAAATCGGAAAATTGATTATACCGAGCCTTGAACGGACAAAAAGTCGGGAACGACGGCGTTATCGTGTACGTCGCCTTCCGGAGCTTCGGCAATTTCAAGAATCTTGACGTCAAAGCGTAGCGTCCAGCCGGCAAGCGGATGGTTGGCATCTAAAAGCGCTTTCCCGTCAGCCAGATCTGTAACGCGGTAAGGCCGCTCGGAGGGTTTTGCCCCCTTAACCGACTCAAACAGGAGCCCTACTCGCACGTCTGCGGGGTCTGTCAACTCCGCCGCGTCGCGCAAAATCACAAGCTGCTCGTCAAATTCACCGAAGGCTTCCTCGGGCTCAAGCGTAAAAGAAAGCATGGCACCGACTTTTTTCCCCTCGAGTTTGGCTTCGAACGCAGGAAAAATATCCCCGTGTCCGTGTAGATACCAAACCCCCTCAAGAGGCGTCTCATCGAGAACGTGCCCTTGTAAATCGGACATCCTCACGGCCATGCGCACGAGGCAATCTTTTGTAACGGCTTTCATACGTATCGAAAAATAGAACCCGAGCCGATTCGTTCACCCGAGCCGATCACAATTCCCGACCCTTTACCGAAGTTGCTCGGACAAAACCGAGAGAATCTTCGGGGCGGCCCCCGTGGTGTCGGCCTTGCCGTCAGGCCCCGTGACGGTCACACGGGTCTTGCCGTCACTTTCGGCTAACCGAATGCGATACTCGGGCACCTCGACGGGTTGGTCCTTGTTGAACATATTGGCAAAGAACCCGCGTTCGGCCTTCTTTTTGGCTTCGTAGTCACTATCTAGGTAACTGATAAGATAAATTCCGCGGCTTCTGTCACGGTCAACGAGATTAAATCCGGCGCGATCCATCGCCAACCCCGCCCGTCTCCATGCGCGGTCAAAAGGCTCATTAATGACAAGCTCCACGGCCTTACCGTCGGCGTCATTGATCAGGTCTGTCACCGCTTGGGTTTGCTTGACAACCTCTTCACGAGCAGCGGCCTGAGCCGCCTCGGGTTTAATTTCCGGATTAAATTCGGTTTCCAGTTTCAGAGCCAGGCGTGAGAGCATCTCGGCTTCTAGCTGCGGGTCCGAAGGACCGGGCTGCCAAATCGTGCTGTCGGCGTCTTTCCCCGCAAGCACTTCGACCATTTGCTTGTGGGTGATGTAAATGTCGGTCGTTCCGTCCTCGTTGCGTTCCATACGAGCACGGAACTGATCGCGTAGGCCCGTGTCATAGACAAAATCGAAAATCTTGCCGAACGTGGCACGAATGATGTCTTTGGGGAGGTTGGCCTTATTTTCCGCCCACTCGGTTTGCATCACGCCCGTCTGGGCGTTTTGCGTTTTAATCTCAAGGCCCACGGACGGCCAAAAGTCCTGTAAGACCGGCCAGACGCGGTCCGCGGGCACCGTCACGTGGACGTACCGGGTCTGACCGTCGCGAATGACTTTGGCCGATACGGTTTCCGGCAGAACGCTTCCCTTGGCCGTTCCGAGCTTTTTTGCCACGGCTTCGTTGTAGTCACTTTGAGCATTGGCGCTGATCGTTCTCGGACGACCGGGAATCGCAAAGCGGTCCGTTGTGTCAATCGAATTTAAATCCGGAGGGATTTCCAGGGGTGAGCGCGAGGAACTCGATTCGTACTCGGCGCGTTCGCCCGGCATGTGAATGCCGATTTTCTCTAACTGAGAGCATCCGACAAGCGAAAAAGCTACGCCGGCAAGAAGGGTAATGCGATAGATTCGATTGGCCATAAACGTGTACTTTTGCCCGAATAAAAGAAAGTCGGAAAACGCATAAGGGCGTTATCCTAAATATGTCTCGCGCAGTCTAGCAAAAAGCACGATGCCTAAACGATGCAATTTTTAAAAGACGCAGCGTCCGTAACACCTACTTACGCATTTTTTAGGAAAAGGAAATGCGAAACCGCGCCCGACCCGAAGCTCGCCCTAATGGCGTCACAAAATCCCTTACAGTGAGCTTTTATCGCTCTTACCGAGAATGTCGAGAATCTGAAAGACAACGCTACGCATGTTGCGCCGATCGACAATCATATCGAGTGCCCCGAGTTCAAGAAGTTTTTCGGCCCGCTGAAAGCCGTCGGGAAGTTTTTCCCGCACGGTCTGCTCGATCACACGGGGTCCGGCAAACCCGATCAGGGCCCCGGGCTCGGCGATAACCACATCGCCCATAAAGGCGAACGAGGCCGACACGCCCCCCATTGTCGGGTCAGTCAGGACACTGATATAGGGAATCTTTGCGCGGTGAAGGTCGGCAACGGCCGCATTGGTTTTTGCCATCTGCATGAGGCTGATAAGCCCCTCTTGCATGCGCGCGCCGCCGCTTGCACAAAAAACAATAAAGGGGATTTTTTCTTCAAGCGCGCGTTTGACACCCCGCACGAAGCGCTCGCCGACGACGCTTCCCATGGATCCCCCCATAAATCCGAAGTCAAAAGAGGCCGCAACAACCGGTTCATTCACAAGGGTACCGCGCATGACAATCAAGGCATCAGTTTCTTTGGTCTTGGCTTGATACACGGCGATACGCTCGGGATAAGGCTTACTGTCGACAAACCCCAAGGGATCACACGGCGCGACCGAGCCGCCGATTTCTTCATGCGGACCTTTGCGGTCTAGAAAGCACTGTAAGCGCTCCTTGGCCGAAAGGCGCATGTGTTCGCCGCATTTGGGACAGACCATGAGTGATTCGACAAGGTCTTCGTTGTACAAAACCTGATCGCAATGCGGGCACTTGGTCCACACACCGCTCGGGATGGGACTACGGCGCTTGGTGCCGTTATCGGAAGAAGAAAATTTCGGAAGGATGCGTGTAATCCAGCTCATGGAACGTTTGTGTGAAAGGAAATCAACGAGTGCGTAAATCTCGTGCGTATTTTAATGTTCGAGTGCGAGGGATTACAATCGCCGAAAAAAACCGCATTGTGATTGACCGGAGACAGACATGAGCGCCAGGCACTTTCTTGTTGTTGACGACCATACATTGATTGTACAAGGATTACGTTTTCTTCTGAAAACAAAATTTCCGGACTCCGTCGTGCACACGGGAACGACAGCCGACCAGGCGCGAAGCCTTGTTGCGCTTTACGGCTCGGCCACCGATCTTCTGATTCTCGATCTTTCACTTCCTGATGTCGAAAAGCCCACGGAGCTACTCGAAGAACTCGTGCGGCAAAATCCGACCTTAAAAATTCTCGTGCTATCGGGTATTACCGACCCCGAGCAAGTCTCGCAAGTGTTACGGCTCGGCGCAGCCGGCTTTGTCCCCAAGAGTCTTGAGACCGATACGCTTACGAAGGCCGTCGACTTGGTGCTCAAAGGAGGCGTGTACGTGCCGATGAAACTGCTCTCGGAGGCGCAGAAAAAGAAATTTATCGACAATGCCACACTCAAAGACAATGCCCCGGACGTGCGCCTTACCGATCGCCAAAAGGACGTTTTACTGTGCCTTGCGCGCGGGCTTCCGATCAAAAGCATTTGCCGGGAGCTTAATTTATCGGAAGGAACCGTCAAGACACACGTCACGGCAATTTATCGGGCCTTTCATGCCAATAACCGCACGCAAGCTCTCATTGCCGCCCAGAAAGCCGGATACGAAATCCTTCTTTAGCGCGATTGCCTATCCATAGCGCTTTGCAAGGTCGCGGCAAGAAGCTCGGCCGTCACGGGCTTTTGCAGTAAAAGCGGCATGGGAAAGGTCGTTTCAAAAGCCTTTTTATCGAGTTTTTCGTAGGCTGCGCGAATCTCTTCTTCGGCCACGGCCGTCAACAGAATGCTCGGCACGGCTTTATTGACGGTCGTAGCTACAAGAAAGATGGTCTCAAGGCCGTTCGGAAATCCGTCCCCGAGGTTAAAGTCGCTCACAACGGCCGTCAAGGTTCCGGCCTGGGCTTCCCGAATCACGCGCTCGACAAAGACCGAATCGGGCTCGGCCGAAGAAATCACCGTGGCGCCCAGGCTTTTAAGCACCGCTTCCAAAGCCGTGCGCACAATTTCGTTATCTTCTAAAAGCGCAACGGTCCCGGAAATAGGTCGTAAGGATTCTCCGGCGACCTTGTGCGGCGTCTTTCCCTGCCCTTGCGCCACGGGGTCGGCAAGGAACGTGAGGATAAATGCCGAGCCTTTTCCGACCGTACTTTCCACGCGTAGCGGAATCGAAAGGCGAGAAGCTAAGCCCTTGACAATGGATAGACCGAGCCCGTAGCCCTGGGTCTTACCCTTAGCTTTTTTGCCGCGAAAAAAAGCTTCGAAAATCCGACCTTTTTCCGCCGGATCGATGCCCGGGCCGTCATCGGTCACGGCAATTTGTATGCGTCCTTGACCGATGTCGCATGCCACGAGCGAGACGGTCGTTTTCGTATAGCGCACGGCATTGGTTAAAAGATTTCTTAAGATTCTTTCAAGGAGCGTGCGATCGCAATCGAGGGCTACGGAAAGCGGAACCACACGAAACGCAAGGCCCTTGTTTTCACACAGCACGGAAAACTCGGCCGCAAGGTCTTCGAAAAGTTCCGTCAGATGAATGCGCTCGACGGTAACGGCAATTTGCCCGGACTCAATGCGGCTTACTTCCAAAACCTGACCGACGAGCGTTGAAATCGCCGTTGCGCAGGTTTCGATCTGCTCGAGCGCCTCTTTATCGGGGCCGGTAAGTCGCCCCTTAAGCAGTTGCAAATAAATGCCGAGCGCCTGCAAGGGTTGGCGCAAATCGTGATTGGCGCCGGCAAAAAATTGCGTGCGCATTTCGGTAGCCTCGGCTGTGGCGCGTCGCGCGCTGTCGGCGAGGGCTTTTTCGGCCTTCAGACGCGTCACGAGGCGCTCGTTTTGCACGTTGCGAATGACCGAAAGCACGACAATTTCATTTAAACGCCGTCCCGAATAAAGGACAAAAGACGTGATGACAATAAGCGTTAAACACGTAAAGACTTGTCCGATACCGTAAGCGGCGGCAATGCCGAAAAACATCGGCGTTAAAGCTAGCAGTGTAAAAGACGTCAAACTCGGCAGCCAGCAGGAAAATACGGGCCAGGAGGCAAAAACAATTGCGACGATTACCGTGACAATGACCACTTCGTCAATCGGATTTTTCGGGGCTAAAAAGGCCGAGCCTGCAAAGCCCCACACAAGCCCGGAAACAACAGCCACAAGCATCCAAGCGCGAAGCCACCGACGCACGTGCTTTTCCCGATTGCAGTCACTGCGAAAACGCCGCCGAAAGTGCACGGCACCCCAAAGCGCAAGAACGGCTGCCACAGCCCAGCCGATGACAAGCTCATGCGAAAGTGTTCTGTAAAAATAAAAGACGACAACGAGGATGCCGAGCGCTTGGCTCACAAGGCTTACGGTCTGAAGACGAAGGGACTGGCCGATTTGTGCAACGAGCACGCGTGAGGCATACCGCACCGGACTCCAGCCGAAGAGGCGTTTAATCGAAGGCGCAAGACGCATAGTCTCTCTCCTTTAAGGGGCGCAGTGCGGCAAAATCGAAGCAACGTCGGCCGTAAGAGTCCACGTACCGCCGCTAAGCGCCACGGTCCCGACAACGCCCGTCGGAATCGTCACACACCCGGGGACGTGGCCGATCGGAAAGCCGGTCAAGACCGGGATCTTCAGGTTACGGCGAATAAAGTCAACTGCGTCGCACAGACCGAAGTGCCCTGCCCCGATACCGGCCCCCGTTTCCGACCCCGTAAAGTGGCCCAAAATGACGGCACTTTGTGAGGTCAGGACACCGGCGTACGCCAGCTGCAAGAAAGCACGCTCAATACGGTACGCCGGTTCTGCCACATCTTCCAAAAATAAAATCCCGCCTTGTACACTCGGGAAATACGGCGTTCCGAGAAGACTCACGAGAACCGAGAGATTGCCGCCCCAAATCAGGCCCTTCGCGGCAAAAGTGTCCGGATTTTGATAGGCATCTGAATTGGCTTTAACGGTCAAATGAAAATCCTGACTTTGAAACGCGTGTCGAAACGCGGCATCTCTTGCATCGCATTGCATATCAAAAGCATTGGCGCACGGCGCAAGCCAGCCGCCCTTTCCGAGCTGAGTAAGGAAAGCCAGAAAAAGTGCTGTTACATCGGAAAAACCCGCCAAGGGCACCGTCGGACCGCAAAGTAAGTTCCAATCTAAAAGCGGCAAGAGGCGCGAGGCCCCGTAGCCGCCGCGTAGCGAAAGGGCCAGGTCCGAGTTCTTGTCCGTCAGTGCCTTTTCAAGCGCCCTGGCACGCACATTGTCGCTTCCCGCGAAGCGCCTGTCGACAAAGTGAATGTTTTGAGCTTCTCGCACGGACCAGCCGAGATTTGCGAGCGCTTTTTCGATGCGCGCCAAGCGAACCAAGTCAACGGCATCCATCGTGCCTTGTACCACCAAGGCGCGTGAGGGAGCGACAAGAGTTAAGACGGGGTTATTCGGCATCGATTCACTTCCTTTTTTTGGCGAAGTCGAGAAAAAAACCGCTCTAACAGTGCCTCGCACTCGCTTTGTAAAACGCCCCCTGCGGTATCTGCTTTCCAGTTAAGCGAGGCGACTTCCTGGAGCGTAAGGCGCGAGCCCATCGCTCCTGCAAGAGAATCGGAGGCTCCCCACACGACGCGCCTCACGCGTGACAATAAAAGAGCGCCGGCACACATAGGACAAGGCTCGAGTGTCACGTAAAGCGTCGTATCAGGCGGCAAGCGCTCGGAGTTAAGCCCGTCAAGTGCCGCTTTTAAAACACGCATCTCGGCATGCGCCGTGGCATCGCGCATTGCGGCGACCCGATTGTGGTCACGGGCAATGAGGATTTTTCCCCGTGTCAGAACGGCGCCGACGGGCACCTCCCCCTCTTCGTACGCAAGCTGCGCTTCCTTTAACGCCTCGCGCATCATCGCCTCATCAAAGACCGCATCGACGGGAATCTGTTTTTTTGTATTCACGCGGCGATTTTTTTCCTGAAGCATCGCCCGAATCTGCTGCGTTCGAAGGCGCGTTTGACTGGCTTCGTTTTCCAGAAAAGTGAGGGCCTCGGAAAGCGTCGGAGGAAAGCCCGGAGGAAGGGAGACGTGATAGGTTCCTTCTTTTTGCCTAACAAGCCCCTCACGCTCGAGAGCATCGAAAAGCGCCGTTGTCGTCGCCATAACCCAAGAACCTTCCCCGGCAAGAAACGTCGTTAGAGCGGCAAAGATCGCCCCGTGCGATCGGCACACCGCCCGACCTGCGTCCGTAGCAAAGAAAAGCGCAACGCGTAAGAAAGCGTCGTACTCCTCGGGACAATCTTGTTTAAGTCGAACAAGACCGATACCGCGCTTGCACCGTGCCCGGGCATAGGTTGCGAGCACGTCACTCTTTTCGGTATCCCCGGATTCGGTCATGGAGAAACACTAAATGACGCTTTGAAAGATGTTGACGGCATCTTCATGCGTTAATTTCTTAAAGCCGCCCAAGTGACCTTTCCCGAACGAAAGGTCCGCGAGGTGCTCAAAATCGGGTTTCTCACTTGTCACCTCATGAATGGCAGTCGGCAGACCCATTTGCTGGATAAAGGCAAAGAGCTTTGCAATCCCGAGTTTGATCGTGGCCTCATCGGTCGCCATGGGAGTTACGCCCATCACACGCTCGGCAAAACGCACAAAGCGCTCGGGATCCTCACTCCAAACGTAGCGCATCCACGCAGGCGTGAGGATTGCCAATCCGGCTCCGTGGGTAATCGTATCGACCCAGCCCGACAAGGCGTGTTCCATGCCGTGGCAAGCCCAATCCTCTTCGTGTCCGAGCCCGAAAAATCCGCAGTGCGCAAAGGTACCGGCCAAGGCCACTTCCGCCCAAGCAGCATAAGACTTGGGATTGTTTTTAATCTTGAGTGCGTTTTCCATAATCACGCGCAGGGCCCCTTCGGCTTCCGTGCTCGTAAATTCCACATCGGGGGTCTTCGTGAAGTACCGCTCCATGATGTGGCTCATCATGTCGAAAATGCCCGCTGCCGCTTGATTAGCAGGAAGCGTAAAGAAAAGCTCGGGGTTAATCGCTGCCAATTTCGGACGCAAGCAGTCATTCCCCATCCCGAGCTTCTTGTCGCCGTTTGTGATGACGGCGCGTTTACTTTGCTCGGACCCGGCCGCCGGGATCGTGAGAACAGCCGCCAAGGGAAGGACCTTATTAACTTGGGCTTTCCCGGAGAAAAAGTCCCAGGGGTCCCCCTCATAGGAAAACGCAGCGGCAACGGTCTTACCGGTATCGATGACGCTTCCGCCCCCGACGGCAAGGACGCTGTCGATGCCCTCGCTTCGGGCCAACTCAAGCGCCTCGCGCACAAATTCGATGGTGGGATTGGGCTGCACACCCCCTTTTTCCACAAGGGCCAGACCCGCATCCTCAGAGGCCGCCTTCACGGCATCGATCAGTCCGGACTTCACGGCCGATCCCCGTCCGTACACCAGAAGTGCTTTTTTCGCTCCGTATCCGTCGACAAAGGCTTTCGGGGCTTTAGTGTGTGCCCCGCGTCCGAACATCAGTTCCGTCGGATTTCGATACGTAAAAAATTCCATACAACACTCCCTTTGAAAGAAAAATCTGCCCCTCGTATTTTAGCGGCGAAGCAAAAGCTCTACGGGTGCTCCGGTCATCAGACGTGACCACCGATGGATCAGATCGACGGACGCGGCCGAAAGTGCAAAAGAGGCCGCATCGCCCCCGCTCTTAACATGGCTATCCAGGGCGCTTTCCAGGTCACGCCTGTAAATCAAGGCGACGGCAAAGATCGTTTCCGTATCGTCACTCGGAACAAAACCGACGACCCGGCGCATTTCATCGGCCAAAAGACGTCGCGCGTAGGACGCAAGACCCGCCGGGTTCCAATCTTCCGAGGATCCGTAGTGGCGGTTTTTTCCGGAAAACGTCGCACCGATCCAGTCGGCTAAATGCTCCTGCGCCGCAGCAAGTTCCTCGGGACTTAACGTCCCCTCTTCAAGCGCACGGAGGCGCCCGGCGGTTTTTCGTGCCGCTTCGAAAAAAATGTCCGAGACCACTTCAATCGAAGAGAGATCGGGTTTTCCTTTTTCCCGCGTGGAAAAATCACACCCGCAACGCGAATTGGAGCACGGGCACGGCACAACACACTCCTTTACGTGTTTTCGAACTTGGTGCCCGGCGGCATAAAGCGCAAGGTCCACTTCAGACACAAGTCGTGGTAATCGCGTGCATCGTCCTCTGTCATCTCAAGGTCATGCTCGGCTAACTGACCGATAAAATCCTGAACTTCCTTGACAAAGGTATTAACGGCATAGACAACAACCGATTCATCGTCACTGAAAAGCTCACGATCTTTATCGGAAAGCGCCATGAGCGGGATTGCGAGTGTGCACCGTAGGCTTCTTCCGAGAGCCGGCCCGTTCCAACCTTCGATCGGGATGTATTCGGAATCTTTCCCGAGGAAAATTCCCACCAAACTGTCCATAAGATTGAGAAAACGAGTGGTAACCTCTTGCGCAGAGAGGCGATTCTGCATCGCCTGCTCGGCGGTATCGATCATCAGTTCCACGGAATGAAAGAAAATCGTATAAACCACGCGCACATCGTTTAAATCAAAGCGCGCATGAGATGTCCGATTTTTTTTGCCGGATTTTGCCATTACGTATCTCTTTAAAGCTTCGGAAGATTTTTGAAGTCGCTTTGGCCGCTTTTGACCATACTCATGGCCGAGGTAATGAGCGTTGCAAGGTCGCTTAGATTGGCCGGAACCACAAGGGTATTGCCTTGCTTGGCCATTTTAGCAAATGCATCGACGTATTTTTGGGCGATGTCAAAATTAACCGCACTCATGCCGCCGGGAGAACTTACGGCATCGGCCACACGGCGAAGGGCCTCGGCCGTGGCTGTGGCAACGGTCAGGGTGGCCGCCGCCAATCGAAACTGTGACTTCGGATCAATGCCCATCGAGAGTGCCACGGCATCCGCTTTGAGAAAACCAATGCCGTACACATCGTCCGCCAAGCAGTACGGGTTCTTTTTGAGACGTTCAATGGCTTCGAGGCCATAGGCTTTGAAGATCTTTCCAGCGAGGTTCGGCGTTATGTCGTACTTCATCAGGAACAGCATCACATCCCGTGTTCCCTTCGTTTTGAGGAAGTTCTCTTGGATTTTCGCGAGGCGTTTCTTAGCGATCCCCTCAATCGTGAGAAGCCTTTCCGTTTCTTCGGCGATGACGCGCAGGGAATTCGGGCCGAAGGCATCAAAGATGCGGCGTCCAATCGCGGGGCTGATGCCTTTCACAACACGTCCCGCCAGGTACGCTTGAATTTCTTCTGCCGTCGTCGGTTGCGGGACAGCCCACTGCGCCGCCACGAACTGCCGACCGTACTTCGGATGCGTTACCCACTCACCCAAGAAAAGGAGTTTTTGGTACTGCGGCGCACCGCAGACGGCCCCCGTAATGGTGATACGAAGGCCGTCCTTCGTTTCACCATGAACCACCGCCCAGTTCTTTTGCGGATTGGAGAACAACTGCCGGGTGATGGTAGCCGTGACGCACTCGGATTTGTTTGGGGTAGTAGTGTGAAGCATAGCTGACTGCTACCGCGACTAAAGTCGCGCGGTTCTTCGCGCAAGGTCTGTGAACGATGAAGCTTTACGCTGCAATCGGTTAATCCAGATTACTCGCGAAGCGCTAGATACGTTCGAATCCGTTGTCTCTTGCAGAATTCCGCAAATGTATCATTGTCTTGCTAGTTCTAATCTATCGAGAATGTTTTCGCCGGAAAATACCCCACCGAAGCCTCAACACTGTCGTATGCCTGCCCCTCAAAAGTCTTCAAGAGCGCATCCAAAATCACCTGCGCACCGTCGCAGGGCACGGCCATACCGACCTGCTTGCGCACACTCTCTTTGCTACCGTAGAACACAAAGTCGTCCGGGAACGTCTGAAGACGAGCGCGTTCACGGTTCGTGAGCGCCCGGTTTTCCGACCAATGGTAGATGTGCGTACCACCGCCGCCCGAACCCGTCACCGTGTAGGCGGGCTTTGACGAATCCAATCGACGATAAATCTGAGAGAGTCTCGCCCCCTTGACGTTGAGCTTTAGATGATCTGGTAGTCCCCCCCGTTCCTCCGCCTGCCAAACGTTCTCCCCTTCCCGAATGCAGGCCAGTCGATCCCGTACCACGAACGACTGTCTGGTAGATTCCTGATTGGCCGCTGTAGAGGGGATGTTCATGAGCGCTTCCCGGCAACTCTTCTGAATGCCAGAAGGCTTCGGAACCTTGAATGAAAGCCCCAAATCGCCGCGAATCCCAATCATGATGTAACGGTGACGCGCCTGAGGAACGCCGTAATCCTCAAACTTATAGAGATTGGAGGTGAGGTTGTAGCCGTAACGTCCGGCATGATTGAGTGCGCTCAGAATCATCTTGAACGCCTTGCCGTCGTTGGCGGAGGAAAGTCCGGAAACGTTCTCTGCAAAGAAGAAGAGCGGATTCACGCGATTGATGTATTTCACACCATAGGTGTAGAGACCGCCGTAGTTCCCGTTGAGCCCTTTGCTCTCCCCGACAAGGGAAAAGTCATTGCAGGGAAACCCATAAAGGAAACCGTCCACTGCGGGCAACGCGTCAATGTCAAGCTTTCTGACGTCTTCGCAAATCGACAGTGCATCCGGATCATTCTTCAAAACGTTCTCACGGTAGGTACGGCAGGTATCCGCATCCCAGTCGGTCGCCCATGCGTGCCGAAAACTGAGGTGCGCCGATCTCGCCCGATTCAATGCCACGCCGATACCTCCGGGACCGGAAAACATTTCCCCTACGACGAGAGGACGCCCCAGTTCCAGTTGGGGCAAACTGTCACCCTCTCTTGCGCACTGCTCAGTATTATTCATATCGTCTTGTCTTCCCGCTTCCAAGCTTCTTTGAAGCATTTCACGGCTGTACTCTAAAATGAGTTCCCGTGCCTTGGTTGCTAGAAGTACCTTGTCGATAGCGCAGGCGTCCTCAAAAGACTGCCGCTCCTTATTATTTAGTCGAACTTTCAGTTCGTAATCTCGCATGATATTTCCCCGACCTTCAGCACTCAAAGTGGTTATGATGCGTATTTTGCTGCCCTATTTTGAGCAACTAGCGTAAGTTTAGCGCGAGTTGGAGATGAAAAAAATGGAAAAACCTACCCACCGAACGATGTGGATGTTTCCTCGAAACATACGCTTCATTGCACCTTGGAAGCTCAACCAAATCGCTTCACTTCTCTACTCCGCCACAGGGGATGCAGGTTCACAATCGGTGCAGGATCAGCTCTACGATCAGTTGGCGCAGTTGGGCGTCAAGATTGGGCGTAGTTCCACGGGTATTGCCAACGCGGGCGGAATGCGCACGTATTTTGCCCAACTTGCCTGTCTAGGACTCTTTTGGCGGGACGTCGACGGCAGTTGGAAAATGACCATTGCCGGGGACGAGCTAATCGCCGCCCGTAACCCACTGAAGGTCATTCGGTGTCAATTGTTGCGGATGCAGTACCCGTCAGTCTACGGCAACGGATATAACGTCCAATGCGCTCCGGAAATGTGTGTGAAGCCCTTCAGCTTCCTCGTACAACTTCTGCAAGAGGATCGATTGGGCAGACATCTCACCTGCGACGATATGGCGGTGGCCGTTGTCTACGGACAATCTCAGAAGGATTATGGGACGGTTGTAGACAAAATCCTCCAAGCCCGTGAATCCGGATTTGCATCCATCATTGATTCCGTTACCGACCTCTGCACGCCCCGGCGTTGGAATGCGTCCGACGAGGAACTGCTCCAGAAGGGAATTGAAGACGCCCGCACCATTGGCAATACGGCTAAAAACTACCTTGAGGCCGCGCAGTTGATTTATCCATGTAGCAACGAGAAATCCAAGACGTCCTACGAACTCGTTTCCGACGAAAAGATTTTGATCGAGATTAGGCCTCTGCTTGAAGAAAAACTAGAACCGGCTCCCAATGCGGGCTATGAAGCGGCGTGGCAACGTCGATTCGGTCGCTACAACAAGACAAAGGACAACCGCCGCATTGACGGCGTTACTCGTGTCGACAGCAGAACCGCGCTACTTCAAAGTCTCTTCATCCGAGCCGTGGAAACTTCGCCCTACGACTTCAACGTCAAGGCGTTCTGCGAGCATCAAGCTGCTTCTTGGGGCGTTTTGGTCCAAGACGTCACCCGGATCGTCGATCCCTTGGTGTCCCGCGTCTCAACAGTGGAACGAAACACCGTAATGGCTGCCGCCCTGTCCGGTGGGACACAGGCGATCGTTTTCGAAAAAGCGGCCACAGCCATCTTCAGAAAGTTGGGCTTCGAGCTGTCTGAGCATCTCGGCCAAAAGTATGCCAAGCACCGAGACGGTGGGTATCCCGACATCCGTATCAGGTCATCTCTCCTTGCTTCATGCGGTTTTGGAGACACCAAGGCGACCAACAAGTACGTTTTCCCTCTCACGGACACTCAGAAACTCGGTAGCTACTACCACGACTGTTGGAAGGAATTCCCCGACCACACCCCAACGGCTTGGTTTCTCTACATTGCTGGAGGATTTGGCTCCAACTCTCAGACCGTGAAGAAAAAGTTGAAAGAGTGCGCGGACAAGTATTCCCACCCCGTTTCGGCCATTACGGTCAACGCTCTTTTGGATTTGGCCGACATGAAGCATCCTCCCTCGGTGGAAGCGCTAGCCAGAATCTTCGGCAGAAGCGAATACATCACGTCCGCTTCAGTTTTCTAATCTGCTTTTTTCAGTCAAGACAAACCCCGCACCCCTGAACCATACCCCGTCTAGTAGGCCACCTACAGACGGGGTAT
>UMHM01095751.1_pt1 | contig 41735 bp, 33 predicted proteins | sample 1965501 | NCBI WGS metagenome assembly UMHM01 (sample SAMEA4836095, study PRJEB28245) | human gut metagenome | biome: gut microbiome; material: fecal sample | place: Denmark | collected 2008
CACGTTGCTGTCGCCCGTGATGGAGCCATCCACGGTGATGTCGTCATTGGCGTCGAGGATGTTGCTGGCGCCATCGATGGCACCCGTGGCAATGGCACCCTCCTCAGAGGTCAGCATGTTGCCATCGCCCGTGATGGCACCCGTCGTGATCGAGCCTGTTTCCGAGGTCAGCATGTTGCCATCGCCCGTGATGGAGCCCGTCTCAATGTTGAGCTTGGCATCGAGGTCGTTGCTGTTGCCCTCAATGGCGCCCGTCACGGTGATCTTGCCATTCGTGGCCGAGAGCACGTTCGAAGAACCGACAATGCCCTCCTCACCGATGGCGATATCGCCCGTGAGCGCCGTCACTTTGTTTGCGGCCTCGTAAGCGGCCCCGTCCTTGGAGACAATGCCCCCTATGCTGACATCCACATCAGCGTTCAGCGTATTATCCTGCCCGCTGAGTACGCCCTCAATCGTAATGAGGCCGGAGTCGGCATCGGCAATGACATGGTCGTTTTCGTCCGCTGTTCCTGTGAGATAGGCATTGATGAGAGTGTTATCTGCATCAAAGTCACCCTTGACAGTCAGAGAAGCGATACCATCGCTCACTTCCGTCAGCGTGCCGAGGGACTGCTGAGCATCCGGGTAGTACGTCAGATCTTCACCTTTCTCGATGACCTGAGCCATCAGCTGGTGCCCGTCTTTATCACACACCGGGTTGCCATCTCCATCGACAACGCCGACAAGCTTGGGATCAAGCAAGTCTTGGTTGTCAGCGATAAACTCCGCCATGTCAACGGTCGTGACGCCCGTCGAGACAGACTCCTCACCGCTATACTCCGTTGCTTCGTTCAGGTAGGTGTCGGCAATCTCGACTTCCTGCCCGGCCACAACGGTGATTTCTTGCCCGTTGACCGTCACGGTACCGTCCTTCCTCGCAATGAAAACGTAGGTCTTGACGGTAGCGGTCGCAGGATCGCCCTTCGAGAAGCTGTATTCCGACGTGACGCGATCGACGGTCGTCCGGATGGTCGACGTGTAAGGACTCTGATCCGGGGCGCCGGTGGCCGAAGCGTTGGTGATTTCACCCACGAGCACGTGCGCGTTTGTCAGATCCACGCTCGGGACGGTTGCGCCATCCTCAGCGTTAACCTGATCGAGCACGACGGTGCCGCCGTTGAGGCCGAGGCTGATGTTCTCACCCTTGAGCTCAGGCGTTGTCAGCACGGAGTTGACGACGTTGATGTGACCGTCGGACGTCTGAGTCAACCGAGCGATGTAGCTCTCCGTCTTGTTATCGTTGTCTGCACCCACAAAGCTCAGGGCGCCTTCATTCGCAATGGTCAACGAACCGATGTGGGCATCGGACTTGAGGGTTGTTTCCGTGCCCTGATCGGCATCGTAGGTGCCGGTGCCGGTGATGGAGGCATCGGCCAGCCAAGCATCACCATCAATGGTGGTCTTGCTGCCCGTTGTGTCCGAGCCGCCCTGATCGTAGTCTGCGATGGCGGCCGTTCCCTTCACCGTCAGGGAGGAATCTCCGTCAACGACGACCTGATCGAAGTATTCCGCATCAAGATCCATCATACCCTCGCTCTTGGCCTCCGTGCCAATGCCGGAAGCTGTGATCTCGGAGCCGTCGGTGATCTCCAGCTTAGTATCAGAGGAGTCCTTGGCAGAGCCCTCAACTACGGAGCCAAGCGTACCCGTCGTGCTCGAGAGCGCAAAGGTGTTGCCGGATTTGATGTTCGTCTCCTTCGTGACCGCTACGGTACCGTTGCTGATGGAGGCCTTATTGTCTGCCAGTTCACCGAGTTTGAGGCTTGTCGCCGTCAGCGAGGCGTCCTTGCCGCTTTCTCCCTGCAAGCCGTCGAGGCTCAGCTCCGCACCCTTGTCGACGGTAATCTCACCGTCCACCTTCAGGTTGGTGTCACCGGTCACGGTGGTAGCGTGACCATCCTTCTGCCCCGAGATCTCGAGGTTGGGATCGCCGGTCTCGCTGGTCACGGTGAGATCGGTGCCACTCACCCGCGAGCCGCTCGTGATGACAGAATCCTGGGCAACCGTCAGCACGTTGTCGCGAGAGCTTATTTCGCCGTCTTCACCAACGACATCACCCTTGCTCAGGATAGCGCCGTTCTTCGCCTCGAGCTTGCCCGTGGCGGTGATCGTGCTGGAAGTAAGGGTGGCCCCATCAACAATGATATCGCCGTTGACGTTGAGGGTGGAGTTGGAGAGAGAACCTCCGTTCTGAATCGTAAGACTGTCACCGTCGTTGCCGTTGCCGACTTCGCCGACGACGCCTTCACCGTTCGCGACGTCCGTGACGGTGCTGTTGTCAATCGTCAGGCTGCCTTCGACATCCAAGCCGCCGAGATTATCCACTTTGCTGCCGTTCTGAACGGACATGTCCCCGTCCACATCCACGGTGCCGGTAACGTCCGTCAAGGAGCTGTTATCAAGAGACAGGTCGCCGCTGGCCTCAACGTTACCGCCGACGCCGGAGATGCTGCTGCCGTCGCTCACCGTGATATTGCCTTCCGTGGACCCTTCCCCACCGGCCGTGATACTGCCGTCGACGCCGGAGATACTGCTGTCGCCTTCAAGAGACAGGTCGCCGCCGGCCTCAACGTTACCGCCGATGTCGGAGATGCTGCTGTCGTCGCTCACCGTGATATTGCCCGGGGCTACGATACTGCCCTCGTAATTCGTGAGCTTGCTGCCCGTTTCTACGGTGAGGTCGTTACCGATCGTGATCTCTTGAACTCCATTCACCACCGTGTTCTCCGTGAGGGTCAGGTCATGGCCGGCGGAGATCTCTGCTGCCTTTTCCGACTCGATGTTGCTCAGGGTAACATCGCCTTCTGTGGTACTTTCAGCCTCGACGATGGCACCTTCACCGACAGAACCGTTGGTGAGGGCAATCTCACCGCCCGTGGAGGTGACTTTTCCGTCAATCTGAGTGCCGGTCGCACCCTGGCTTATAATGTTCTTGATATCCCCCGTTGCCGTCAAGGTCGATTCACCGTTGACATTGAGGCCCACTGTAGAAACCTCGCCGTCGACCGTCGTCGCACTGTTCACAAGAGTCGTGGTGGTGACGTTCACGACGCTGCCCTCGATAGTGAGGTTGGCATTTGCCACGCCGAGCTCAGCCAGTCCGTCAACCGAGGCAATCTCGACCGTGACGTTGTCTTCCTTTCCTGCCGCCTCGACGAAGGCTCCCTGCGTGATCGCTCCTGCCTCGTTTTTCGTGGCCTCAGTGCGTTCCTTATTGCCGACGATGACGAGCGAACCCTTGCCACTTACGTCACCGAGCTCCACGGTGCGGGGGGTCTCGTTTTTGTAGACGTTGTTGTTCTCGACGTTCGCGATGTTGAGGGTGTCCTTCTCGCCGTCGGTCAGATTGTCGTTGCCGTTGAGGATGACGAGCTTGGTGCCGTCCCCGAGCTCGGTCTTCATCTCAGCCGGCGTATCCGTGCGACCTAAGATGTCGACGTCCTCAAGCACGACGTCGCTCCCGGCATTGTTCACCTTGATCGCGTCAGTCACAATTTTGACGTCTCCCTCGTAGGCCTGACCCACCAAGGAAGGATTCACGCCGGACTGAAGGCTGTTTTCAAAGACCATTTCGTCTGACGTAAATTCACTGCTGCCATCAATATAGCTGATGTACTTGTCCCCAGTGGGCGCATCAGCCTTGACGATGATGGAAGCCGTATCTTCTTTCTGCGCGGTCTCTTTGAAGTAAACCGTGCTAACGGGGGTAAATTCACCGGTCACGCTCACGGTGCCGTACTGGCCGCCTTGGTACACGAGCCTTTGGTTCTCCGAGCAGCTCTCGTCCAAGTAACCAACGCGCACCTTGGCGATCCCGCTGTCGTAACCCGTCAGATCGCCATACATCTCGTAGACCGTGTAGGTTGTCGCGGTGGCTGTATAAGTGTTTCCGGCCGTCTGGTTGTAACGCTGGTTGAGCGTGATATCGTTGGTGTCCCACCCGAATTCGTTGGAGGGAGCTACGTAGCTCGTGCCCGCGAAGGCCTTACCGTACAGCAGAGCCGGAACGGCGATGACTGCGGCCAGGAGGCTGGCACGAAGTTTTACAGGTAGATGCAGTTTCATATTCTGTTTTTCTTGATACGTGAAACGCGGATAGATTCCGCCTTGCGTCAGGCTAACGCAAAGTTGGGCGTCAGTCAAACAAATTTTCAGAATTTTTTCAATATTATCGCGTTTTTTGTAAAGATGCCTGATATTTCATTCTGAGGAATTTTCTGAATATTGTCGGTTATTTATCTTTTTTCACTTTGATACTCTTCGTGTTATGTCTTATTTTGGTATGCATTCTCCCACAAGTTGCGGAGAAAGCAAAAAATCGAATATTTCGATGTGCGATGTTTATATCTACCAGTTCTCCTCGCCATTCCGGCACGAAAGACGGCGTATTTGTGAGAACTCCTCCTCCGTGATTCCCGATTGAGGAGCTTGTCAGCGATGACGTTTTTGTTAATTCCAGGTTTTCACGCTCGCGCCGGGTCGCGGATGAGAAGGGGGTGGGAGTCTCCGCGGCACCGGTGTGTCGCGTGTTCGCGGCGCTCAGTTTCGTTAGATTGCAAACAAAGGCGGCAGACTTCGCTGCCGGAGGGGCACGGAGGGGAGGATGCCGCCTCTCGGAGATGGCGGGGAGGCTGCGGCCAACACATCTACGGCTTGTCGCGGCCGGCCGTTGCGGTGGGGAGGGGAGGGGCCGGGCTTTCCCGGCGGGCCGCGCGGGAGAACAAGAAGAGCCGACTCTAACGAGTCGGCTCTTCGCGGAGTGGAGCATAGCGGGTTCGAACCGCTGACCTCCTCAATGCCATTGAGGCGCTCTACCAACTGAGCTAATACCCCGTGACTTGCTGTCTGCGTCCTGCAGGAGGACGGCGAAATTATACGCGGCTTGAGCTCGCGAGTCAAGACAAAAAAATGAATTTTTCGATTTTTTTCTCGGGTGAGGGCAAGACGGCTCGAGCGAGGGGTAGCGGGGGAGCGACAGTTCAAGGTGAATGGGCTTCTTCCGCGGGCGCAGGGGGGCTTTGTTGGCGTTTTTTCAGGCCGGGGCGGAAAATTTCACTCGCCAGCCCGCGTGAGCTGTGGTACAGTGTGCACGTGCGCGACTCGGCTTGCCGGGTCTCGCCGCAGTATATTCAGCCATGAACGATCTCACCCAGCCTTTCAAACGTCTGCCCGTGGCCCTCATCGGCACGGGGTCATATGTCCCTGAACGCCGCCTTACGAACTCGGATCTCGAGAAGATGGTGGATACGACCAATGAGTGGATTGTTGAGCGCACGGGCATTGAGGAGCGCCGCATTGCCGCGCCCGATGAGAAGACGAGCGATATGGCCACCAACGCCGCTCGCAAGGCGATGGAGGCGGCGGGGGTCAAGCCCGAGGAGATTGACCTCATCATTGTCGCGACGATTACGCCGGATACCTTCACGCCGTCGACGGCTTGCTATGTGCAGGCGAATATCGGGGCGGTGAATGCGGCGGCTTTCGATATTTCGGCGGCTTGCTCGGGTTTCCTCTACGCGCTCAAGACGGCGGTGCAGTATATCGGCTGCGGTCAGGCGCGTACGGCGCTGATTATCGCCAGTGAGAAGCTCAGCCACATTGTGAACTGGGAGGATCGCAGCACTTGCGTGCTGTTCGGCGACGGTGCGGGCGCGGCGGTGCTGCGCACGGGCACGGGGGTTGAGGGCGACAGCGCGATTCTGGCGTCCGATATCGGTGCCGACGGCACGCTGACGGATATTCTGCTGGTGCCGGGCGGCGGCTCGGCGATTCCGACGACTGAGGAGAATATCCACGAGAAGCTTTACACGGTGGCCATGCGCGGCAATGAGCTTTTCCGCCACGCGGTGCAGCACATGAAGGATTCGGCGCTCTCGCTGATCAAGCGCACGGGCATTGATCCGAATGATATTGCGCTGGTGGTGCCGCATCAGGCGAATCTGCGCATCATCAATGCGGTGACGGCGCGCCTGGGTATTCCGCCCGAGAAGGTGTTTGTCAATCTTCAGAAGTACGGCAATACGTCGGGCGCGGCCTGCATTATCGCGCTGGATGAGGCGCTGCGCGCGGGCCGGGCCAAGAAGGGCGATATCGTGCTGATGGTGACCTTCGGCGCGGGTCTGACGTGGAGCTCGGCGGCTATCCGCATCTGAGGGCTCGGCTTCTCCCCTTCCCGCTTCTCTCTTTCTCATCCCCGCGGTGGCTTCGGCGCTGCGGGGATTTTTTCTCGCTTGACAAAGCGCTCTCGCTGCGTCAGACTGTGCCCAACATCAACCGTTTCATCTCACCATACTCTTATGGAAACATACAGCATGAAGAATCCGTTCCCGGCCACGGTGGTCGGGGTGCACCCTGTTACCAAGCCCGGCAGTGCGAAGGAGACGATCCATATTGATTATTCGCTCGAGGGCTCGGGCATGAGCTACACGACCGGCGATGCGCTGGGGGTGATTCCGCGCAATGATCCGGCGCTTGTGGATGCGCTGATCGCGGCGCTGGGTCTCGACCCGGCGGCGGAGGTGCCGCTGCCCGACGGCGGCACGGCGCCGCTGCGCGAGGCGCTGATCACGGCGTATGATATCACGACGCTGAAGAAGGGTGTGCTGACGAAGTGGAATGCGGTGGCCGGCAGTGAGAAGCTGGCGGCGGTGCTCGCGGACAAGGATGCGCTGAAGGATTTTGTCTGGGGCCGCGATCTGCTCGATCTCGCCTCCTGCCCGGACTGCCGCGCTCAGTTCCCGGATGCGGCGTCTTTCGTCGCGATTCTCGGCAAGCTTTCGCCGCGCCTTTACTCGATTGCCAGCAGCCCGGATGCGGTGCCGGGGCAGGTTTCTCTCTGCGTGGGCGCGGTGCGCTACACGAGCTATGACCGCGCCCGCAACGGTGTGTGCTCGACTTTCATGGCCGACCGCGTGCGCCCGGGTGACAAGGTGAAGGTCTTTGTGCACACGAACAAGAATTTCCGCCTGCCGGAGGATGGCGCGACGCCGATCATCATGGTGGGGCCGGGCACGGGTATCGCGCCCTTCCGCGCCTTCTGGCAGCAGCGCGTGGCGGATAAGGCGACGGGCCCGATGTGGCTCTTCTTCGGCAATCCGTACAAGGCGACGGATGGCTGCTATGAGGATGAGCTCGCGGAGCTGGTTGATGCCGGCAAGCTGAAGCTGTCGGTCGCGTGGAGCCGCGATCAGGCGCAGAAGGTTTATGTGCAGCACCTCATGGAGCAAGCCGGCGAGGAGATCTGGCAGTGGCTGGAGAAGGGCGCCGCGTTCTACATGTGCGGCGATGCCAACCGCATGGCCAAGGATGTGGAGAAGGAGCTGCTGGCCATCATCGAGAAGTTCGGCCATCGCAGCCCGGAGGAGGCGGCGGCTTACCTCGCCGATATGAAGGCGGCGAAGCGCTATCAGAAGGATGTTTACTGATGGGTGTTGCGGCTGCGGCGGCTCGGCTGCGGCGTGATGCTCTCATCCCGCGGGGGAGGTGCCTCAGGCCCTCCCCCGCCTTTGTTTTCTCGGGGCCGCGCGTCTCCGGCTCGCCTTCGCCCCTGCCCCTTGGGTTGAGGGCGGGCCGGGGCTCTTTTTCTGCCTCCGCCGAGGCGGTGCGCTCTCTCCCTGTTCGCTTCGTCAAACTTTTTTCGAATTATTTTAATTTAATGCTTGACTTCAGCGGCCCCTCGTGAGAGAATCCTCCTGGAACAACCCAAATACATACCATGCTAGTAGGAAAACCCGCACCGCAGTTCACGGCCAATGCCGTGGTGAACGGAGAGATCGTGTCCGACTTCAGCCTCAGCCGCTATCTGGGCGAGAAATACGTGCTCTTTTTCTTCTACCCCAAGGATTTCACTTTTGTCTGCCCGACGGAGCTGATCGGCTTCCAGAATGCGCTCAGCGAGTTTGAGGCGCGCGATACGGTGGTGGTCGGCTGCTCGACGGATTCGGAGTTCAGCCACTGGGCCTGGGCCAATACGCCGCGCAACAAGGGCGGCATTCAGGGGGTGACTTACCCGCTGGTGGCCGATGTCAACAAGACGATTGCCGATGCCTTTGACGTGCTGGCCGGTGAGCGGACGCTGGGGCCGGACGGCAAGCTGGAGGTCACGGGTGAGATGATTGCGTATCGCGGTCTCTTCCTGATTGACAAGGAGGGTATCGTGCGCCACGCGCTGGTGAATGATATGCCGCTGGGTCGCTCGGTGGATGAGGCGATTCGCATTGTCGATGCGCTTCAGCACGTGGAGAAGTACGGCGAGGTTTGCCCGCTGGGCTGGCACAAGGGTGAGGCGGCGATGACGCCGAGCCACGAGGGTGTGGCGGATTATCTCTCGCACTGAGTTCGCGCCCGCAGGCGAAGGGAGCTTCGCAGTCATAGCTTCGCAGTCTCTAACTTTCGCCCTTTCATTTTTGTCGTGATAAACCCGGGGGAACTCGGGGGGCTCTGCCCCTCGGGTTCCCTTTTTGCGTGCCGGCGGGCCGAGCGCGGCCGGGCTCCTGCGCTTTCGGCGCGCGCGGGAGGGCAGCCGAAGGGGTTGAGGGGCAGATGTCGCGGTCAGGCTGCATGTGTCTTTCAAAAGGCTTGCCAAAGGGCTTGCAGGAGTGTATGATGGCGCGCGTCATGACTGAATTGCCCAAGGCGTACGAACCGACGATCGTTGAAGAGAAGTGGCAGAAGGAATGGACGGAGCGCGGCTGTTTCCACGCTGATCCTCACTCTGCGAAACCGGCCTACAGTATTGTGATTCCGCCGCCTAACGTGACGGGCGTGCTGCACATGGGGCATGTGCTCAACAACACGATTCAGGATATTCTCGCGCGCCGCGCGCGCCAGGAGGGCAAGGAGGTGCTCTGGCTGCCGGGGACGGATCACGCGGGCATTGCGACGCAGGCCCGAGTCGAGAAGGAGCTGGCCAAGGAGAATCCGCCGCGCACGCGCTACGATGTGGGCCGCGAGGCTTTCGTGGAGATGGTCTGGCGCTGGAAGGAGAAGCACGGCGGCATTATTATTCGCCAGTTGAAGAAGCTGGGCTGCTCCTGCGACTGGGATCGCGAGCGCTTCACGATGGATGATGTGTTCGCGCCGGCGGTGGCTCGGGCTTTCACGGAGCTTTTCAAGGAGGGGCTGATTTACCGCGGTCGCCGCATGGTGAACTGGGATCCGGTGCTGCGCACGGCGCTCTCGGATGAGGAGGTGATCATGACGCCGACGAAGAGCAAGCTTTACACGGTGCGCTACAAGCTGGCGGACGGCAGCGGACAGCTGCTCGTGGCGACGACGCGCCCGGAGACGATTATGGCGGACGTGGCGGTGGCGGTGAATCCCGCGGATCCGCGCTTTGCGCCGCTGATCGGCAAAAAGGTGATTCGCCCGCTCTGCGAGGCGGAGATTCCGATCATTGCCGATGAGCATGTTGAGATTGACTTCGGCACGGGTGCGCTGAAGATTACGCCGGCGCACGATCGCACGGACTTTGAGGTGGGCATGAAGAATCACCTCGAGATTATCGACATCCTCACGCCCGATGGCCGCATCAACTGCCCCGGCTGCCCGGAGCTGCACGGGATGGATCGCTTTGAGGCGCGCGACAAGTCCGTTGAGCTTCTCGAGGCGAAGGGCCTGCTGGAGAAGGTGGAGGACTACGAGAACAACGTCGGCATCAGCCAGCGCTCCGATGTGCCGATTGAGCCGCGCCTGAGTATGCAGTGGTTCCTGAAGTATCCCTGCGTGAAGGAGGCGGCGGAGGCTGTGGAGAAGGGCGATATTGTCTTCCGCCCTGCGCACTGGGCCAAGACTTACGCGCACTGGCTGGAGGGGATTCAGGATTGGTGCATCAGCCGCCAGCTCTGGTGGGGGCACCGCATCCCCGTCTGGTATCGCCGCGAGAAGGCGGCGGAGCTGCGCGAGGCGGCGAAGCTGGATGAGGCGGATGCTGAGGCGGGCGATATTTACGTCGGCGCCGAGCCTCCGGCCGATCCCGAGAACTGGGTGCAGGATGAGGATGCGCTCGATACGTGGTTCAGCAGCTGGCTGTGGCCTTTCGCGACGATGGATGCGGAGTGCCGCGCGAAGTTTTACCCGACGACGGATCTGGTGACGGGGCCCGATATCATCTTTTTCTGGGTGGCCCGCATGATTATGGCCGGTTACCGCTTCGCGGGCGGCAAGCCGTTCAGCAATGTGTTCTTCACGTCGATTGTGCGCGATTTGCGCGGGCGCAAGATGAGCAAGAGTCTCGGCAACAGCCCGGATCCGCTCGATCTGATTGCGAAGTACGGCGCCGATGGTCTGCGCTTCGGCCTGATGCGCATTGCGCCGACGGGCACGGACGTGAAGTTCGACGAGAAGCAGATTGAGGAGGGCAAGAATTTCGCCAACAAGCTCTACAATGCAGCGCGCTTCCGCATGATGCAGGGGGCGGCTTCGACGGATCCGGCGCCGCGCTTCACGGCGGTGCACATCGACATTCTGGCCAAGCTCCGCGATCTGCATGCGACGGTGGCCGATGCGCTCGCGAAGTACGAGTTCAACACGTACACGCAGGCGCTCTACAGCTTCTTCTGGAATGAGTATTGCTCGCTCTTCCTGGAGGCGGTCAAGAATGATCTGCGCGAGGGCAGTGACCCGGCGGTGCGCAATGCGACGCTGCTGACGATGGATACGGTGCTGCGCCACTATCTGGCGCTGCTCGCGCCGATTATGCCGCACATTGCGGAGGAGCTCTGGCAGAGTCTCGGCTTTGCGGCTCGCCACGAGGGGCAGACGCTGATGCTCTCTCCCCTGCCCGATCCGGATACGCTGCTGGCCGGCTTGGATGATGCCGAGATTTCCCGCGCCCGCGCGACGGCGACGGCGCTCTACGAGTCGGCGAACCGCGCCCGCAACCTCAAGGCGGAGTACAATTTGGCGACGAACCGCAAGGTGCGCTTCTTCCTGAAGCCGACGATGCCGACGGATGCGGATCTGGCGGCTCGCCTGGCGCTGCTGGCGGGTGCCCAGAGTGTGACCTGCGATGCGGCCTATGAGGCGCCGAAGGGGACGCCGGCGACGCTGACGCCGCTCGGCGAGCTCTTCCTGCCGCTGGAGGGTCTCGTCGATGTCGATGCCGAGCGCAGCCGCATCACCAAGGAGCTCGAGAAGATTTCAAAGGAGATTTCAAAGAGTGAGGCGAAGCTCGGCAACCCGGGCTTTGTCGATCGAGCCCCGGCTCAAGTGGTGGATCAGGAGCGGGCGCGCCTCGACGAATGGAAGGCGAAGCGCGACCGCCTGTCAGCCATGCTGGCGGCTCTGGGCTAACCCCTGACTTCCCTTTTCAGCTGCCGCCCGCCGAAGCGGGCGGCAGCGCCCAACACCCCTTCATTCCGCCCTGATCTCCGACATACCGTCACCGGTGACGGCAGGAGGATCCGCCCCCTCAACTCTAACAACAACAATGCAAACTACCCTAGCTTCTCTCAACCTGAGCCGCAGCGAACTCAAAGCGCTGGAGGTCTGCGGCATCAACCGTCTCAGTCAGCTGGCGGCAGCATCGCCGGAACAACTCCGTCGCGATCTGGACGCCGCCGAAAAACTTTTTCAGGATGCGAATCTGAACATCAGTATACCGCGGCTGCATGACATCTGCCGCGCCGCGCGACAAACTCAGTCCTCAGCAAGCTCCCTGAACAACCGAACTGAGGAGGAAGCACGGAAGCAACATTTTTCCCGACCTTCACAGGCAGAGCCCTCCGAGGCCCCTCCGCAGCCCTTGCCTTCGTATGCGAGAGAAGCAAAACTGTCCGAAAAAAGCAACCTCACCGCTGCAGCGCCGGTAGCGCCTGCACCAATGCAGGCAAAACAAGTGTCGGCCAAAAAAGAAAGTGACGAAGAATTTGCCCAAGCCGCGCCCGCACACCGTCGTCGCAGCAAAGAGAGGGGGCTTGACAACTACCATGCCGCCCATCCCGTCGCCCTTGTACTGGCTTCGCTCTTTCTGCTGCTCACCGGTGCCGGGGCTCTGTTGCTCATCATCGCGAGCTTTTACCTGATGATGGACGAAGAACCGCCGCTACCCGCCCTGTGGATTCTCATCAGCTGCGTCGTCACGGGAGTGTCCTACCTGTTGTGTCTCACACGATGTCAATGTGTTATATGCCGGGGGCGCATGTGCTCCGTATTCAGCAACAAGCGCGGGCGCCACGCTCATTACGTACCGCTTCTCGGGCACACCATCCCGACAGCCTTTGCCATTCTCTTTACGCTCTCGACGATCTGCCCGCACTGTAACACGCGGCAGAGCATCATAGGCGGCTATCGCCCGTCTTCCCGCTTTCATCACCACCAGCATTAACGTACCATGAGATACCAGCATTTCTCCCGCCGCATCATCCTCGGGCTGCTCGCCACAATCGGCACACTCGCTCACGCATCGGAGCCCGAATCTCCCACGCCGACCAAGCCGCTTCCGCCCCTCCCGAGTGACGAAGATGCCGACGAGAATCAGTCGGCGAGCCTGCCCGAGGTTCCGAGTGATGAGGAGGATGCTCCGGCTGCCGCCGAGGATGCAGAGGATGCTCTTCCGACGGGGCATCAGGACTGTGCGCTGGCCGTCCTCCAGCTTCTCTCGGACACGGAGCTCTGCCTCAACGGCTGCCGCGATGCGGCCAGCGTGCAGGCGGCGCTTCCCCGCTTCCGCGAACTCAGCGAGCGAGCCCACCGCCTCGCCGAGGTACAGCGCCACCTCCCCGAGCCCACGTCTCAGGATCTCATCTCGATGAACCAGCACATGGAGCGCTTCAACCTGCTCTGGGGGGCTATCGGCGATCATATCCACCGCCTTGAGAAGGCCGGGCTCGTCAGCCACGAGCTGCGCGACATCCTCCACCTTGCTCCACCGCCTGCACCGGCGCCAGCGAAGCCGGCCGAAGACGCCACGCCCGATGAATCCGCCAAGGCTACCGAATCCACCGAGGCTCCGGCCGCGCCCTCCGCAGCCGGGCCAAGTGCGGAGCCGCCGTCCGAGTCTCCGAAGGCTCCCGGCACGCCGTCCGCCTGAGGGCGAGATGCATCATAACACAGGCGCTGAACTCCTGCGGCGCAGCATCAGAACGGTGCTGCGCCGCGCGCATGTGCGGGGGATTCGGCGAGTGCCTCAGGTTCGACTCATGCTGATCCGGCGAGCACCACTCTCCACCATCCCTGCTCCGCGAACTTTTTTCTCGCCGGGGCTACCACAAGATATAGGGGGTGGCAGCTCAAAGTGCTGCCAGATGCTCCGCAGCGGGCCCGAAGCGACGCTCACGGGTGGTGCGAGGCGAAAAATTTTGGGCTTGAAAAAAATCAGTAACGGCTTAATATCGACCTGAACGTAGCTCTCTCCCCCCTTCCCTTCCGCCGATGAAAAACAGCTCCACATCACGCTCTCGCATGACAGAGGCCGAGGCTCAGGACCTCGCCGACTTCGTCATGTTTTCCCAGCGCCACTGCATCCTGCGACTCTCCCCCGTGCTCAGCGAGGGCAAGATTTCGTATCCGCAGTTCTTTCTGCTCGCGTATCTGGCGGAGGAGGAGTGCATCTCAATGAGCAACATTGCGCGCATGATGGGGCACTCGACGGCAGCCGCCACGGGCATGGTGGACAAGCTTCAGGACCTCGGCTACCTCAAGCGCAACACGGCGGCAGCCGACCGCCGCAAGATCATGGTGCGCATCACGCCCGAGGGCCGCGAGCTCATCGAGCGCATGCGCGGCAATATCGCCCGCGACCTCGCCGACCTCATGGCCGAGGACGAGCACGCCGAGCAACACCGCCGCGCCCGCCACAGCATTGCCCGCCACGCCGCGCGCCGCAGCGAGCGCGGCTGAAGGCGCCCTCACACGCCCGCCGCTCCGCACGGACTTTTTCCCTTTTCCGCACCGATTCCGACATCTTTTTCCCCTATCATCATGACGAACTATTCCCCCAGTTATCTCGAACGCTTCAATGCCGCTCCGAAAACCTTTGCCCGCTTCATCACCCGCGTGCCCGGGGTTGAGGTCTCCACGGATCGCCAGGCCGTCATCGACGCGCTCACGCCGACGCATGAACAGGTCATCCGCGAAGCCGGTGCGGATCCCAAGATGCTGCGCCGCGCCCAGCAGGTGCACGGCAACAAGGTCGCCCTCGTCGGCGACATCGGCTGCTCCTACCCCGTTGAAGGGGTCGACGGGCTCTTCTGCGGCGGCAAGGCCGACAGCTGCCTGGGCATCTACGTGGCGGATTGCGCCGCCGTCTGGGTCTACGACACGAAGTCCGGAGCCCGCGCTCTCGTGCACTCCGGCAAGCTCGGCACGCAGCAGAACATCGTCGGCGAGCTCTTCAAGGCGATGTACAAGATTCTCGGCGTCAAGGCGATGGATTGCATCGCGGCGATCTCGCCCTGCATCCGCCCGCCGCACTACGAGTACGACATCGCGACGACGATCAAACACCAGCTGGTCGAGGCCGGCGTGCTGCACGAAAACGTCATCGACAGCGGGCTGGACACGGCCTCCGACCTCAACACTTTTTACTCTTACCGCATGGAGAAGGGCAAGACGGGCCGCATGCTCGCGCTCTTCGGCCGCGTGCCGGACGAGGCCTGAGGCTTCCGCCACACCTTCCCTTGCTGCGGCTCTGCCCGCAGGATGCGTTCAGCAGGATGAGTGCCGCTTCCCCAGCCTTCGGTGCTTCAAACAACGCCGGGCCATCGGCCCCCGCGCCTTTCGCTGCTGAAGCTTCAGCAGCCGGAGCCTCGGCGGCTGCAGGCTCCTCGGGTGGGGCTGAACAGAAGGCGGCGCTGCGGCGCTGCGTGCTCGCCCGCCTGCGCTCGCTGGATCCCGATGAGCGGGCGCGGCGCTCCGCCGAGCTGAGGCAGGCTCTGAGCCCGCTGCTGGGCGTCCGAGAGACCCTACGCGTGGCGCTCTACGCAGCGCTACCGCACGAGGTTGACCTGCTGCCCCTTCTGCGCGAGCACCCGCAGCATGCGTACTACTTCCCGCGCTGCCTGCCGGGGCACCGCCTGAGTTTTCACCGCGTCATCGACCCGGAGAGCGACCTGAAGCCCGGTGCGCTCAACATCCCGACGCCGAGCGACGAACTCCCGGCCCTGGAGCCCGAGCTCTTCGACCTCGTCCTCGTGCCCGGCGTCGCCTTCAGCGAGGCCGGGGAGCGCCTGGGCTACGGCGGCGGCTACTACGACCGTTGGCTGCCGCAATGCCGGAGGGCCCGACTCGTCGCCGTCCTCTTCCGCGAACAGGTCGTCGGCAGCCTGCCGCGCGAGGCCCACGATCTGCTCATCCCCCGGCTCATCATCTGCTGACAGCCGCGGCAAGCGACCGGCAGCAGCCATGCCGAACCCCGCCGCCCGGGCTCGTGCGAGCCCGTTTCCTCCCTGCGAACTTCTCCCCCTCTCTCCCTCCCCCTTCCGCCTGACGCCCCGCCTCGGGCCCTTTCCCCAGACTTCTCTCCCTCCTCTCGCCGATCTTTCCGCTTCCGGCAGTCCCACCTTTCACCCTCTCTCTTCACCCTCTCTCACTCGCCCCCCCCGACTCACCATGTTCAAACGCCTCATCGGCGGGCTCCTGCTCGCCCTCAGCCTCGCCCTTCCCTCCCTCGCCGCCGGCAACAAAGCTGCCGCGAAGTCCGATCGCCAAGAGAGCGCCCTCTTCATCGGCAACAGCTACACCTACGTCAACGACCTGCCGGGCATGCTGCGCGACCTGCTGCGAGCCGGCAAACACCCGATGAAGATCGACTCCTTCACCCGAGGCGCCACAGCCCTGAGCGCCTTTTACGAAGACGCCTCGCTGAGCGGCGGCAAGGACAAACTTCTCAACGGCGATTTCACCTGGGTCATCCTTCAGGATCAGAGCCAGACGCCCGCCATGCGCCCGGAGGCCACCCGCCGCTACGTCAAGCTCTGGAGCGAGCTGGCCCGCGAGCGCAAAACCAAGCCCGTGCTCTTCCTGACCTGGGCGCATGCGACGCCCCTGCAAGGCAAGCCCTCGCTCATCACGGACATGCAGGACAAGACCTCGCGCACCTACTGCCGCTGCGCGATTGAGAACGACATCGCCGTGGCGCCCGTCGGCGAGGCCTGGCGAGCATGGTACGCCAAACACCCGAACACGCCCCTGCACTGTCCGGATCTCTCGCACGCCAACGTCCTCGGCACCTACATGGCCGCCTGCGTCTTCTACACCACCCTCACGGGCGAATCGCCCGTCGGCCTGCCGGCCCCGCGCGGCGTCAGCCGCAAGCTCGCCAAGAGCCTCCAGAAAACCGCCTACGCGACGGCGCGCCGCTTCAGCCCGCAGAGCTGCATCGAGAGGCTTGACGGCGCCGCAGCCAAACGCCCCGACGCCGCGGCGGCGCGCGCCCTGCTCACCCCCGGCGTCACCGTCCAGCAGGTGCGCGAAGCCCTCGGCGCCCCCTCCTACGTCACCGAGCAGGGCGATGCCGTCGTCTACCAGTTCCAGCTTCGCAACGACGGCGAGCTCTGCCTCTACTGCCGAAACGGCAAGCCCTACAGCGCCACCATCCGCGACGGCTCCGCCGGCGGGGCGGACATCATCCCGCTCGAGAAGCCCTGAGGCTTGAGCACCCGCGCGCCTCGGCCCCGAGCCTCGCCCGCCGAGCCCTCCGCCGCTCGCACACCCGCCGAGCCCTCCGCCAGCCGCCGCGGGCAGGACGCACACGCCCATCGAAAATTCCCTCATGCCAGGATTCCGCCTTTTTCAAGGGGCGAGACTGTGATACAATCCCCCGCAAACATTATGGACACACCCCGTAACTACTACATCCCGACCGTCATTGAAAAGACGAGTCAGGGCGAGCGAGCCTACGACATCTATTCACGCCTGCTGCTCGACCGCGTCATCTTCATCGGCACCGAGATTGACGACACCGTCGCCAACTCCGTCATCGCCCAGCTGCTCTTCCTGCAGATGACCGACCCGAAGAAGGACATCCACATCTACATCAACTCGCCGGGCGGTTCGGTGACCGCCGGTCTGGCCATCTACGACACCATGCAGTTTGTCTCCTGCGACATCAACACCTACTGCATCGGCATCGCGGCCTCCATGGCCTCCGTGCTGCTGGCCGCCGGCACGAAGGGCAAGCGCTTCTGCCTGCCCAACTCGCATGTCATGATTCACCAGGTGCGCGGTGGCGCCCAGGGCACGGCCGCCGACGTCGAGCGCACCATCAAGTTCATGTTCAGCCTCGACAAGCGCCTCACCGGCATCCTCGCCCACCACACGGGCAAGGACTTCGACACCGTCAAGCGCGACCAGGACCGCGACAACTACATGACCGCCGAAGAGTCCCAAGCCTACGGCCTCGTCGACCGCATTCTGACCCACACGCCCAACCCAGAGAAAAAATAATGGCCAAAACCCCGAAAGTCTGTGACCTCTGCGGCGGCAGCGAGAGCGAAGGGCGACCGATGCTCTCCGTCGGCGGCGCCAACATCTGCTTTCAGTGCGTCGAGGGCCTGGCCTACCACATGTTCAAGTCAGACATGGGCGACATCGCCGCGGACCGCATCCTCGCCCTCGTGCGCGGCACGCACCCCGAGCTGCTGCCCGAAGAGCCCCACGATGACAGCCCCGTGCTCGAAGTCGAGACCAAGAAGCTCGACGAGCTGCCCACGCCCGAGCAGATGCACCGCATGCTCGACCAGTACGTCATCGGCCAGGAGCTCGCCAAGCGCACGCTCTGCGTCGCCGTCTACAACCACTACCTGCGGCTGCGCCAGCCCAAGACCGACGACGGCACGGAGATCGAGAAGAGCAACATCCTGCTCGCCGGCTCGACGGGCTCCGGCAAGACCCTGCTGGCCAAGACCCTCGCGCGCATCCTCGACGTGCCCTTCTGCATCGTTGACGCCACCACCCTCACCGAGGCCGGCTACGTCGGCGAAGACGTCGAGAACATCATCCTGCGCCTCCTTCAGGCGGCGGACATGAACGTCGCCAAGGCCGAGCGCGGCATCATCTATGTGGATGAAATCGACAAGATCGGCCGCAAGACGCAAAACGTCAGCATCACGCGCGACGTCTCCGGCGAAGGCGTCCAGCAGGCCCTGCTCAAGATCATCGAGGGCACGGAGTGCAACATTCCGCCCAAGGGCGGGCGCAAACACCCCAACGAGCAGTACATCCGCGTCAACACCGAGAACATCCTCTTCATCTGCGGCGGCGCCTTCGTCGGCCTCGAAGGCATCATCCGCAAGCGCCTCGGCTCCTCCTCCATGGGCTTCGCCTCCATCATCGAGGGGCAGGACAGCAAGGAGTACACGGAAGAGGAAGTGCTCGCCAAGGCCATGCCCGAAGACTTTTTCCAGTTCGGCATGATTCCCGAGCTCATGGGCCGCCTGCCCATCTTTGCCCCGCTCACCACGCTGAGCGAAGACCAGCTCGTCGAGCTGCTCACCCAGCCCAAAAACGCGCTCGTCAAGCAGTACAGCAAGCTGCTGGGCATGAGCGGCGTGGCCCTCAGCGTCGAGCCCGAAGCCCTCAAGGCGATGGCGAAGCAGGCCATCGAGCGCGGCACGGGCGCGCGCGCCCTGCGCGGCATCTTCGAGCGCATCATGCTCGACGTCATGTACAAAGTACCCAGCGACAAAAACATCGAGCGCGTCACCATCACGCAGGGCGTCGTCTGCGGCAAGGCCAAGCCGCAGCTCACCATGCGCAGCACCGAGGCAGCCGACACCGGCAAGCCCGCCAAAGCCGGCAAAGCGACCAAGAGCGCAGCCCGCGCGGCAGCCCAGGGTGCCGCCGCATCCGCTGCCGGAGCCACCGGAGAGTAAGCCATGCTTGTTCTCGGTATCGAATCCAGCTGCGACGAAACCGCCGCCGCCCTCATCGAAGCCTCCGGCGAGGGCTGCGGCGGCGCGCAGCTGCTCAGCTCCGTCATCTCCACCCAAATTCCCCTGCACCGACTCTACGGCGGCGTCATCCCCGAGCTCGCCTCGCGCAACCACTCCGCCAACATCCGCCCCGTCATCTGCGAGGCGCTGGAGAAAGCGGGGAAGAGCATCCGAGACGTCGACGTCTTCGCCAGCACCGCCGGGCCCGGCCTCGTCGCGGCCCTGCTCGTGGGCAACACCGCGGCCAAGGCGCTGGCTCTGGCCGCCGGCAAGCCCTTCGTCGCCGTCAATCACCTCGAGGGGCACATGCTCTCGCCCTTCATCACGCGGCCCGAGGGCCTCGTGCCGCACCTCGGCCTCGTCGTCTCGGGCGGGCACACCCTGCTCATCGACGTGAAAGGCCCGGGCGACTACCGCCTCATCGGTCGCTCTCGCGACGATGCCGCCGGCGAAGCCTTCGACAAGGTGGCCAAGATGCTCGACCTGCCCTACCCCGGCGGGCCGGAGATCGACCGCCTCGCCGAGCGCGGCGACGCCTCGCGCTTCGACTTCCCGCGGCCCATGCTGCATGAGGACCACCTCGACTTCTCCTTCTCCGGGCTCAAGACCGCCGTCCTCTACACCCTGCCGAAGCTCACGCCGAGCGGCAACCCGCACGACCTGCCCGAAGAGACGCTCTGCGACCTCTGCGCCGGCGTGCGGCAGGCCATCATCGACGTGCTGCTGCACAAAGCCATGAAGGCGCTCAAGCGCACGCGCCACCGCGTGCTGGCCATCTCCGGCGGCGTCTCCTGCAACAGAGCCCTGCGAGCCCAGGCCGCCGAGCGCTGTGAGAAAGCCCGCGTCGAGCTCATCCTGCCGCCCGCCAGCCTCACCACGGACAACGCCGCCATGATTGCCTACGCAGGCCTCCTGCGCGCCCGCGCCGGCAAATTCTCGCCGCTCGACACCCCCGTCGACCCGAATCTTAAACTCGCCGGCATGGCTGCCCGCAGCTGAGCCGCAGCGCGCCGTCGGGAGCAGCCCCGCGAGCCGTCTCCACGGTCTCCGCGCGACGGAGGCGGAGGCTGCCGCCCCGGCGACGCCCGGGCGGCAAACAGCAAGGCGGCGGAGGCCCTGCCCCCTGTGGCGAGGGCGTCCTCAGCTCCCCCCCCCTTCCACACCGCCTCCCCCCATCCGCCTCCATCGCTCGCCCGCCTTTCACCCATCATCCCCGCCATGACGCTGCGCGAACACCTTGAAAGCATCCTGCCGGATCTCCTCCCCGTCCGCGAGGCCGACGCCATCAAAGGGCGCGAGCTCATCGCACGCGTGCGCGCCGTGCTCGGCGACGAATACTCGGATCACTCTCTGCGCTCGCAGTTCTCCTTCATGGCGCTGGACCCCGGATCCTGCCTCGCCCGCATCCCCAACGGGCAGGGCTACTACCGCCGCAGCAGCGAAAGCCACCCCTCCCTGCACAGCCTCTTTGAAGGCGAAGACGAAGCCCACCGCGAAGGGGCGGACCCCCTCCACCGCCTCCTCGCCCTCGCCGTGAGGCTCTACGACACCGCCGGCCTCGGCGTCTTTCTCTACCCCGTCGAAGAGAGCGAAAGCTGGACCCACCCCGACCTCGTCGCCGTCCAATGGCCCTCCGGCGCCCTCGGCCCCGACGGCAGCTACCGCATGGAGCCCGGCACCGAGCAACGCGCCATCTACCGCGCCGTCTGCCTCGCTCGCACCGAAAGCGGCGAAGAAGCGCGGCGCGCCCTCATGCGCAGCCTCGCCTGCGGCCTCTGGGCCCACGAGAGCGAGCTCCTGCTGCTGCCCGGAAGCAACGGCGACAACGACGAGCTCCAGCGCCTCGGCACCCTCTACGGCATCGGCGTCACCCTGCTCGAAGCCGATGAAGCCGAGCTCGCCGACCTTCCCCGGGCCGACGAACTCTTCCGCGCCGATGCCGACGCCCTGCGGCCCCTGCTCAGCCGCCTGCCCCGCCGCAGCCTGAGCCTGCCGCGGCGGCGCGAGCAACCCGTCAACCCGCCCACCGCGCCCGAGCTTGGCGCCGTCCTCCACTGGGCCGAGCACTGCGTCGCCCGCCGCTGCGTCGAGCCCTACGAGCAGCGCGTCGCCGCCAACTGAGCGGTCCCCGCCCCGGCGACGCCCCTGCCTGTTTACCGTCCTTTTCTCTGTCCCCTCTCCACCCGACGCCACACGCCACCATGCCCCGCCCCGTCCGACACCCCCGCATCGGCAGCCTGCTCATCGGCCTGCTCCTCCTCGGGATCGGCCTCTACCTCTCCCTCATGTCCGTCGCCGAGATGCTGATGAACGCCGTCTACCTCCGCGAATCCACCGGCACGATCGCCGTCGTCGAAGACGTGCGCCAAAAACCCTTCGGGAGCATCGCAACCGCCTTCGATCACGGCTACATCACCTGGGGCAGCAGCATCGCCTACCAGCCCATCGTCTCCTTCACCCTCGCCGACGACAGCCGCGCCCGCATGCCCCTGCCCGACCTGAGCGACAGCGACTACAAGCGCGGCGAGAGCATCGAAGTGCGCGTCCCTCGCGACGACTGGCGCAAGAGCCGCGAATACCGCGCCCGCTTCTTCTGGGGAGCCCCCGCCCTCAGCCTGCTGCTCGGCCTCATCTGCGCCTGGTGCGGCAAAACCCAGCTGAGCATCCGCAGCCTCCGCCTGCGCGCCGAGCGCGGCGCCCGCAACGGCAACCGCCCCGCCTCGCCGAACCGTCCCACCCCCTCTCCCCGCTCCGCCGGAGCGACACCGCGACCCGCGCAAGCGGCCTCCCGCCCCTCAGCACCCGCCCGTGAGCCGGAGCCCGCACGCAAAGCCCCCGCCGCCCCGAGGCGCGTCGAACGAATCGCCGAAAGAGACGCAGAGAGCCCCGCCGAGAAAAGCGCCGAGCCGGCCCCGAAGCCCCGCCGCACGCGCAGCAGCTCCGGCAGCACGAAGAGCGAAAGCAAGAGCCGAGCCAAGGGCAGCAGCAAGAGCGGCAGCGCTAAAAGCGGCAGCAAAGGCAGCAACAAAGGCGGAGCCAAGAGCGGCACCTCCGGCGGCAGCGAGTCGGCGTCCAAAAGCTCCGGCGCGTCCGGAGACGCCCCCTCCAGGCGCAGCACCCGTCGACGCCGCAGCGGAGCCGACGACGGCCCGGAGCAAGAGCCCTGAGGCTCACCCCTGAAACTCAACCCGGAAGCGCGGGCTCGCACTGCCGCGCGGCTCAAGCCCCCGCCCCTCCGCAGCACCGAGCCGACCAGCGCGCCGAGGAAACCGCCCCGCGACGCAAATTTGCCCCTTGCAGTCGCTCATTTGACTTCACAAGCGCGGCAAAGCGTGCTAGACTGCCGCCATGGCAAATAAACCCGTAGTTCTGATCATTCGCGACGGCTGGGGCCGCAACCCCAAGGGCCCGGAAGCCGCCAAGGAAACCGGCGACGCCACCGTACTCGCCAACACCCCCTTCACCGACAAGCTTCTGGCAACCTGTCCGCACTCCCTGCTCGGAGCCTCCGGTCAGGACGTCGGTCTTCCCGACGGCCAGATGGGCAACTCGGAAGTCGGCCACCTGAACCTCGGCGCCGGCCGCGTCGTCTACCAGGATCTCTGCCGCATCTCCAACGCCCTTGCGGACGGCAGCTTCGCCAAAAACCCCGTCATCACCGAGGCCTTCGGCAAGGCCAAGTCGAGCCGCCTGCACCTCATGGGCCTCGTCTCTGACGGCGGCGTGCACTCCCACATCGACCACCTCATCGGCATCATCAAGATTGCCGCCGCTGCCGGTGTGAAGGACATCATGATTCACGCCATCACCGACGGCCGCGACACCGACCCGAAGAGCGGCGCCGGCTTCCTCGAGAAGCTCCAGACCGTCGCCGACTCCTGCGGCGCCAAGATCGCCACCGTCATCGGCCGCTTCTACGCGATGGACCGCGACAAGCGCTGGGATCGCGTCAAGACCGCCTGGGACGCCATCGTGCTCGGCCGCGGCGAGCAGTGCACCTGCAGCCCCGCCGACTTCGCCCGCAAGAGCTATGAGGAGGGCGTCACCGACGAGTTCCTCAAGCCCGGCATCTTCTGCGAAGGCAACCAGCAGCGCATGCGCGACGGCGACGTCGTCTTCTTCTTCAACTTCCGTGCGGACCGCGCCCGCGAGCTCTCGCGCGCCATCCTCTACCCGGACTTCGACGGCTTCGATCGCGAAGTCACCCCCAAGGTGCACTACATCACCATGTCGGAGTACGAAGCCTGCTACCCCTCGCCCGTCGTCTTCGAGCAGGAGAAGCTCCACAACATCCTCGGCGAAGTCATCTCCAAGGCCGGCCTCAAGCAGCTGCGCATCGCCGAGACGGAGAAATACGCGCACGTCACCTTCTTCTTCAACGGCGGTGTGGAGACGCAGTTTGAGGGTGAGGACCGCATCCTCGTTCCCTCCCCGCGCGACGTCGCCACCTACGACCAGAAGCCGCAGATGAGCGTCGCCGAAGTCGCCGACAAGTTCGTGGACGCCATCGCGAAGTACGACATCGCGATCATGAACTTCGCCAACCCGGACATGGTGGGCCACACGGGCTACCTCCAGGCCGGCATCGCCGCCTGCGAAGCCGTCGACAAGGCCCTCGAGAAGTGCGTCACCAAGATCCGCGAACTGGGCGGCTGCTGCCTCATCTGCGCGGACCACGGCAACTGCGAGAACATGATCAACCCCGACGGCAGCCCCAACACGGCTCACACGACCAACCTCGTCGACCTCATCTACTGCGGCCCCGACCAGGATCAGGTGAAGATGAGCAACGGCATCCTCGCCGACATCTCGCCCACGCTGCTGAGTCTGCTCGGCGTGCCCCAGCCGGCGGAAATGACGGGTCACAGCCTCGTCACCAAGGCCTGAGCCATCTCACAGCCCCTGTAACGGCAGGCGCGCGCTCTTCACAGAGCGCGCGCCTTTCATTTTAACGTTGACACACAGAAAACCTCGCCCCCGCACACAGAAAGAGCATCGCAAGCCCGCACCTGCACGACATCCAAGCCGTGTAAGCGAGAGCGCCGGCGCTCAAAGCTCGCTGAGCGAACGCGCCACGCAGGCGGAAATCGACGCAATCAGCGCCTCAGTCTCCGTCGGAGACATCTGAGAATCCGTCACAAAGACAGCCAACACATAATAATGCGCATTCGACAAGCGCACGAAAGCCACATCATTGTGGCCCACGAGCCCGCGCCCCGGCAACAGAGGCCCCGTCCCCGTCTTGTGCCCCATCACCTCGACCGGCACCCCCTTCAGACCCGCCGCGATGCGATTTTGACCGGTTTGGCAGCCCTCAAGCGCCTCGAGCAAAAAGGCCCGTGACGACGCACCAAGCACCGAGCCGTTCATAACACGCTCCAACAGGCGCACAGCACAGCGCGGCGACATGGAATTGACCAAGCAACGCCGAGGATCCTCACCCATCTCGCGTTCCGTATGAGCAATCACCTGCTCCGTCAACCCGAGACCCTGAAGATACGACATTACCCCGCGCGGACTCACCAGACGATCGAAAAGCAAATCCGTCGCATTATTGTCGCTCTGTTGCAGCGCATACAGCAGCAAATCACGCAGAGTCAACGACGAACTACCCTCGGGATACGCATCGCGCATCGGGCTCCACGTCTCAGGATCCAAATCCCCCTTCGTAAACACAACCTGCTCATCGAGCGAACGGCCCTCGCGCTCCAGGCGATCGAGCACCGCCATCGCCAGAGGCAACTTCACCACACTCAACAGCGGATAATCTGGTCCGTCTCCCACGAGCAGCTCATCGCGCCCGTCCACCAGCAGCGCCACACCCACGCGGGCGCGCTGCATCCCCGGCAAAGCCTCCAACTCGGCCCTCAGTTTTTCCAAACGGCTCGCCATCGACGCCTCACTTGCCGACGTCCGTCCGGCCACTTCCGCAGACTTCGCCGCAGACTCTCCCGCAGCGCAGCAAGCCGCGGCAGGAGCACTCGGCTCATCACCCAAACTCGAACTCAGGGGAAGGGAAAGACCCAGCCCACCCGCCAACAGGAGTATCCGTACCTTCATGAGGACATTATAGCAAGCGGCTGCGGCAAGTCAAGTCAGCGCCACGGCTACCTCCTCCCCCCCATCGCGCTCCTCGCGTGAACAGACAAAGCCCCCTGCGGACGCATCCGCAGAGGGCTTTGAAAGCTTCGGTGTAAGCGACCGATCAGCGAGAGTAGAGCTCAACGATGAGCTGCACGTTCACGATCGGGGCGATCTCCTCCATGGAGGGGATGCGCTGCACCTTGCCCGTGAGCTTCGAGGCATCGACCTCGAGCCACTCCGGCGTCGTCGCGTTGGCGGCGAGCTCGACGAAGCGGTTGGCGAGAGCCTGAGAGCGGGCCTTGGCGGCGATCGTCACCACGTCGCCGGGCTTGCAGCAGTAGGAGGGAACATTCACCTTGCGGCCGTTGACCATCACGTGGCCGTGGCTGACCATCTGGCGGGCAGCGGCGCGCGTGTTGGCGAAGTTGAGGCGGTAGATGATGTTGTCAAGGCGGAGTTCGAGAAGCTGGAGAAGGATCTCGCCTGTCACGCCACGGCGACGGCTGGCCTCCTCATAATACTTGCGGAACTGGCCTTCGAGAACACCGTACATGAAGCGCAGCTTCTGCTTCTCGGCGAGCATGATGCCGTAATCGGACTTCTTCTTGCGGCCGGCGCGGGCGCCGTGCTGACCCGGGGGGAAGGGACGGCGGGCAAAAGCCTTGCTGGCACCGAAGAGCTCAACGCCGAAACGGCGGCTGATCTTGGCGGTAGGACCTGTGTAACGAGCCATAATTGTAAAAATCTTTCAGGTTGAATCAGTGAAACATCAGGCGCGGCGAGCCTTGGGAGGACGGCAGCCATTGTGGGGAATGGGCGTCACGTCAGCAATGGAGGAGATCTCCAGACCGATGGCCTGCACGGCACGAACGGCCGACTCACGACCCGAGCCCGGCCCCTTCACGCGAACCTCGACCTCCTTGAGGCCGTGGCCCATCGCCTGGCGGCAGGCATCCTGGCACACCACCTGGCCGGCATAAGCCGTGCTCTTGCGGCTGCCCTTGAAATTGAGCTTACCGGCGGAGGACCAGCCGATCACGTTGCCCTTGAGGTCCGTCACGCTCACCACCGTGTTGTTGAAGGTGGAGGAGATGTGGACGATGCCGCGGGTCACGTTCTTGCTGCCCTTGGCCTTGAGAATCTTCACCTTCTCCTCGTCATCGGCGAGACCGAGCTCGGCAAAGATATCGCGGCGCTGCTCAGGCTTCTTCTGCTCGGCAGCGGGAGCGGCGGGGGCGGCGGCCTCCGTGCTCTTCACTTCTTCCTTAATGGTTTCTTCAGCCATTTTCAGTATCATTCATTAAAGGTTAACTCAGGACTTCTTGGCGCCGACGGTCTTCTTGCGGCCCTTGCGAGTGCGGGCATTCGTGCGGGTGCGCTGACCGCGAACGGGCAGACCCTTGCGATGGCGGATGCCGCGCAGGCAGTTGATGCTGGTGAGACGCTTGAGAGCCAGCTGCTTCTCACGGCGGAGGTCACCCTCGATGAGGATGTTGTTGCTGGTGATTGCCTGAACAATCTTCGTCAGCTGGGCGTCAGAAAGCGTACCCGTGCGGAGGTCGGGGGAAATGCCGGCCTGCTCGAGCACCTTCTTGGCGGTGGAGGGCCCGATGCCGTAGATGTAGCAAAGGGAGGCCTCAACACGCTTCTCATTGGGTATTTCGATACCGAAAAGACGAGCCATAATGGTATATCTGTGTTGAATCTCTGAATCGCGCCACCTCGCGGCAGCGCGATGGGCGTGGGGGAACTATACCCCCTTTCTGACAAGATGCAAGCAAAATTTCACCAAAATTACATCTTTGGATAATTTTGGGGTTTACCGCATCTCCCCCTTTCCTCTCGCCGCGCGCGAGTAGAGCTCAAAGCCGCGTGCAGGGTGTCACCGCTCAATCCGGCATGGGTGAGAGCTTGGGCGCCTCCTCAGAGATCGCAGGCCGCGCCGGCGTGGCGAAGATATCACTTGTCACACCGCCGCCTCCGGAGTACGGGGGAAGCGTCGCCGGCGTGTAGGTCTCCGGCGTCTGAATCTTCTCCAGCGGAATCACCACCTCATCTTCCTCAATGTAGCGGGCCCAGGGGTCCTTCTGCGTCCAGAGCAAGCCGAGCCAGAAGCTGGGCTTGGTCTCAATCTTCGTCGAAGCCACCTTGTAGCCGGGCTTCTGCACCACGATACCGAGATCCGACGACTGCTTCACCTCCGTGACCATCGGCGTCGTGCCGGGGAGCACAGCGCCGTTGATGCGCACCGTCGCGCCGGGCGGCGTCGACTTGATGGTGAGCTCCTTGGGTCCGTAGCAGGAGCACAGGGCGAGAGTCGTGAGAGCCGTCAGCAGGAGGGGGCAGCGCGTCATGCCCCCACTTTAGCGCAGCCCGCACGCCCATGCAAGTGCAAAAAGAGAACTCCGCCCAACAGTCACCGCCCGCCGCTGCTGCGCGCAACAGCAAGCTTGATTCGGCGCGCAACCTGTGCTAGGATGGCAGCCGCGATGATCAGACAGCTTGCAGCAGAAGGCTTCACCGTATTTCCGCAGAGAGAAAGCTTCAGCTTCGTGCCCGGAATCAACGTCATCGTCGGCGGCAACGATTCGGGCAAGAGCCACCTCATGAAGCTCTGTTACGCCCTGAGCCGCTGGGGCAGCGGCAGCAGCCGGCGCGAGCTGCCCGAAGTCTGGGCCGAGGAGAAGCGCCTGCGCCAGATCCTGCTGCGCGTCTTCGGCACGCACGATCTGAGCGCCCTGACGGCCCGCAACCGCGGCAACGGCGAGGCGCGGATCCGCGCCTCGCTGGAGGGGCACCACGTCCCGCTCGGCACCGCCGACCTCGACTTCACCTTCACCGCCGGGCGCGAGGAGGAGGGCCTGCACATCACCCGCGCCCCGCAGCGCTACCTGAGCGAAAACGCCGTCTTCATCTCGCCGCGCGAAGTCCTCTCCATCTACCCCTGCTACATGCAGGCCGGCAAGCGCTACCCGGAGCTGCTCGATTCGGCGAGCTGGGAGCTGTGCAGCGCGCTGGAGGACGAGCCCGGCAGCGCACCGCTGCACGGAGCCCTGCGCCACGTGATGCAGAGCATCGAAAAACTGCTCTCGGGGCGCCTGCTGCGCATCAACGGCCGCTTCTACCTCCGGCGCGCCGGGCAGGAGCCGCTGGAGCTCAACCTCGTCGCCGAGGGATTCAAGCGCATCGGCACCCTCGGGCTGCTGCTGGGCAACGGCACCGTGCGCCCGGGCACGGCCCTCTTCTGGGACGAGCCGGAGATGAACCTCAACACCAGCCACATGCCCGCCATCGTCGGCATGATGACGGGGCTCTGCCGCGCCGGCATCCAACTCATGATCACCACGCACAGCCTCTTCCTGCTGCGCGAGCTCGTCATCCAACTCGCCGAGCCGGGCAACCGCCACCTCACGCGGCGCTACATCGGCCTGCAGCCCCCCGCCAACAGCCGCGAGGGCGTGCGCTGCAGCTCCGGAGACCAACTCAGCGACATCTCCCCGCTGGAGAGCCTCGACGCCGAGAGCGAGCAGGCCGACCGCTACCTGAGCATGGGCATGGACGATCGCCCTTACTGAACAGCCCCACCCTTCCCATCTCATCTCCCCCTCAATTTTTCCCTCGCGATTCCCGTGTTTCAAGCCGGCACCAGCTGTGTGGAAGGACTCTACCGCTTCAACTTTGAAGCCGGATACTACGTCTGTCGCTTCGAGTGCTCCCCCTTTTACTCGCACCACGCTCAGAACTTCTGCAACAGCTGCAAAGAGATGGACTTCGTCCTCTATCACCCCGGCAAAAAAGAGCTCTGGCTCATCGAGGTGAAAGACTACCGCTTCAACGCCCGCCCCAAAGTGCGCGAACTCGTTGAAAAACTCTGCCGCAAAGTGCGCGACTGCCTCTTTCTGCTGCGCACCGCCGCCCTCTGCGCGCCCGAGGAAACCCCGGCCGAGGGCATCAGCCTGCGCGAAATCGCGCGCATGAGCCTGCAAGCCCGCCACATCCGCATCGCCTTCACCATCGAGCTGGGCAGCACCGGCCTCTTCCCGCCCAAAGCCCTGCTCTCCACCATCCGAGACCTGCTCTACCGACAAATCCACTTCATCGACCCCAACATGCTCTGCCTGCCCATCACCGAATCGGGCGGGCACGGCCCCTGGACCATCACCCCCGCCGGCGGTGAACACTCCGCGCGCATCACCAAGCGGCTGGAGGAAGCCCGCCTCGCCCGCGAGCGCGAGAACGCCCGCAAGGCCGAGCGCGAGCAGAAGCGCTGGCGCGAAAAACAGCAGGAAAAGCGCCGCCGACGAGCGCGGCACAGCGACATTCCCCTCTGGAAGCAGCGCGCCGACGAGCGTGCCAGCGGCCTCACCGGCACCCACGCCGACCGCCCCCGCCACCGGCGGCAAAACCGCAACCGCCCCCCCGCGGACACAGAGCAGACTTGACCCTTTCGCCCCTTTGCACTATAAACGGAAGACAGCACCATGACCCGGCTTCTCACTTGGTATGACACCACCCTGCGCGACGGCGCCCAAAGCGACGGCGTCGACTTCAGCGTCCGTGACAAACTCTCCATCGCCCGCCGCCTCGACGACCTGGGCATGGACTACATCGAGCTCGGCTGGCCCGGCGCCAACAAAGTCGACAGCGCCGCCTTTGAACAGGCGCGAGACCTGCAGCTCCGCAAGGCGCGCCTCGCCGCCTTCGGCAGCACGCACCGCGCCGGCCATCGCCCCGAGCAAGACGCCACCATGCAGGCCCTGGCCGCCTGCTGCGCCCCCGTCATCACCATCTTCGGCAAAAGCTGCCCGCAGCACGTCCGCATCGCCCTGGGCATCACCCGCGAAGAGAACCTCGCCCTCATTGCCGACTCCGTCGCCTGGCTCAAAGCGCGCAAGGAAGAGCTCATCTACGACGCCGAACACTTCTTCGACGGCTTCAAGCGCGACGCCGACTACGCCCTCGCCACCCTGCGAGCCGCGCACGAGAACGGCGCCGCCGTGCTGACCCTCTGCGACACCAACGGCGGCAGCATGCCCGAAGACATCAGTGCCATCATCGCGCGCGTGCTCCGCGAGCTGCCGCAGGCTCGCATCGGCATCCACGCCCACAACGACTGCGGCCTCGCCGTCGCCAACACCCTCGCCGCCGTCGCCGCCGGAGCCGAACTCATCCAAGGCACCATCAACGGCATCGGCGAGCGCTGCGGCAACGCAGACCTCTGCACCATCATCCCGAACCTCCTGCTCAAGAGCCCCGGCCACAGCAGCAGGCACATCGACGCCGCCGCCCTGCGCGGGCTCGCCCCCCTCTCCTACGCCGTCTGCGACATCGCCAACATCGCGCCCAACAAGTGGCAGCCCTTCGTCGGCAACGCCGCCTTCGCCCACAAAGGCGGCATCCACGTCAGCGCCGTCAACAAAAACTCCGAACTCTACGAACACATCAGCCCCGAGAGCATCGGCAACACCCGCCGCATCCTCATCAGCCAGCAGGGCGGCAAGAGCAACATCAGCGCGCTGGCCAAGCGCCTCGGCATCGACCTGCCCGCCGACAGCCCCGCCCTGGCCGAGCTGAGCGCCATCATCAAAGAAAACGCCTCGCGCGGCTACGACTACGCCGCCGCCGAAGCCAGCGCCGAGCTGCTGCTGCGGCGCCACCTCGGGCAAATCCCCGAGTATTTCTCCGTCAAGCGCTTCTACGTCATCAACTCCCACACGGAAAAAGACCCGGAAATGGCCATTGAAGCCTGCCTCAAGCTCGACGTCAACGGCCACACCACCCACGTCGCCGCCAGCGGCCTCGGCCCCGTCGACGCACTCGAGCGCGCCCTGCGCCGCGCCCTGCTGCCCTTCTACCCCGAGCTGGAGGGCCTCAACCTCATCGACTACAAAGTGCGCGTCCTTGCCGGGCTGGGCGAAGCCGGCTGCACCGTCGGCCCCGGCAGCGTCCGCGTGCTCATCGACTCGAGCGACGGCGGCTTCAGCCGCACCACCGTCGGCGTCTCGGCCGACCTCATCGAAGCCAGCTGGAACGCCCTGACGGACGCCTTCATCTACCACCTGCACCGCCACCGCGGAGCACCCGCAGCCGACCCTGCCGAGCCCGTCCAAGACCCTGCCGAGCCCTGACCAAGCCACCCCTCCCACCCATGAGCCCGAAAACCCTCATCGCCGCGGGCCTCGCAGCAGCCGCCCTCATCACCGGCGCCGTCCTCTGGCTCCTGCCCGGCGAAGACCCTCGCGCCCTCGCGCCCGGGCACTGGCAGGAAGCCGGGCGCATTCTGCGCGCGCAGGTCGGCGCCGACGGCCACATCCGCTGGCAATTCGGCGGGCGCGAGGGCAAGCTGCAATACGAGTGGGAGGACACCGAGCACGAGCCCTACCGCCTCACCCTCATCCGCGGCGAGCGGCGCATCAGCGCCCTCCTGACCTTTGAGGACGACGACACCGCCATCCTCGAACCCGACATCCTCAGCGAACTCAGCCCGCGGCAGCGGCGCGAGCTCGCGCAGATGAACCGCGCCAACCGCCGCCCCGAGAACGAAATCCGCTTCCTCTTCCGCCGCCTCCGCGAGCCCGAAAAGCGCTGAACCCCGCCGCCCGGCCCCGCCGGCGCCCCGTCGCGCCGCTTTTCTGAAAGAGCGAGCTCTTTTCTGATTGACAAAGGCCTTCAAATCTGCTTTAACCTGACAAGGCACAAGGCCCGCGCAGCGCGACCGCTGCGCCGCGCGTCCGCTTACTACGATCCCCCCCACCTGACAGCTATGACCAAGTACGTATGCACCACCCTGATGGCCGCCGGCCTTCTCACCATGACCGCCGTCGCCCAGGATGAAGACACCGACCTCGACATCTTCTCTCTTGACGACAGCAGCGCCGAGAGCAGCTCAGCCGACAGCAGCGACGCCGCGAGCGACGACAGCGCCGACGCTTCCGACTCCGTCGACATCAGCCTCGGCGACGAGGAAGACAGCAGCCTCGATGACAGCAGCGCGGACGACAGCGGCGACCTCTCCCTCGACAGCGACAGCAGCAGCGATGAGTCCGACAGCGATCTCGGCGACATCGGCAGCGACACCGCGAGCGACGACAGCGACATCGAAGAAGCCACCCCCGTCTCCGAAGCCGGCGGCATCAACACGGCAACGACAACCGGCAGCGACAGCAAAGTCATCGCCAACCCCGACAAAACCTCCTGGCACTTCATCAGCCTCGGTGACAAATACGTCCTCATCAAGTCAAACCTCGTCGGCCACGTCACGCCGCTCTCCACCGTTGTCGTCTACATCGGCTGGTCAGCTGACCGCAACAGCTCATGGGGCAAAGGCGAAACGCTCGCTAAGCACTCCCGCACCATCACCTCCTTCTACGTTCCCATTCGCGTGAGCGGCGTCAGCCTCAGCGGCGGCAACATCAACCTGCACGGCAGCGATGACGCCGGGGCCAAGACCGTCAAGGCCCCCTACCGCGAGCTCGACAACACCCTTGAAATCAAAAAGCCGGAGCTCTGAAGCCTCGACGGCCCCTTCCCTGCGCAACGGCGCAGCCCCCACTCGGGGGCTGCGCCGTTTGCCCGTCATCCCCCCCTCGGCCCTCGCCCCCGTGCGAGAAAAGCCCGAATCTCGAGCATTTGAAGCTTGCAGCACGCCGACAGCGCGTGTAAAATGAGAGACATGAGAAGACCCCCGATACCCGGACTCGTGCTGGCCGACGGCTGGCTCGCCCCCTACGAGCGCGAAATCAAGGCTCGCATGCGCCTCTTTGACAGCCAGATGGAGCGCATCTGCCGGAGCCGGGGCAGCCTCCTCAACTGTGCAGAAGGCTACAAGCGCCTCGGCTTCAACCGAGATGCCGCCACCGGCGAATGGATCTACCGCGAATGGGCCCCCGGCGCCCGCGAACTCTACCTCATCGGCGACTTCAACCACTGGGATCGCCGCGCCACCCCCATGCGTCGCAACCGCGAAGGCGTGTGGGAAGTGCGCCTGCCTGCCGACAGCCTCGCCCACGGCCAGCACGTCAAAGTGCACGTCATCGGGGCCGACAACGAAGCCCACGACCGCATCCCCGCGTGGATCCGCTTCACCGAGCAAGACCCGCGCACCTACGACTACAGCGGCCTCATCTGGGAGCCGGAGCAACCCTACGTCTGGCAGCACAGCCGCTGGAGCCCCGCCGGCATCAAAGTCCCCTTCATCTACGAAGCCCACGTCGGCATGGCCGGCGAAGAAGAACGCATCCACAGCTACCGCGAATTCGCCGACAGCGTCCTGCCGCGCATCGCCGAGCTCGGCTACAACGTCGTGCAGCTCATGGCCATCCAAGAGCACCCCTACTACGGCAGCTTCGGCTACCACGTCTCCTCCTTCTTCGCCCCCAGCAACCGCTTCGGCACCCCCGAAGACCTCAAATACCTCATCGACACCGCCCACGGACTCGGCATCGCCGTGCTGCTCGACGTCGTCCACTCGCACGCCGTCAAAAACATCGCCGAAGGCCTCAACAACTTCGACGGCTCCGGCGGGCAGTACTTCAAAGCCGGCGAGCGCGACTCGCGCCACCCGGACTGGGACAGCTGCCTCTTCGACTACGGGCGCGCCGAAGTCATCGAATTCCTGCTCAGCAACCTGCGCTGGTGGCTCGAGGAATACCACTTCGACGGCTTCCGCTTCGACGGCGTCACCAGCATGCTCTACGTCCACCACGGGCACGAGCCCTTCACCGACCTCGGCTGCTACTTCAACACCATGGTCAACCTCGACGCCGTCACCTACCTGCAGCTCGCCACCACCCTCATCCAGCAGGTGCGACCCGGCGCCTTCGCCATCGCTGAAGACATGAGCGGCATGCCCGGGCTCTGCCGCCCCGTCGACGAAGGCGGCTTCGGCTTCAGCCACCGCCTCGCCATGGGCCTGCCGGACTACTGGATCAAGATCCTCAAAGAGAAAAAAGACGAAGAATGGAGCGTCGGCGACATGTGGTACACCCTCATCAACCGCCGCTACGGCGAGCCGAACATCGCCTACGCCGAAAGCCACGACCAAGCCCTCGTCGGCGACAAAACCATCGCCTTCCGCCTGATGGACGCCGAGATGTACACGCACATGAGCTGCAACACCCCCAGCCTCATCATCGACCGCGGCATCGCCCTGCACAAAATGATCCGCCTCGTCACCCTCGCCGCGGGCGGCGAAGGCTGGCTGAACTTCATGGGCAACGAATTCGGCCACCCGGAGTGGATCGACTTCCCGCGCGAAGGCAACGGCAACTCCTACAAATACTGCCGCCGCCAGTGGAGCCTCGTGGACAACGAACTGCTGCGCTACCGCTATCTCAACGCCTTCGATCGCGCCATGGTGCGCCTGGCCAAGGAGACCAACCTGCTGGCCACGCGCCCCGCGCGCCCGCTCAACATGGACGAAAACAACCAAGTCATGGCCTTTGAGCGCGGCGGCCTCATCTTCGTCTTCAACTGGAGCGGCCAGCGAGCCATCCCCGACTACCGCCTCCCCGCCCCCGCCCACGGCGAGTGGAAAGTCATCCTCGACTCCGACGACACGCGCTTCGGCGGCTACGGGCGGCAGGATCACAGCGTGCACCACTTCACCGACGGGCAGCAGTATCTCTCTCTCTACCTGCTGCCTCGCACCGTCCAGGTGCTCAGCCGGCACTACCCGGGCGGCCTCATCTGAGCCCCTCCGCTCAGCCCCGAGACACCGCCCGCGCCGCAGCGGGAAGGCCCGAGGCAGCAGCGCACGGCAGCGCCCCCTGCCCGCGCCCCTGCCCCCTTCCCCTGCGGCACCCGCCGAGCGGTGCAGGGCTTGCCACCTTGCCGCAACACAGAAACAACGAACAGCCAATCCGCGCAAATTCTTCCCAAAGACTCATTACCTATCCTGGCATCTGAACAAATCCCCCAAGGTGGCATTTTTGTTGTACCCGAGGAAGGCAGAACGGAGAAACAGACCTAAGACACAACCAAGGACTTCAAGCCTCCCCATCAGAAAAAAGCCACCACAGCACTACCCGCAAAACCACCTAATCGTGACGCCTCAAGCTAGGCGCCGCGCGCGGGAGATGAAAACCGGCGCCATCCTCGCCAACTGCTCCGGCCGCGGCGACAAAGACGTCGACTTCGTCGCCGAGCACTACGGCTACGGCGAAGACCACCGCTTCTGACGCCGCGGAGCCCGTCCCCGCGCATCCGCCGCCTTATCAAGCCGTGCAGGCCCCGCGCCTGCGCGGCTCTCTTGCGCCCCGCCGCGGCAAAAGCCTTTTTCCCCCCTCGCGCCGCACATACATCATCCCCCGAAAAAAAGCCGCTGCTCCCTATCGAGCAGCGGCCCATTCGTTCAAGCGGCGAAAATAGTCAAGCTCAGCGGCGGCGGCGAGCAAGCAGACCGGCCAGAGCCAACAGCGAAAGCGTGGCTGTTGCGGGCTCGGGAACCGCCTTGGCAACGAGGGAGAGCTTATTATCGTTGAACAAGAGACCGTAATCACCCTCATTCAGGTCGTCAAGGGAAGAGACGACGCCCACGTTGCTATAACCGGCGTCATCGAGATCACTAATCCCCGACACGCTGATGTTGGACATATCGTAGTTTCTCAAACCGTTTGTCGTCGAAATCAGCAAACGGTCAAAAACACTGCCGGGGCCGAACGAAGACGAGTCCGTAAGAGAACTCAGCACCGTAGCATCAAAGGAAGCACTCAAGGTCAGCGTGCTGCTCCCGCCTGCCGGCGCGATAGTTTCAATCGACCCGGCAGAGACGGAAGCCCCTTCTCCGAAGACGATGGTGGTATTCTGTGTAATGCCGGTGTAAGTGCTATTCCGCGTTCCGAAGTACAGCACGCCACCCACCGCAAGTCGGCTGTTTGCGCCCAAGGTAATTGTCGTCGAATAATTCTGACTCGTGCAATTATAGGGCAGTTTTGCATAACCCGTAACATTGAAAGTGACCTCGTCATTCACGTCCAGAGTGATCGTGGTCAGATTATTGAGACTGCTGCCGTCTATGCGATTAACCGTCGCATTTTCCGTAACAGTGATATGAGTAACCGTATTGCCGTTTGCTCCGCTTAATGCGTCATAATTCCCCGTCGTAGATCCATCAATGGTGAGGTTCTGCTCACCCGCAGCCAGACCGGCTAGAGCCAACATCGCGATGATCGTCTTTTTCATAAGTAGAATTTGTTTTACAAGCGCAGCAGAACTCGAGGAAACACCCCACCGGCGAAACGCGAAGGTACTCGCCACAACCCTGCCGAGCGGCATTATAGTGCTTTGGCACTGCCAATGCAAGTGAAAATCAGGATAGAACGCGGATTTTTCCGGCGGCAATCTCAGAGCTACGCGATCATGAGTGCGTAAGTTCCTGTAATCGAGCGAAATTCATCAACAGGAAAATCCGATCCCTGCGGCAGGTCCTACAAGCGATGGCCGCAGAGGCGGAGCCTTTCTGCCGCCGAGAGCGGGAAGTTCTGCCCGATGAGCTCCCCGCAAAAAAAACATATTGGTTTGACATGATGTCGGCTTTACCTTTGCACGGCCCTGTAGTACAAGAGCGCCGCGCGGCAGAGCTTTCCTCTTGCCCCCTCAGGGTCATGCGCTCGCGCCTGTCACGCAACTCAACGATAGCCATGAAAAAGACACTGATGACTTTGGCCGCCCTGGCGGCCGTTTCGGCCTCGGCCTCGGCGGACGGAACACTCAAGTGGGATCTCACCTTCACCGATACGGCCTACAGCTTCACGGGCAGTGAGCTCGCTCGGGTATCCACCGGGTACAACTTCACGCTCGTCAACGGCGTTTTCACGACCTCCGGTTCCGGCAGTCGCCTCCTGCTGGGAGAATATGAAGACAAAGCCCTCGCGATGAACACGAGCTTCAGCCTCGTCATTCAGGGCGGGCTCGCCGTTGAGCCGGCGGACGGGGGCGTCTTGTTCGCCTTCGGCGATGCCAACGGCAAGTACTTCACCATCAGTGCCGGAGCCGACGGCCAACTTGTCATGAGCCCCGAGGGCTACGAATCAGCCGCGCCCCCCTGCACCGGCGGGTCGGTTACGACGGGCTTGGGCACCTACATCGTGACCTACGACGTGACAACGGGAACGGATGGGGAAGAGACCGCGCTGGTCTCCCTGTATCAAAACGGTGCGCTCGTCGCTTCGACGACGGCACCCGCCGTAAGTGATCAGAAACTCATGAGCTACAGTGTGGGCGGTCTTCTCGACGACGCGAGCAGCCGGCTCACGCAGTTCAGCCTCACGACGGTGCAGCTGTACGAGGGTGCGCTGAGCTCTGAGCAGATTGCCGAGCTCTCCGTCACCGCCGCCATGCCGGAGCCGACGACGGCCACGCTGAGCCTGCTGGCTCTCGCCGGGCTCTGCGCCCGCCGCCGCCGCAAATAAGGCAGACGCCTCAAAGCATCGCTCTTCTTCAACACCCCGACCGCGCAGGCGGCCGGGGTGTTTCGTTGCCCTACAGCCCCGCCCCCCTCCGCCGGCCAACGCATGAGGCTTCTGTGCGCCGCCGCGACCGCGCTTTCGGCTTGCATTGCCGCGGCATCATGTTACAATGGCTGCAACATGAAAATTGCCGTCATCGGAAAAGGTGGCCGCGAGCAGGCGCTCGTGGAGACATTGGCTGCAAGCCCCTGCAAGCCTGAGCTTTACACATATCCCGGCAGCGACGCCATTCAGGAAACCGCCGCCAAGATCCCCGCAAACAGCTTCGACGAACTCATGCAGTGGATGGTCGACGCCCGCATCGACCTCTGCGTCGCGGGCGAAGAAAGCTACCTCGTCAAGGGCGAAGGCCTCGCCAACCGCTGCGCCGCCCTCGGCATCCCCTGCTGGGGACCGACGAAGCAGAGCGCCCAGCTCGAGGCGAGCAAGGAGTTCGCCAAGGACTTCCTGATGCGCCACAACATCCCCACCGGCATGGCCAAGGCCGTGGCCGACTATGATCAGGCCATCGAAGCCATCGGCGGCCGCTATCCCACAGTACTGAAATTCGACGGCCTGGCCGCGGGCAAGGGCGTTGCCGTCTGCATGACCGAGGCCGAAGCCGTGGACTTTTTGCGTGAAGTGTTTATCGACAAGCGCTTCGGCGAAGGCCGCCTGCTCGTCGAGGAGTTCCTGACAGGCCCCGAGATCTCCATCTTCGGCGCCATCTGCGATGACAAATACCTCATTCTCTGCCCGGCGCGCGACTACAAGCGCCTGCAGGACGGAGACCTCGGGCCGAACACCGGCGGCATGGGCGCCGTCGCCTCGCGGCAACTGGCCTCCCCCGAGCTCATGCGCACGATTGAAGAAACCATCGTAGCGCCAACGGTGCGCGGCCTGCGCGAGGACGGCCTTCCCTACCGCGGCTTCCTCTACTTCGGCCTGATGCTCACGCCGCAGGGGCCGAAGGTGATTGAATACAACTGCCGCTTCGGCGACCCGGAGTGCGAGGCCGTGATGCCCCTGCTGCGCGGCGATCTGGCCAACTTCTGCCTCAGCGGAGCCAAGGGCGAGTTCAAGCCCGAGCTCATCAGCTTTGACGAGGGCTGGAGCGTCTGCTGCATCCTCGCCTCCGCCGGCTACCCGGCCTCCTCGCACTCCGGCGACCTCATTCGCGGTCTGGAGAACTGCAAGGCCCGCGTCTTCCACTGCGGCACGCGCAAGACGCCGGAAGGCTGGGTGACGGCCGGAGGTCGCGTGCTGGCCATCGTGGCGGGCGGCGCCACGCTCGACGAAGCCCGCACGAAGGCGCATGCCGAGGCCGCGAAAGTCGACTTCGACGGCTCGCAGCGCCGCTCGGACATCGCCTACCGCAACATGTGAGCCCCGCCCCTTTTCACGGACGCGGATTTCTGACGCAAACCCACTTATGGCTATGAATTTATCGGAAGAGGCTTCTGAGTTTCTCACTCAGATACTGGACACGCCGGCCCCGACCGGCATGGAGATGGACGCCCAGCGCATCTGGGCCTCCTACATCGCACCGTTCACCGATGAGCAGCACTGCGACGCCTACGGCTCGACCTGGGCGCTGCTGCGCGCCGAAGCACCCGACGCCCCGACTTTGATGCTCGATGCACACGCCGATGAGATCGGCTTCTCCATCCGCTACATCGAAGAGAACGGCTTTGCGCGCGTGGAGCGCCTCGGCGGCTCCGACGTCGCGATTGCCCGCGGGCGTCGCATTCGCTTTCAGGGAACGGACGGCGAGGTCATCGGCATCACCGGCAACACCGCCATCCACATTCGCGACGACGGCGACAAAGCCCCCAAGGTCTGGGATCTCTACGTCGACTTCGGCTGCGATTCTCGCGAGGAGGTGGAGGCACTCGGCCTGCGCGTGGGCGATCGCGGCGTCTACTGTGACGGCCCGCTGATGCTCAACAACGGCAAGCGCCTCGTGTGCCGCGCGCTCGACGACCGCCTCTGCGGCTTCATCACGGCCGAGGTGGCCCGCGCCCTCAAGGAGCGCGGCATCAAGCCGGCCTGGAACATCGTCTTCGCCAACACCGTGCAGGAGGAAGTCGGCTGCATCGGCGCCGGCATGCTCACCTACCGCATTCGCCCCGATGCCGCCATCTGCCTCGATGTCACGCACGGAACGGACTCGCCCGGGCTCGACAAGGGGCGCTACGGCGACGTGCGCCTCGGCAAAGGCGCCTGCCTCTGCTTCGGCCCGGCCTGCCACCCAAATCTCAACGGAAGGCTCGAGCTGCTGGCCTCAGAGAAGGGCATCCCGATGCAGCGCGAAACCTCGGGCCGCACAACGGGCACCAACACCGATCAGATCTTCCGCTCGCGCATGGGCGTTCCCGCCACCAACCTCTCCATGCCGCTGCGCTACATGCACAGCCCGGTCGAGACGGCCGACCTCGATGACGTGCAGTCCTGCATTGAGCTGCTCGTGGCCTTCATCGCCTCGCTCACGCCGGAGGACAACTTCTGCCACAAACTCTGACGAGCTGCCGCGGCGCCCCCGTTTCCGAGAGGCTACGCCCCGCAGCTCCCGCGCCCCCTGCCCCGCACGGCGGCAGGGGGCGCTTGTCTTTCCGCACCGCGGCGGGCGGAGTTTCTGATTGTCAGCCGCGCGGCAAACTGGTACAATCAGCAGCATATGGAGCAGCCCCCGTTCCCCGCCATCCCCAACATCCCCGCCAACAACAGCCCGGCGCCGGCAACGCCGACAACACCGCAAGACGCATCGGCCGCGCCCGCGCAGTCGTCCGTCTCCGCTCCCCTTCCCCCCAAGTCCCCGGTCGCCCCCGGCGCCCCGTCCGTGCTGAGTGAAGCGGGCGCAACCGTTCAGGCGGCATTCCTCGACACCCCCGCCGCCGCGAACGAGGCGACCGCAACGCCCGAGCCCGGCGAAGCCTCGACACAGGCCGAGCCCCCTGCCCCACAAGCGGAGGCTGAACCCATAGCTGAACCCATGGCTGAAGCAGCACCTGAGGCCGGAGCAGCGGAGGACAAGCGCCAAGCCCCGCAGGACGCTCCGAAGGCTCCGGCTCCCTCCGGACACGAAGCCTCGTCGGATGAGACGGCGCCCGAAATACCGCTGGCCACCGGCTCGCTCTCGGAGATCCTGGCGGCCATGAGCAGCGAGGCTACTCCTCTGGAGGAAGAGTCCTCCTCCGCCGAATCGGCGGCAGACACAGAGGCGGAGAAGGCAGAAGAGGCCCCGTCCGAGAAGGCTGCGCCGAGCCGCCCCTACCCCGACATCCTCCTCCAGCCCCTGCCGCGGCAGGATCCGCTGCGCTTCAAGTGGCACCTCGGCCACGGCCTGCCGAGCGTCGCACAACTCTCGGACGACGAAGGCGATGCTCTGGCGGAGGCGAGCGAAGCGGCGGATGCAGCTCCCCAGCCGGGCTTCCTGCGCCTCTACGGCCTGCTCAACTCGGGTGAACCCTGGGAGGCGCGGCTGAACTTCGCGGAGCTGGAGAAAGCCCGCGACGGCATCTACATCGGCCGAGACCCCTCCGTCTGCCGCATCGTCATCCCCGAAGAGAGCGTCTCGCGCCGACATGCGAAACTCGAGCTCGCACCCAAGGGCTTGGTCATCACGGATCAGGGCTCGCGCAACGGCGTCTACGTCAACGGTCAGCAGCTGGCAATCTACGAGAATCGGACGCCCATCAACGACGGAGACACCCTCAGCCTCGGCGATGCCTCGCTGCGCGTTGAAATCAACACCTGAGCAGACGTCCCCGCCATCAGGGCTCCCGGCCTCCCCGGCTCTCTCACCTCTGGACCATGAACGGATTTTATTACCTGAACGATCAAAACAAGACGCAGGGGCCTGTCTCCCTGAATGATCTCATCTCCCTCATGGTGGCCGGCCGCATTCAGCCCTCCACCCTGGTTGCACGCTGCGGCGATGCAGCTTGGATACCGCTCTCGTCCATCATCGCCGCAAACGCCGGATACCACGACGCCATGGGCCTCTGGGATATCTTCAAGCTGACGATGACAGATCACTATGCCAAGTTCAGCGGAAGAGCCTCGCGCCGCGAGTTTTGGATGTTTCAGCTGGGGCAAATTCTGTTTGGGCTTGTGTTTTATTGCGCGCTCGTCATGATGTCCATAGCCCTCCCGATCATCATCGACGATTCGCTGATGATCGTCGCGCCGGTCGTCTCCTACCTATACCCTCTGGCCATCCTGATTCCGAATCTGGGCCTCTTCGTGCGCCGACTCCACGACACAGGGCGCAGCGGCTGGATGATCCTGC
>UMHM01074457.1_pt1 | contig 41593 bp, 33 predicted proteins | sample 1965501 | NCBI WGS metagenome assembly UMHM01 (sample SAMEA4836095, study PRJEB28245) | human gut metagenome | biome: gut microbiome; material: fecal sample | place: Denmark | collected 2008
GGAAAGTTATTGACATATTAAGGAAAATATGTTATAATATACATTTGAAAAGTTTGCTTTGGAGGGAGAAAATTGCAGAGTATCGAGCCTGTCGGTTCTTCGGTGAATATCTGCTGCGCGAGCGACGAGAATTACGCGCCTTATCTCGCGGTATCGCTGTTTTCGCTGCTGAAAAACGCGGATAAAAGCCGACGCTACGACATAATTATACTCCATAGCTCCATTTCTACCGAAAGCCGCGGGAGAATTCTTCGCTTAGGGGAACGTTTTCCCTGCTGTTCAATCAGATTTGCTGACGTTTCGGAGCGTCACGACAGCGTTCGGGAGCGGGTTTCGTCCTACATAACCGCCGCGACAAACTACCGCCTGTTCATTCTCGGCGAACTTTTCGCGAAATACGACCGCATAATTTATCTCGACTGCGACACGGTTGTCGAGGGAAATATCGCGGAGCTTTTCGACAGCGACCTCGGCGCGAAGTCAATCGGCGCTTGTGAAATGGTTGAGGCAAGGCATTTTATCGCTTCAAAGCGCGCGCTTTTTTTCGGGAATTATCCGTATAATTTCAAGGATTACTGCCGAAAAATCCTCGGAATAGGCTTTGTTGAGCGGTATTTCAACGCGGGAGTAATCCTGTTTGATTTAAAGCGCTGCCGAAAGCTTACTTCGGAGGAAAAAGCCATTGAAGTCCTGAACCGAAAAGAGTGGATTTACAACGACCAGGACGCGCTGAATATATTATTCAACTGCAGCGTGAAAATGCTTGATTTGAAGTGGAATTACACGAATAATATCGAGCAGTACGCAAACTCGGAGAAACCGTCTTTGAGGGAGATTTACGCGGATACTCCGAGAACGGAATACGGGATAATTCATTTTATCGGCGGGACTAAGCCGTGGCAGGGCGACGTTCCGTTAAGCGAACACTATCATAAATACGATAAGCTTTTAGGGGAGGAATTTTCTGATGTCAAGGGAAAACAACGCGAAAAACGTTAAGAAAAAGATAATCGGCTGCTTCTGCTTTGCGGTTGTCGCAGCGGGCGCGGTTCTTGCACCGGCGGCGATTTTTTCGCCGAACATGGGTCTTGCCGCCGCCGCAGACGATAATACAACTGGTTCCGGAACGGCGAGCACTGTAAAAGAGATAAAACTCAATGATTTGCTGGAACGTGCCACGACTACAGTAACTGACAGCAGCCCATCGAGTACCATAAGCGGACTACAGATTGAAAAACCTAAGTGCAACAATAATAGTTTTAAGTTTAAAAATATCTATATAGTTACTGTCCCAAGCGGAAGCTATAGATTTACAGGCAACAATACGGTTGGCAATACAAACATTGACGTTCAGTTTTACATTCCAAGCGGAAACAATGTTTCGATTGAATTTGATAATGTCACGATTGTAAATACGCAGGGTGGTTTTACTCATTCCGCTGCTGATATTGATTTTATAAGGGGTGATAAATTTGCTGATGGCACTTGTTTTCCCCGTAACTATGCCGTGCCGTTCAATGTTGAGGGAGAACTTACCGTAACAGGAACGCTCAGCATTGATACCTTTGCGTTGGAACAAAAATGCAGTTACAATGGAAGTACAGTCATAATGCACAAATATATCGCTCCTATCAAAACAGGCAACGGAATATTCTCGGATAATTTTGATAAAATCACCTTTATTGACAGCATTTCAGGCAGCACTTCTAAAGACACAGTTTACAGCGCGGCTAAAAGTATGAACGCACTTACATATGCTTGTCAGAAAAAAGAAACAGGAAGCGTCCATAATAAAGTCTATAATGTTACCACGAATATTGAAAGAGTAACCGCGAAGCAGTCCCACACAGACGCCAACAATGACGGAAAGTGCGACGACTGCGGAAAATCGCTTTCAAGCTCCGGCGGTTCGTCCTCAAAGCCTTCAAGACCCTCGCGTCCCGTAACTCCTCCCGAACCTAAACCGATTATCAACGGAAAAGAGATTAGTTGGAGCAAGGTCGCAAAGGAAATTATGAGCCTTGAGGAGGGCAGCGAGTACAGAATTGAGCTTAACGGAATTACGGATATCCCCGAAGAAGTGATTAAGGCAATCGCCGACAAGAAAATCAAGACGACTTTCGTTGTTGGAATCGCGCGCAGCTTCTATGCTGACGGCGCGTACATTTCAGCCCCTTGCGCGGCGGACCTTACTATGGATTACTCAAACGACGTTAATACGGACGGACTCCGCGGAATTGTCGGAACGCGTTTTTCAATCCATAACACAAATATCCCGACCGACATTGATATTATCTTCAAGGAAGAACACGCGGGCAAATTTGCGAACCTTTACAAGGAAGTCGACGACGGTACTCCTAAGCACCTCTTTACAACTGAAATCAGCGACAGCGGCAAGGTTAAGTACGAGGGAATTAAGGAAGCGGGAGATTATGTCGTGATGATTAACGAATTCAGCGACCTCCCCGGAGATATGGATAACGACGGTATCCTAAACGCAAAGGACGCTCTTGCAATCCTCAAAGACAGCGTTGGCATTGAAAAAGGCATAAATCCTTATGTCGCCGATATAAACAACGATGGATTTATCAACGCAATGGACGCTATCGAGATACTTAAAAGAAGCGTGGGATTAACTTGATTTCCGCATAAAACAACAGGGCTGCTTTTTCGGCAGCCCTGTTTTCTCTTATCTCTCAAAATGCGAACCCGTGCGGAAATAATGAAGCTTCCCGCCGAGAACGGGCTTCATTTGCTCGAAAGCCTTTTCGCCGGTGCAGTGGCAGGTGTAATAGTCGCTCTGCGTTTTGGCGAGCGCGGCGGCGGTTTGCGCGATATAATCCGCGCTTTCGTATTTTCCGCTTGGCGGGTTGTACAGGTGAAATCCCCCGAAAACCGCCGATATTTCACCGCCCGCGACCTTTTCGGCTTTGTTTCGGATATTGACAATCCCCGCGTGCGAACACCCGCAGAACAGGAATTTTTCGCCGCCTGTGGTTACGATAAGGCTCTGTTCGTGACCGAAATCATCGGGAATTATCTTCCCGCCGCGCTTCATAAACAGCTTTTTGTCGGACGAGGGAAGCGGAAAAATCGGCTTTACGTCCGAAAAAACCGTCAGTTCCTCGTCAATTTCGGTTATTTCGTCCGTGAAAACAAACCGTTCTCCCGAAATCAGGCTTTTGTCGGCGCTTACGCTTATCGGGATACCAAGAACCTTGATATAATGCGGCTCGGCGGCTGTCTTTCTCATATAAATCCGAGCTGTTTTGTTTACCGCGAGAAAGGCTTTCAGCCCGCCCGCGTGGTCTTTATGACCGTGCGAAAGGAAAACCGCGCCAACCTGCCGAATATCAATTCCGAGCCTTGCTGCGTTTTCGAGGAAAGCGCCGTTCGGACCGACGTCGAAAAGCAGCTTGTGCCGCGCGGTTTCGATGTACAGGCAAAGACCGTGCCTGCATTTCAGATTTTTGTCGGAAGTTGTGTTCTCGACAAGCGGAATTACTTTTATCATTTTTCACCCTATTCAGCGTTTTTCGCGTATTTTCTGCCGCCCGAAAGCTCTTTTTTGTACTCGCCCGTTTTGCACTGAATACTGCCCGCGAGGCGATATTGTGAGAAAAAGGCTCGGCGAAAATTCTGATTATATTCGTTTCCGAGAAGATTTTATTGCAAATCCGATAAACGTCATTGCGCTCTTGCGTTCATAATTTACTTTCATTTCTTGCCCTCTCTGATATACGTTCCGTCAACTATCTTGCTGAACAGCTTATCGCGGTCAAATTCTCCCTCGATAAATCCGGGAATTTCCTTTATCGCAAGCAGAATACTCGCGCTGAATCCCGTCATAATCTTCCCGATTTCCTCGTATGAGAAAGGACAGCTTCCCGTTACGATAAGCGTGGCGATGCCGTGCGCGACAAGCCACATATCGCGGAAAAAGCGGTCTGCTTCTTCGGCGCCGAGGTGATAGATTTTCATAAGCGACGGTCTGACGATTTCGCGACAGTGCGTCATAGCGCGCTCTGCGCCCGAAATTTCCGTTTCAGCCGCAGCGGGCGTGAAAAGCAGCAGCCGATAAAGCTCGGACTCTTCCTGCGCGAAACGAACGTACTTTTTTCCGAATCCGAAAAACGGAATTTCCTCGTTCAGACCCTGCTCGACATACGAGTAGAACAGCTTTTCCACAGCCGCGTATACTTCGGATTTAAGCGCGTCCATAGTCCCGAAGCAGGTAAAAACGGGCTGGGTTGAAATTCCGAGCTCCTCGGAGAGAGATTTCGCCGTGAGGGCGTCCGCGCCCTTTTCTCTTACGACTCTGAGCGCCGCTTCAATCATTTCTTCTCTTGTGAATTTAATTTTCGGTGCCAATTTTAACTTCCTTTCCGTAAAAGCGTAATATACATTATTAATTATATATTATATAATATTATACACGTTTGTGCGCGTTTTGTCAAGCGGAAATGCAAAAAAATAACCGCTGCGTCCGAAAAATCAAGCTTTTGGCTGTTATATCGGAGCGAAAAAATCGGAAAAATTGATAATTTTTAAAATTTCTCACAAAAAAGTGATGACAAATCGCAACAAATGTGGTATAATATCTTTACTCGTATACGAGTTATTGCACAAATGTGCGCTATAATTAATATTGACGGAGGAAAACATCAGGTATGGAAGAAATCAAAGAAGAGATTAGGGAAGAAGTTAATGAGGAGGCTGCTAAAACGGCTCCCGAACCCAAAAAGAAGCGCGGCAAGGACGATATCCTTGAAATAATCATCGCGGTATTTCTCGGTATAACGGCGCTTGCGACCGCTTGGGCAAGCTGGATAGGCTCGCTTCACGGCGGAAATATGTCCACGAATTACACAAAGAGCAACAATCTCGCGTCCGAGGGCAACTCGCTCTGGAACGACGCTTCACAGCAGCTTATTCAGGATATGCAGGTTTGGAATATGATAAGCGACTACGAGGTTGAAATCCTGTACGCGGACACGACCGGCGACGCGGATAAAATGGGCGAAAGTGCGTATAAGATAAAGTTCATCTGCGCGGATAACCTCTCCGAAGAAATGGCGGCAAAAATCAACTATAACTTCGATTTTGACGCGGACCAAATCATTGATTGGGTGAAGAACGACCCGCTTTCGACCGAAAGCCCGTTTAGTTCTCCCGAATTTATCGACGCTTATTATAATGAAGCGCAGGAAAAGCTTGACGAGAGCGAAAAGGTGTTCCTTGAGGGACAGAAGGATAACAGTAAGGGCGATACCTTCAATCTTGTGACGGTAATCTACTCCGTGGTTCTGTTTATGCTCGGTATCGTTGGTACATTCCGCAGACTTCCGAACAGATTTGCAATCACGATTGTGGCGATTTGCGGCTTTATTTTCGGAACGATTTTTATGTTCACAATTCCTATGCCGACCGGCTTCAATTTCCTTGGATTTTTCGGCGGCTGAGAGTAATTTGAGGTGATGAAATGAAGATAAAATCAATGGCTGCTGCGGCGATTGCTGCGGCGATGCTCCTGACGGGCTGTTCGGACGATTTCGAGAGCGTTCCCGAATCGCAGGGAAGCTCGTCAAGCTCGTCAAAACAGCCTTCCGGCGAAAACTCGGTTATCGACGACGGAAATACTTATACAAACGGCGCAACGCTGCTTTCTATGAAGGACGGAGGTCTTTCGATAAGCCGCCGTAACGAAAAAGGCGGAAATTCGGGCGGAAGCGGCTGGACGCTTCTCGTTTATCTCTGCGGAACGGACCTTGAAAGCGAGGGCGGAGCGGCTTCGGCGGATATTAACGAGATGATGTACGCTTCGGCGACCGACGATGTACATATTGTATTCCAGACGGGCGGCACAAACGAGTGGAACAGCAGCATTTCCAACGGCTCAATTCAGCGTTATGCGCTTGAAAACGGCAATGTAAACCTTGTTGACGAGGTTGCGGACGCGAATATGGGCGACCCGCAGACGCTTTCGGATTTCGTTTCGTGGGGACTTGAGAACTATCCGGCGGAGAATGTGGGACTTGTGTTCTGGAATCACGGCGGCGGAAGCATAAACGGCGTGTGCTTTGACGAAAAGAACGACAACGACAGCCTTTCCCTGCGTGAAATTGACGCGGCGCTCAATTCCGTTTACGGAAAGATGCAGAAAAAGTTCGAGTTTATCGGCTTTGACGCTTGTCTTATGAGCACGCTTGAAACGGCGAATATTCTCGTTCCTTACGCGAATTATATGTTCGCTTCGGAAGAAGTCGAGCCGGGCGGCGGCTGGAATTACATGGATATCGTGAATTATCTTTCGGAAAATCCGTCCGCAAACGGCGCGCAGCTTGGTGAAATGCAGTGCGAGAGCTATTATCGGCATTGCGTTGACAACGGCGACGCGGAGGTTGCGACGTTTGCGATAACCGACCTTTCAAAGCTTGACGAGCTTTTGATATCGTTCGACAAGACCTCGCGCGAGCTGTACGAGAGCGAAAAGTTCACGGATATTGCGCGCGCGGTGTCCAAGGCGGAGAATTTTGGCGGAAACAACCGTTCCGAGGGTTACACGAATATGGTTGACCTGAAGGGGCTTCTTAATGCGGTATCGGCATATGCTCCCTCGGCTTCGGAAACGCTCGGAAAGCTTGAAAACGCAATAATCAGTCAGTCGAGCGGTTCGCAGCACCCGACTGCGGGCGGACTTTCGCTCTATTATCCGCTTTCGGTTCAGGGTTCAACGGAGCTTTCGACGTTCGCGGGAATATGCACGAGCAGCTGGTATCTCGCGCTTGTCGACAAGATAGCTTACGGAACGAGCGGAAACGATATTTTCGGCTATGACAACAGCCATATAACGAACGACTGCGAAAATATCTGGGGCGATGATTACAGCGCAAGCGGAGATGTCGGCGTTGACTGCGGTTTCGGTCAGATTGACAACAACAGCACAATCGGTATAAAGAGCGTCTATATTGACGACAACGGAAAATACACGGTTGAGCTTTCCGACACGGAGCAGCTTAATTATATGACGTGCAGCCTTTTCTGGGAATACGAGGGAGCGAGCCTTTATCTCGGCGAGGACGACGATGTTAACGTAGAAGATATTGATTCCGGGATAATTCACGATAATTTCGACGGTCAGTGGGTTTCGCTTGACGGTTATCCGATAATGATTGAGCTTGTAAGCAAGACCGATGATGTGAGTGTTTACACCTCCCCGATTAACCTCAACGGAAAGCGCACAAACCTGCGTTTGCTCTATGATTGGGCGACATACAGCTGGGCTGTTATGGGCGTCTGGGGCGGAATTGACGGTCAGACGGGCGCGGCAGGCAGAGAAACCGTGAAGATTAAGGACGGAGATGTGATTACTCCGCTGTATCTTGCGGTTACGGAAGAAGCGAACAATTATATCGAGGGCGTTAATTACACCGTAAACGGCGATATTCCGGTTGATTACAGCCCGCTCGGCGACGGATTTTTCAGCTTCTCGATGGTGCTTTACGATGTTTACGGCAACTATTATTACACGCCTGCGATTTCCGTGGTTATAGATGTCAACGGCGAGGTTTATTTTGACGTGCCGGCTGAATAAACGGTTATTTCGCTGAGTTGAATAAACAAAAGCCCGCTCGAACGTTTTGGTTCGGGCGGGTTGTTTTATTTATTGTGAGCGATTTTCGGAGCGCGCTTGTGACGCTTTGTCGCCCGCGAAAACAAAGAAAACGCAGAAGAGGACGGTCGGCAAAAGCCATTATCGGGCGAAAAAATCGCCCCTAGCAGGAACTAGGAGCGAAATTGGGTTATTGCAGACTATGCAGATGGTATACCCGCGGATTTTCCTCCTAAAATTTTCCCTCGGAAAATTTTGGGAGGGAAAACGCAGAAGAGGACGGTCGGTAAAAGCCATTATCGGGCGAAAAAATCGCCCCTAGCAGGAACTGGGAGCGGAATTGGGTTATTGCAAACTATGCAGTTGGTATACCCGCGGCTTTTGGATTTTTCGTGCGAAGTGCGAAAAATCCAAAAACGCAGAAGAGGACGGTCCTTTGGACCGTCCTCAAGTGGTCGAGATGACAGGATTCGAACCTGCGACCTCTGCGTCCCGAACGCAGCGCTCTACCAAACTGAGCCACATCTCGATAATCAACATCAAACATTATAACACATAATTCCCAAAAAATCAAGTACTTTTTAATAAAAAGTTCGATAAACGATAGAAAAAGAGAGGGAAAAGGCGTAAAAATGCAAAAGTGCCTTGACAAGAGAGAAGAATTGTCATATAATAGGAATAGTGATGTTTGAAAGTCATTCAAATATCTGAATCAGAATTGACACAGGAGGATAACTAAATGAGAGTTTACAATTTCAGCGCAGGCCCTGCGGTATTGCCGGAAGAGGTTCTGAAAGAAGCTGCGGATGAGATGCTCGACTATAACGGAACGGGAATGTCCGTTATGGAGATGTCCCACCGTTCAAAGGCGTTTGATGAAATCATCAAGACTGCGGAGCAGGATATCCGCGACCTTATGAACATTCCGTCGAATTACAAGGTGCTTTTCCTTCAGGGCGGCGCTTCTCAGCAGTTTGCGGCGGTTCCTATGAATATGATGAAGAACAAGAAAGCGGCGTACATCATCACGGGACAGTGGGCGAAAAAGGCTTTCTCCGAGGCTAAGATTTACGGTGAAGCGATAAAAGTTGCTTCGTCCGAGGACAAAACGTTCTCGTACATACCCGACTGCTCGGACCTTGATATTCCCGACGACGTTGATTATGTATACATCTGCGAGAACAACACGATTTACGGCACGAAGTTCAAGACTCTCCCGAATACAAAGGGTCATACGCTCGTAGCAGACGTATCCTCCTGCTTCCTTTCCGAGCCGGTTGACGTAACGAAGTACGGCGTGATTTACGGCGGCGTACAGAAGAACGTAGGACCTGCGGGACTTGTAATTGCGATTATCCGCGAGGACCTCATCACCGACGACGTTCTTCCCGGAACTCCCACAATGCTGAAGTGGAAGACTCAGGCTGACAACGATTCTCTCTACAACACGCCGAACTGCTATTCAATCTACATCTGCGGCAAGGTGTTCAAGTGGCTCAAGAAGATGGGCGGACTTGAGGCTATGAAGGCGCTCAACGAGAAGAAAGCGAAGATTTTGTACGATTTCCTCGACAGCAGCAAGCTGTTCAAGGGTACTGTAAATCCCGCCGACCGTTCGCTTATGAACGTTCCTTTCGTAACCGGAAACGAGGAGCTTGACGCAAAGTTCATCAAGGAGGCTACCGCGGCTGGCTTCGTAAACCTCAAGGGTCACAGAACCGTTGGAGGCATGAGAGCTTCGATTTACAACGCTATGCCTATCGAGGGCGTTGAGAAGCTGGTTGAGTTTATGAAGAAGTTTGAGGCTGAAAACGGCTGATAAGCGTGTTTGAGTGAAAGGAACACTGTTATGTATAATGTACAGATGCTGAATAAAATCGCTGCCTGCGGAACGGAGCTTCTCGACAAGAGCAAGTATGCCGTAAGCGAGGAAGCGGCAAATCCCGACGCAATTCTCGTTCGTTCTGCGTCGATGCACGAGATGGAGCTTGGCTCAAATCTTCTCGCAATCGCAAGAGCGGGCGCAGGTGTAAACAATATTCCGATTGACAAGTGCAGCGAGCGCGGAATTGTCGTTTTCAACACGCCCGGCGCGAATGCAAACGCGGTTAAGGAGCTTGTAATCTGCGGACTTCTCCTTGCTTCGAGAAAGATTGTTCCCTCGACGCAGTGGATTATGACGCTCAAAGGCAAGGGCGACGAAGTTGGAAAGCTCGTTGAAAAGGGCAAGAGCCAGTTTGTAGGTCCCGAAATTACGGGCAAGAAGCTCGGCGTAATCGGTCTTGGCGCAATCGGAATACTCGTAGCAAACGCGGCTGCGGCTCTCGGAATGGAAGTTTACGGCGCTGACCCGTATCTGAACGTTGAGCACGCTCTGAAACTTTCGGGCAAGGTTCATTACGTTAAGTCGAACGATGAGATTTTTGAAAAGTGCGATTATATTTCGCTTCACGTTCCCGCGACTGCCGATACAAAGGGTATGATTAATGCTGAAACAATCGCGAAGATGAAGAAAAACGTTCGCCTGCTCAATTTCGCGCGCGGCGACCTCGTTGTTGATACTGCGGTAATCGACGCTCTCGCAAACGGTGGAATGGCTTGCTATGTAACGGATTTCGCTTCCGACGCGCTTCTCGGCGTTGAGAACGTAATTGCGCTTCCTCATCTCGGCGCTTCCACTCCGGAGAGCGAGGACAACTGCGCTGTTATGGCGTGCAAGGAAATCGCCGATTACATCGAGAACGGTAATATAACCAATTCCGTAAATCTCCCGAATCTCGAAATGGCAATCACGGGCAATGCGAAAATCTGCGTTATCCACAAGAATGTCGAGGGCGTTATCAACAGCATAACCGCTCCGATTTCCGAAGAAGGACTGAACATTGAGAATATGATGAGCAAGTCCAAGAAGGATTACGCATACACCTGCCTTGACGTTACCGGCAGCACCGACGATATTCAGGAAAAGCTGAAAGCTGTTGCAAACGTTGTCGGCGTAAGGGTTGTAAAGTAAACGGAAAATGCAATAAAACGGCGGCGCGCTTCAAAGGCGCGCCGTATTTTATAATGAAAATCGGCGTACCCGCAAAAGGTACGCCGTTATTTATCCCTTTTTCTTGATAAGGCAGATGTTTGAAACGAACCACAAAACCGAAGTTATGCAGATGAAGATGAGCACAAACCAGTTGATTTCCTCGCCCCATCGCAGGATTATTACGGCGAAATCGCCGATAAGCGCGACAAGAAACGGGATAAGCGAGAAATTGTTCTCGGCTTTTTTTGTGAAAAGGCGCTTCAGCATAATGGTGAACAGCACGACCATTCCCGCCGAAACAACGCATTCAATGGGGATAAAGAGGTATTTCAGGTGAATATTCGTGTGATAAACGACGGGAATTGACATTGAATACGCGGTGACATAGGCGAACGAAAGCCATTTTATGAGCGCACCGCCGTCTTTTTTCGCGCACTGAAACGTGTGAATAGCCATAGCCGCGAGAAGCATACCGTAAGAGATGAACTGCATTGCGGGGATTGAGCCGTTCGTGTGGACCATACCGCCGAAAAGGAGAATACCCGCGGCAACAGCAAGCTTTGCAAGTTCGTTTTCGCCGAAGGTAAGGGGAAGCTCCTCGGCGTCGTCGGCGGGAACGCGCCATTTTGTCGCGATATAGACATAAGCGCCGAAAACCGCAAACAGCGAAAGCGCGGTCATATACCAGTCGAGCGCGTCATATTTTGCGATATCGCCCATAAAAACGGTGACAAGGCTTATAATTCTCTCGACCGAAAGGATAAGGAAATACGCGAGAATAAAGACTCGTTTGAGTTTATCGGCAGTTGTGCGTTTTATCATACCAAAACCTCCGTCAGACGCTTATGTACTCGCCTGTTGTCATAACGGGCGCGGCGCAGAGCGTAAAATCCCGTTCGATAACCGCGCCGTTTTCCGAAAGCAGGTTTTGCGTGCGGGAAGCCGCGGTTGCGGGAGTGTTATTTTCGCGGGAAAGATGACCGAGAATGAAGTGCCGCGTGCCGCTTCTGAGAAGCCGAAGCGCAAATTCCGCGCAGTCGCCGTTTGAGAGATGACCCTCTTTTCCCGAAATCCTGCGCTTCAAATCGGCGGGATAATTGAGGTTTTTCCTCAGCATTTCCTCGTCGTAGTTGCTTTCGAGAAGTACCGTCCGACAGCCTGAGAGGGCTTTTTCCGCGTCCTCGGTGACAAAACCGGTATCCGTGCAGACGCCGAAGCTGTCTTTCCCGAACGTAACCTTATAACCAACGCTTTCCGCGCTGTCGTGAGAAGTATGGAACGCGTTAACCTCAAAAGCGGCGCTCTTGTAGCCGTCGCGGATATCGTAAATCGGGAAATCCTCCGGAACTTTGCCCGAAGCCCGAAGCGCGTCAATCGTGCCGCCCGAAGCGAAAATCGGTAGATTTGTGTGCTTTACGAGCTGTTCGAGCGCTTTTATGTGGTCGATATGCTCGTGAGTAAAGAAAACGGCTTCAATGCCGTCAAAATCCGTGTCAATAAGCGAGAGCGCGTTTTTCAGCGCCCTAAAAGAACAGCCCGCGTCCACGAGAATACCGTGACCGCGAGTGCCGATAAATGTTGAATTTCCGTCGCTTGACGAACAGATGGGATAAATTCTTGCCATAACTTCCCTCGAAAACGTCCGCTTTTTTAGAGGTTCCCTTATTTTATTCCGATAAACGAGCATATATTACTCGCCTCAAACGTCTCTTGACTAAGCCGAGCGTCCGCGGATTCAGATTGCCTGTTTTGCCGAACCGTCGCTTGCGGGGTCAGGCTCGTCAACCTTGATGATATCTGCGCCGAGCGCGCGCAGCTTAACTTCCATATTCTCATATCCGCGTTCAACGTGGAAAATATCGTATATTTCCGAAACGCCTTCCGCGCTTAAAGCCGCGATAATAAGCGCCGCGCCCGCTCTGAGGTCGGTCGCTTTCACGGGAGCGCCGCGAAGCTTTGAAACTCCCTCGATAACGGCGACTCTTCCCTCAACGGAGATATTCGCGCCCATTCTTCTCAGCTCGTCAACATAGCGGAAGCGGTTGTCGAAAATGCTCTCCGTAACCATAGAAGTACCCTTCGCGCAGGTGAGAACCGCGGAAATCTGCGGCTGCATATCGGTCGGGAAGCCGGGGTGAGGCATAGTCTTGATGCTTGTCCCGACGTAGTTGTCGCCGCCGATAACGCGCACAGCGTCGTCGTACTGCTCGACCTGAACGCCGATTTTGAGGAGCTTGTTTGTGATAGGCTCAAGGTGCTTCGGGATAACGTTTTTGATGAGAACGTTGCCTTTTGTCGCCGCGACAGCCGCCATAAACGTTCCCGCCTCAATCTGGTCGGGAATAACGGAATAAGTCGTGCCATGAAGCCGCTTTACGCCGCGGATTTTGATAACGTCCGTACCTGCGCCGATAATATTCGCGCCCATAGAGTTCAGGCAGTTTGCGAGGTCGACAACGTGCGGTTCTTTCGCCGCGTTTTCGATAATTGTAAGTCCCTCCGCTTTAACCGCCGCCATAATGCCGTTTATAGTAGCGCCGACTGAGTTTTTGTCGAAGAAAATCTGGTTTCCGACAAGCTTGTCCGCGCTGAGATTAACCATACCGCCGTCTATTTCGCACTTAGCGCCGAGCGCCGCGAAGCATTTCAGGTGCTGGTCGATAGGTCTGTCGCCGAGATTGCAGCCGCCCGGCATAGAAACGTGCGCGGAGTGAAATCTTCCGAGAAGCGTGCCAAGGAAGTAGGTTGTCGCGCGCATACGCTTCGCCATTTCGTAAGGAATGGACATATTTCTGATGCCGCGGGTGTCGATTTCAACGCTTGTCTTGTCGATAACGCGGATTTTCGCGCCCATTTCGGACATAATCTGAAGAGTAATATCAACGTCGCTGATACCCGGTATATTTTCAATAATGCAGGGCTCGTCCGAAAGAATAGTCGCGGGGAGGATAGCGACGACGGCGTTTTTCGCGCCGTTCACGGTAACCTCGCCCAAGAGCTTCTTTCCGCCCTTGATTATATATTTTTCCATAAAGAAAATCCCCCTGTCCCCAAATCGGGACAATTTTATTTTTATATGTATGATTAACAAAGAAATTATCGGGATTGGGGCAATACCGCACAATTAACGGCTTGCGCCTTTGTCATTTACTCGCTTGTTCTTTTTAGTGTGATTTGTAAAACAAATCATACGGTCATATTGCCCGAAAACTCCTTGAACGCATTATACGCTTCGCGAAAAACGCTACATACAGTATTCCTGCGTCGTTTTCGTTCAATTTGACGAAAAAGTCTCGGCGCGATTAAACGACAATAATTATGCGGTGTTACCTAAAATTTTATGAAAATGTGAAGTAAGATTTTATCGGTATAATGCGGTGAGAATGTAAATTGCGCAAACCCACACTTATACATTATACCATACTTTTGATATTTTTTAAAGGCTGAAAATGAAAAAAAATGCAAACGCTTCATTTTTTGTTAAAATCCACTAAATTACATCAAAAAAACACGGCATTTTCCACATTTACGTTCAAATATGTTTTTTATTTGTTTCTCACCGATATTATTGTCTAAAAAAACGAGAAGTAATCTTGACAAAAAATGAATTTTATGCGATAATGATATATGTGGAAAGACTGTTTTCCGAGATAAAGATAATGCGGAGGAAATGAAACAATGGTAAAACTGAACGAAAATTTCGGCAATTTAAAGAAAAATTACTTGTTTATTGAGATTGCAAAGCGCATAAAGGCGTATTCCGAGGAAAATCCCGAAGCGGCGAAAAACCTCATAAGAATGGGTATCGGCGATGTTACACGCCCGCTTGCGCCCGTTGTTGACGAGGCTATGGTAAAGGCAAGCCGCGAGATGGGCGTCCGCGAAACGTTCCGCGGCTATGAGGACAGCGGCGCGGGCTATGATTTCCTGCGCGAGGTGGTTTCAGAGTATTACAAGAGATTTGGCGTGGACGTTCCCGCCGATGAAATCAGGATTTCTGACGGCGCAAAGTCCGATTGCGGCAATATAATTAACATTTTCGGCAGCGGAAACACGGTTCTTGTGACAGACCCCGCGTACCCTGTTTACGTTGACAGCAACATTATGAACGGAAACAACGTAATTTTCGCCGATTCTACCGAGGAGAACGGCTTTTGCGCGATGCCCGACAAGAGCGTAAAGGCGGACCTTATCTATCTCTGCTCTCCGAACAACCCGACAGGCTCGGCGTACACCTCGGAGCAGCTCGCAAAGTGGGTTGAATACGCGCTTGAGAACGACTCGGTAATCATCTATGACGCGGCATACGAAGCGTTCATCACCGAGGATAATATTCCGCACTCGATTTACTGCATTGAAGGCGCGAAGAAGTGCGCGATTGAGATTTGTTCGCTGTCAAAAACGGCAAGCTTTACGGGAACGCGCTGCGGATATACGGTAATTCCGTTCGAGCTTGTGAGAAAGAACTCCAAGGGCGAGGACGTGAGAATTGCCGACCTTTGGGCAAGACGTCAGGGAAGCTGCTTCAACGGCGTTTCCTATCCCGTTCAGAGGGCGGCGGAAGCCGTTTTCACCGAGGAAGGACAGGAGCAGTGCCGTGAAAGTATCGCGTATTATCAGGAAAACGCGCGGATTATAATGAAAGCGCTAGATGAGCTTGGAATAAAGTACACCGGCGGTGTAAACTCGCCGTACGTTTGGCTGAAATGCCCGAACGGTATGGACAGCTGGGAGTTCTTCGACCTGCTTTTGAATAAAGTTCAGGTTGTCGGAACGCCGGGCGCGGGCTTTGGAAAGAACGGCGTCGATTGGTTCAGACTGACTGCGTTCAACACGCACGAAAAGACCGCCGAGGCTATGGAGAGAGTGAAAAAGCTTCTGAAGTAAGGAGAACGATATGAGCAAATCGCGGCTGAAATTAACCTACAATTCACCCGTTATACTGACGTTTGCGGCGATATGCCTTGCGACGGTGCTTTTCGATTATATGACGGGCGGCGCGTCGAATAGGCTGCTTTTCGTGTGCTATGGGCACGCAAATCTGCTTGACCCGCTGACATATTTCAGAATGTTCTCATATGTTTTCGGTCACGCAGGCTTTGAGCATTTTGCCGGAAATATCACGCTGCTTCTGCTTGTCGGACCGATTGTCGAGGAGCATTACGGAAGCTGGAATCTTGTGATAATGATGGGCGCAACGGCGCTTGCGGGCGGACTTTTGAATATGTTCTTCTTTGATACGGGACTAATCGGCGCTTCGGGGCTTGTTTTCCTGCTGATAATCCTAAGCGCGTTTACGAGTATGAAAAAAGGTGAAATTCCGCTTACGCTTATTCTTATTGCGGCAATTTACCTCGGACGTGAGATTTACAGCGGAATTGCGGTAACGGATAACATCTCGCATTTCGGTCACCTTTGCGGCGGCGTTTCGGGCATAGCATTCGGTACTGCTTTCCACAAAAAGAAGTTCGAGGGATAGTATGCGCGCTTCGCTCCGGTCGCTCCCGCGGGGACGGCTTCGCTCCGGTGCCTCCGGCGGGCGCTTCGCTTCAGTCGTCGCGCTCCGCGCTCCAGTGCCTCCGGCGGCTTAAGGTCTTTTTCTGAAGAAAAAGACCTTAAGAATCCAAAAAGACTTTTTAATTCCTTGGCAAGACTTTAAGTCCGCGATACTGCCCTATGAATCGAGTGTTCACTCGGGTAATACACAAGAATCTATGCCCAGATTGTTGCTCCACGAGATTTGCGGGTATGTTTGATAAATAAAACAACGGGAGAACCAAAAATTCTCCCGTTTTTGTTTGTTGTAATCAAGCAGCCGGAGCAACATAGCAGGCATAGATTCTTGTATATTACCCGAGTGATAACTTGATTCATAGGGCTAGAGCAGAATCTAAGACTTTAGCGCGAAGCGATTAAAGTCTTTTTGGAGTTCTTAGAACCTTTTTCCTCAGAAAAAGGTTCTAAGCCCCGCGGGAGCGACTAGAGCGCGGAGCGCGATGACTGTGAGCGAAGCGACCTATCGGAGTGCGGGTTAATGGATAGCTTTCATTTTGGAATAAAGCATTTCAAGAAGCTTTCTGAGCGGCACGAACAGGACGAGCGCGAAAGTGAAATTACCTGCACAGTGAAGCAGGTCGAACGGGATGCCCGAAACCCAGCGCGCCACCGCGTAGCCGAAGCCGCCGATTACGATATCGACGGGCATACACAGCGCGCCGAAAAGCAACCCGTAAGCGCCCGAAATCACAGCCCATAGCACGGGATTTTCGATTTTTCGGAGAGCCATCGCGGCAAAAGCGAGGATTGCCCAGATGTAGAGGTAATAGATATTCCAAATTCCTATTCCGAAAACGAGGATTTCAAGCGCAACATAAACGTACACGGAATAGAAGCACTTTTTTCCGAAAACGACCGCATAAACCATTGTGAGAAGCGACACAGGCTCAATGTTCGGAAGTCCGCTAAGCGCGAGTTTAAGCGCGAAAGTGATGCTGCCGAGGACGCCGAAAAGCGCGATTTCACAGAGCAGAAGCTTGTTATTACGCTGCAAGAGTGTATTCCAGCTTGAACTTGTCGCCGTCGTGAACGGGGGTTGCGTCAACGCCTGTCATCGCGTACTCATCGCCGATGTAAAACGCCCAGTAAGCGCCGTTTTTATCCCAGATTGCCTCTTCGCCGTCAACGACCTCGACCATCATTCCGAATTCGCTGTCCGTTCCGGAAATAATCTTCTCGTTTTTGAGAGCGGCGCCGAGGTATTCTTCATCGGTGTGATAGGTGAAATCCTTGGCGTTCTTGTCGGCGTGAACAACGGTGAGGGTGTAAGTTTTCGCACCCTGAGAGGTTGCGGGAAGCAGGAAGAAGTGAATTCCGCAGAATACTCCCGCCGCGACAACAAGCGCGATAACCGCGATTATAATGCCCTTTTTGCTTGATTTTGTTTTCTGTTCCATTTTGTTCTCCTTAATTTAATGTAATTTAATAAACAAAAAGACCGCGGCACTCCGTTTCAAGAGCGCCGCGGCCGTTTTTCCACAGCAAAGCAGCGGGTTCTGTAAATCGCAGAACTCGCGGTGAAGCCCGCCATAATGCCGGACTTCGGCGTTTTCGTAGGTCTTCCGACTCGCGGTTTCAAGGCTTTGCGGCATTTTTGCTGCGCTGCCTAAAGGAAAATTCAGCCTTCCCGATTGCTCAGTGACTAATTTTCATTTCGTATACGAGAATTTTCCAAGTCGCTTACGGCGGCGGTACCGTCCGTGGATTTCACACGGTTCTCTTGTTCAGCGAACACGGTTCATCGCCGTGAACGCCACGAAACGCTTTTATTCAACTTATTTATTTTACCACGCTTTTCGGCAAAAGTCAAGCGGTTTGATGATTTTATACACAGTGAGAATTATTTCCGCGTTTTAATCAAATCCCGCGAAAACGCGCGTTTTGCAGTAATTTGCAGTCGATTTTGCCCGAAAACGCGCGTTTTTGCAGTTTTTTGCAGTATTTTTGGCTCAAATTTCGGAATTTTCCGAGATTTTAACGCAAGACTTTTCGCGGAAATTGAAGCCAAGCGATTTTTTACAAATCGAGAATTATGCTCTCGTTTTTGAGCAATTTCCGCGAAAACGCGCGTTTTGCAGTAATTTGCAGTCGATTTTGCCCGAAAACAGGCTTTTTGCAGCGATTTGCAGTATTTTCCGCTCAATTATCGGGATTTTCCGAGATTTTAACGTGAAGTTCTTTTCCGTCAAGCGGGACGGAAAATTCTCGGTTCAACCGCACATTCACCACGTTTTCGGGGAAAATCCGCTCGCTGTTCGCAAAGATTATTCCCGTTTTCGCGGCGCTTTCGGTCATTTTCGCGGTTCCGTGATAAAGCACGAAATCTCCCGCCGCGCTCTTGTCGCTCGTTTTCGCGCCGACAAAAGTCCTGCCGTTAAGCGAGAAAACCGCGTTCTCGTCAACGATTTCCGCGCTATTAAGCAGTTTCGCCGCAATTTCGTTCGTGAATATTCTGTCCGTTTCGACAAGCCCCGAAAGCTCTCTCAGCGAAACCGCGCCGCAGTAATCCGCCTCGAATGCCGCCAGAACACTGATTTTCACCGCTCCGCGTTCCCGCAGACAGCGCGAAATATCGTCCGCAAGACCAACCCCGTTTCCCGAAACGAAAACCGCCGCTTCACGTCCGCAAAATGCAACGGCGGCGCTTGTCCGATAATTTCCGATAAAGCGTATTTCGCAGCGGTTTTCAACGCGAATTGTCGTTATCAGCAGCGACAAAAGCGTCACGACCGCCATTCCCTCGGAGCAACGCCGAAGCGTTTTCATCGTCCCGAACGCACCGAACGTCAGCAGAGCCGCGCAGACCGCCGCGAGTATCCACGCGCCCTTGAAATCAAGCGAGAGATACATTCCGCGGGCGTTTCCGAACAGCTTTATAATCGCCGATACCGCCCTCATCGCCAAGTCAATCGGCACTCCGAGAACGCCGATTTCAAGCGCTCCGAGCAGTATCATAAACGTCATTCCGACGGTCATCAGCGGCATTATCAGTATCGACGTGAACACCGCGCCGAGCGATGCGCCCCTGAATACCGCCGCGCTTACGGGCGAAGTGCAAACGAGCGCACAGAGCGAACAGCAGACAACGCGTATTCCCGACGAAAGAAACTTCGCTTTTTCGGGAAGCAGCACGCAGAGCCGCTCGGACAGCCTCGGCGCGACGACTCCCGCCCCGAATACTCCCAAAACCGACATCGCAAAGCCGATATCAAGCACAGCGCCGGGAGATATCAGAAGTATCGCCGAAACCGTAAGGCAAAGCGTGTTCAGCGTTTCGGAGCGCCTGTGCAGAAGCGGCGCCGCTGCGTTTATCAAAAACATTACCGACGCGCGGAAAACGGACGCGGAATATCCGAAAAACACAACAGCCGCCGCTGCCGTCAAAATCGACAGTATACTGCGAAGTTTTCGCCTGCTTTGCGGTATCAGCTCAAGCAAAACCGCCGCAAGTATCGTGAAATGCGCTCCCGAAACCGCTGTATAATGCGCCGCGCCGCTTATTCTGAACATTTCGGTCAAAGTCTGAGAAAGACATTCGTCGCGCCCGAAAAGTATCGCCGAGGCGATTTCGCCGCTTTCTCCCGCGACATTTTCCCGAAGCGCGGAATAAAGCCGTTCGCGAAGCGCGCCGATTATCGTTCGGAAGTTGATTTTCGCGGGATTTATCGAATGGTATTCCGTGATTTCGCCCGAAAGCAAAATTCCTTTTGCCAGATTTTGCGTGAGATAGAGCGGGTCCGCCTCGGAAAGCTCAATCTCGGCTTCGCCGGAATAGCCCTCGCTCACTTTCGCTTCTCCCGTCAGCCGCACGTTCGCGCGCAGACCGCCGAGGGTTATTTCTCCCCTGAACTCAACCTTGTCTTGCGAACACTTCAGCATTTCGGCGACTGTGAACTCGGCGCGAACCGTTTTCCCGTTATACTCCATTATCGGCTTGCAGTAAAATTCAACGTGAAGCGTCATCAGAACCAGACCCAGAAAAAGTCCCGCAAAGCACGCCGCGAGATTTCGCTTCTTCGCGAATGCAGCCGCAAAACCTATAGCGGAAAGCGGTATCGCCCACGCGAAAACGCCTTCCGCAAAGTATGCGAACAGCATTCCCGCCGCGAGAAACGGCGCGAACTTCACTATAGGCAGTGAAAATATACCCTTTTCCTTTTGTTCCATTTTTCTCGATTCCTTTGAAATTTTTAGGGCAACACCGCATAATTATTGTCGTGCAATTGCACAGCCGGTAATTGTACGGCGCTGTCTTAATAATTTAACGCTTTAAAGGGAAAACCCATTGACAGGAGAAAAAAATCGTGTTATAATATTAACGTATGTTGGTTTTTGACGAGGAAAGTATTTTTTTCGCGTTTTCCGAGAAAATCTGCTCGCGCTCGCGCTCGGTCAGGTCAAATCCGCGCAGAATTTCAATAAAGAGCTTCTGGTCCGCCCACGGAGAGTCCGTTGCGAACAGAATTTTGTCCGCGCCGTGACGTCTGATGATTTTTTCGGCGGTTTCGGGATAACGGTCGAGTACAAACGCCGTGTCCATATAAACAGGCTTTCCGCACAGCTTTTCAAGCACCTCTTTTCCGAGGTCGCAGCCGCCCATATGCGCGAGTATAAGCTTGTCGGATATTGCGCTTCCCAGCTTTTCCAGAACTTCAAGCACCATATCCGGCGTGCAGTGTACGTCATTTTTATAGCCAACGTCTATTCCCGCGTGCGTCACAACGTAAAGTCCGCGCTCCGCCGCGGCGGAAATTATCCTCAGAACGCGCGGGTCGCTGAAAAAAACGTCCTGATAATCGGGGTGAAGCTTTATCCCAAAAAGTCCCGCGCTTTTCACGAAATCAAGGATTTCTTCGATGTTTTCGCAGTCGGGGTGTATCGCGCCCGCGTATATTATCCCGTCTTTTCCGTTAAGCTCGGCGGCAAGCCTGTTTATCGACTCAACCTGCCGCGGAAGCGTCGCCACGGGCAATATTACCGAAAAATCAACCCCCGAACACTTCATACTCTCCTTCAGAGAAGCGAGCGTTCCATCGCGAAACGGCTTTACATCGCCTTTCTGCGCAAGAAATTCAATCGTCTGCGCGGCTATTTTATCGGGGAATGTGTGAGTGTGGAAATCAATTATCATTTCTGTTTCTCCTTGCAATTAACGTAAATTTGCAGAAACAATTATACCACATTTTGGAAGTTTTTTCAAGCAGTTTATCTTTTTTACCGTTAAAATCAGCTTCGGCTGTTTGGAAAGGATACATATTTTAATGACAACTATGATTATTACAGGCGCTTTTCTGCTTGTGTTTTTCGCCGTGATGATTTTCATTGGCTTCAGAAGCAGAAAACACGCTGCCGATGTAAACGGTTTCGTTCTCGGCTCGCGGCAGGTCGGTCCGTGGCTCAGCGCGTTCGCTTACGGAACTTCCTACTTTTCCGCGGTTATTTTCGTCGGATACGCAGGTCAGTTCGGCTGGAACTTCGGCGTCGCTTCAACGTGGATAGGGCTTGGAAACGCGTTTATCGGCTCGCTTCTCGCGTGGAGCGTTCTCGGCAGACGCACGCGAATTATGACTCAGCACCTCGGAAGCAAGACAATGCCCGATTATTTCGGCGCGCGCTTCGACTCGAAAAAGCTCAAAATCGCCGCTTCCGTTATTACTTTCGTGTTCCTCATTCCCTATACGGCTTCGCTTTATAACGGTCTTTCAAGGCTGTTTTCGATGGCGTTCGACGGGATAGACTACTCGGTCTGCGTTGTTGTAATGGCGGCGCTCACGGGCGTTTACGTCATTGTCGGCGGCTATATGGCAACGGCGGTTAACGACTTCATTCAGGGTATGGTTATGCTCGCAGGAATTGTCGCGGTTATCGGCGCCGTTCTCAACGACAACGGCGGTCTTTCGCAGGCGATGATGTCGCTTGCGGGCGTTGAAGGCGACGCAGGCTGGCAGGGCGCGTATTCCTCGTTTCTCGGTCCGAACCCGCTTTTCCTCTTTTTTGTCGTTATGCTTACCTCTCTCGGAACGTGGGGTCTGCCGCAGATGGTCGGCAAATTCTATGCTATCAAGAACGAGGAGTCAATTAAAAAAGGCACGATTATTTCCACGATTTTCGCGATTATCGTTGCGGGAGGCTGCTATTTCCTCGGCGGTTTCGGCAGACTTTATAACGTTGACGTAAAGGCGAACGGCTTCGACGCGATTATCCCCGAAATGCTCTCGACGCTTTCTCCCGCGATTATCGGTCTTGTTATCGTTCTCGTGCTTTCGGCGTCAATGTCAACGCTTTCTTCGCTCGTCCTCACAAGCGGGTCCTCGATTACTCTCGACTTTATCGAGCCGCTTTGCAAAAAGGAGCTTGGCGAAAAGAAGAAAATGCTGATTATACGAATTTTCATTGTCATTTTTATCGCGATTTCCGCCGCAATCGCTATTTTCCAGGCAAGGAGCAAGAATATGTTCATCGCGCAGATGATGGGCGTTTCGTGGGGCGCGCTCGCGGGTGCTTTCCTCGCGCCGTTCCTCTATGGGCTTTACTGGAAAAAGACCACAAGGGCGGCTGTCGCGGCTTCGTTCGTATTCGGCGTGGGGCTTGAAACGGTTCAGCTTTTAGTTTCGCTCGGAGCGTTTGACGTTTCGGGTATCCCCGTGATTTCGTTTGTGTTTACGAACTCGCTTTATTCGGGAGTTTTCGCAATGCTCGGCGGTTTGATTATCATTCCCGTCGTAAGCCTGCTTTCAAAGAAAACCCGCCCCGAAAATACGGAAAAAATGTTCGCCTGCTACACAAAAACAAAAACTGTCGAGGTTATCGACAGCCTCGGCGACGACGAGAATTAATATAAGGAGTATGTAACTATGAAAAAAATGATGCTCGGAAACGAAGCGGCTGCCCGCGGTCTTTACGAAGCGGGAGTTCGCGTGATTTCGTCTTATCCCGGAACTCCCTCGACCGAAATTACCGAATTTGCCGCAAAGTATGATGAAATGTACTGCGAATGGGCGCCCAACGAAAAGGTTGCCGCGGAAGTCGCTTTCGGCGCTTCCCTCAGAGGCGCGCGTTCTGCGTGCGCGATGAAGCACGTTGGACTGAACGTTGCGGCAGACCCGCTTTTTACGCTCTCTTACACGGGCGTTACGGGCGGAATGGTGCTTTTTGTCGCGGACGACCCCGCAATGCACTCTTCCCAGAACGAACAGGATTCCAGACACTATGCCATCGCTGCGAAAGTGCCGATGCTTGAGCCGTCCGACTCCGTTGAGGCTAAGGATTTCGTCAAGGAAGCGTATGAGATTTCGGAGGAGTTCGACACTCCCGTTATCGTGAGAATGTGCACGAGGATAGCCCACTGTCAGTGCGCCGTTGAGCTTGAGGAACGCCGCGAAGTTTCCGTTCGCGAATACACGAAAAATCCGCAGAAATACATAATGGCGCCCGCAAATGCAATTAAGCGTCACCCGTTCGTTGAGGAACGCACAAGAAAACTCGTTGAATTCGGTGAAACTTCTCCGCTTAACCGCGTTGAAAAGGGTTCTTCCGACGAAATGGGAATTATCTGCGCGGGAACGTGCTATCAGTACGTCAAGGAAGTTTTCGGGGACAGCGTTTCCGTACTTAAACTCGGTCTTGTGAACCCGCTTCCCGAAAAGCTTATCCGCGATTTCGCCGCTTCCGTGAAGAAAGTTTACGTTATCGAGGAGCTTGACGGCATCATTGAGCAGCATCTCAACAACCTCGGCGTTCCCTGCACGGGAAAAGAGATGTTCCCGCCTATCGGGGAGTTCAATCAGGCGACAATACGCGCGGCTTTCGGTCTGCCGCAGCCCGAAACCGTTTCCGTCGACTCGGCTATTCCCGTTCGTCCTCCCGTTATGTGCGCGGGCTGCCCGCACCGCGGTCTGTTTTACACCCTCGCGAAGAACAAAATCACTGCGCTCGGCGATATCGGCTGCTATACCCTCGGAAGCGCAGCGCCGCTTTTCGCGCTCGATTCAACGCTCTGTATGGGCGCTTCAATTTCCGGTCTGCACGGCTTCAACAAGGTCGGCGGCAAGGAGTCGGAAAAGAACTCTGTCTGCGTTATCGGCGACTCGACGTTTATGCACTCCGGTATGACGGGGCTTGTAAATATCGCGTATAACGCTTCAAATTCGACCGTTATTATCCTCGACAACTCCATTACCGGTATGACGGGTCATCAGCAGAACCCCACGACAGGCTACAACATCAAGGGCGAACCCGCGGCAGCCGTTAATCTTGAGGAGCTTTGTCACGCAATCGGCATAAAGAGAGTGCGCGTCGTTGACCCGTATAACCTCAAGCAGTGCGATGAAGCAATCAAGGAAGAACTCGCCGCGGAAGAACCTTCCGTTATCATCTCGCGCAGACCTTGTATGCTCCTCAAATACGTCAAGCCGAAGCCCGCGCTCAAAATCAATACCGAAAAGTGCGTCGGCTGCAAGATGTGTATGAAGCTCGGATGTCCCGCAATCAGCATTAAGGACAAAAAGGCGTTTATCGACCCCACTCAGTGCGTAGGCTGCGCAGTCTGCGAGCAGCTCTGCAAGGTCGGCGCTATCGAGGCTTAACGGAGGAGGTATGTTGATATGGAAACTAAAAATGTAATGATAGTCGGCGTCGGCGGTCAGGGAAGCCTGCTCGCAAGCAAGCTCCTCGGTTATATTCTTACCGAGGAGGGCTATGACGTTAAAGTAAGCGAAGTTCACGGTATGAGCCAGAGAGGCGGCTCGGTTGTTACATACGTCCGCTATGGCGACAAGGTTTATTCGCCGGTTGTCGCGGCGGGTGAAGCCGATTTTATCGTGTCTTTCGAGAAAATCGAGGCTGCGCGGTACGCTTCACACCTCAAAAAGGACGGAAAAATCGTTGTAAATATCCAGCAGATTGACCCGATGCCCGTTATCACGGGAGCGGCGGAATATCCCGAAAACGTTCTTGAGGAGCTTAAGACAAAGGGCGTTTTCGTCGACGAAATCGACGCGCTTTCCCTCGCGGCGGAAGCGGGAAGCTCCAAGGCGGTTAATATCGTCCTTATGGGCAGACTTTCAAAGTATTTCGGAATCGACAAGGAAAAGTGGCTTTCGGCTATAGAAAAGCTTGTTAAGCCGCAGTTTGTCGAGATTAACAAAAAAGCCTTTGAGCTTGGATTTTCATCTTAATCGTTCAGGAGGTTTAAAGCAAAATGCCAAACTATTTTCAGCCCGAAATCGAAACGGCGTCCCGCGAGAAAATTCTTGATATCCAGAATGAGAAAATCGTAAAGCAGGTTCGCCACGTTTACGATAACGTGAAGTATTACCGCAAACTTATGGACGCTCAGGGCGTTTCCCCCGATGATATCAAGAGCGTTGACGATATCAAAAAGCTTCCTTTCCTCTCAAAAGAGGATTTGCGTATCGCTTATCCCTACGGTCTGCTCGGAACCGACCTCAAGAACTGCGTCCGTATCCACTCGACGTCGGGTACTACGGGAAAGCGCGTTGTCGCATTCTACACGCAGCACGATATCGACCTCTGGGAGGAGTGCTGCGCGAGAGCGATTGTCGCTGCGGGAGGTTCAGGCGACGACGTTTGCCAGGTTTGCTATGGCTATGGTTTGTTTACGGGCGGTTCGGGACTTCACGGCGGCTCGCATAAGGTGGGCTGTCTTACTCTCCCGATGTCCTCCGGCAACACAGAGCGCCAGATTCAGTTTATGATGGACCTCGGCGCGACTATCCTCTGCTGCACGCCCTCGTATGCCGCTTATCTCGGCGAATCCCTCGCGGAAGCGGGCTATAAGCCCGAAGATAACAAGCTTAAAGCCGGTATCTTCGGCGCGGAGCCTTGGACGGAGGAAATGCGCAGAAGTATCGAAAAGAGCCTCGGCATCAAGGCTTACGATATCTATGGTCTTACGGAAACAAGCGGTCCCGGCGTCGCTTTCGAGTGCGAGGCGCAGAACGGTATGCACATAAACGAGGACCATTTCTACGCGGAAATCATCGACCCCGATACCGGCGAGGTTCTCCCCGACGGCGAAAAGGGCGAACTTGTGTTCACTTCGCTCGATAAGGAAGCGTTTCCGCTTCTGCGGTACAGAACGCGCGATATCTGCGTTCTTTCGCGCGAAAAGTGCTCCTGCGGACGCACTCATGTCAAAATGAGCAAGCCTATGGGCAGAAGCGACGATATGATGATTATTCGCGGCGTTAACGTGTTCCCAAGCCAGATTGAAGCCGTTCTTCTCAAGGAAGGCTATCCGCCGAATTATCAGATTATCGTCGACCGCGTAAACAACAGCGATACGCTCGACGTTGTGGTTGAGCTTCCTCCCGAACAGTTCTCGGATAAGGTAAGCGATATCCAGATTAAGGAAAAGAACCTCGAAACCGCGATGAGAACTATGCTCGGAATAGGTCCGAAGGTTCATCTCGTTCCTCCGCACTCCATTGAGCGAAGCGAGGGCAAGGCAAAGAGAATTATCGACAAGCGCAAGCTGCACGATTGACGAAAGGAGCAGACTATGGCTGTTAAACAACTGACCGCTTTTATCGAAAACCGCCCCGGAAAACTTAAAAGCATGGTTGAGGCGATTTCCGGCGCAGAAGTAAATATCCGCGCTATGAGCATCGCCGATACAAAGGATTTCGGAATCCTCAGAATTATCGTTTCCGATACCGAAAAGGCAAAAACGGCGCTTTCCGCTTGCTGTATGACCTCGGTTATCGACGTTATCGCGGTGAAAATGACCGATAAGGCGGGTTCGCTTGCGGAAATCCTCGGCGTTCTCGACAGCGCAGGCATAAATATCGACTATATGTACGCGTTTACCGCTCCCGCGGACAAGGGAGCTTACGTCGTTATCAGAGTAGACGACAACGCTTCAGCGGAAAAAGTTTTAAGCGAACACGGAATTAAAACCCTCACGGACGCGGAACTTGAAGCGTTCTGAGCTGTTTTTCAATACGTCGGACGGCAAATCTTCGGGTTTGCCGTTTTCGCTGTTGACAATTGAGGGGTAATGTGTTAAAATATATATAACTATATCGATGAAAAGAAGTGTGATTATGGAACAATCGCAAAATCTCGCGCTTTCGCGGCTGTTTGAGAACGTTTTTTCCCTCAGACCGAAAAGCTTTGAGGAATATAACCGTATGGTCGGCTCTGCGGCGCAGAGGTTTCTTGAGCCGTTCGGAGCGGTCAGCGCGGATTTCACCGTTTCCGTTCCCTCAAATCTTCCGTTCCCCGAAAACGTTCCCGGCAGCGGAACGCTTTTCGGCAGCCAAAAGCGCTCAATCTCCTCGCTTAGGCTTCAATATTTTTTCGACAGAGGCGGTCTGATTGTGTTCACAATCGGCTTTGAGGACGGGAAAACGCTTTCCGCGGACGAGCGCTCGGCTGTAAACGCGGCTTTCGGCTGTTTTTCGCGTATCCTTGAGGACGTTATCACGGCGAATACATACAAAAAGCTGACGATGGTCGACCCGGTTACCAAAATGGCGACAATGAACGCTCTTATGCAATTTGTCGGTATGCTCACCGCAACGGGCAGAGCGAGCGATTATACCGCGTTTTTCTTCAATATCAAGAACTTCAAGTCCATTCACAAATCGCTCTCCTATATTGAGGGAACGGCGCTTTTGATAAAATACTGCAGAACCGTTGCGGACGCCCTTGCAAGAAACGAAATGATTGCAAGGCTTGGCGGAGATAATTTCGCCGTGCTTGTTCTCGACGAGCACAGGGACTATTTCATCGACCTCGTTCAGAATGTCGTTGTAAAATTCCAAAAAGACGACCGTATGCTTTCGTTTGTTTTCGGCGCGACAGTCGGCGTTTGCAAGCTCACCGACGAGGCAAACCCCGGCGACGTTATGATGCATATTACAACGGCTTATCAGGCGGCGCGAGAAAACCACGCCGTTATGAGCTATTACGACAAGAAAACGGGCATTGAAATTATGGAAAGAAAAATCATTCTTTCCAAGTTTTATAAGGCGATAAGTCGGAACGAATTTTTCGTTATGTATCAGCCGAAAGTCGACCTAAAAACAAGAACTCTCGGCGGCGCGGAAGCCCTTGTGCGCTGGAAGCACGGCGAGGGGTTCATTATGCCGGGAAGATTCATCTCGGTTCTCGAAAAGGACGGCTGTATCTGCGCGCTCGATTTTTATATGCTCGACAGAGTTTGCGTTTTACAGAAAAAGCTTATCGACGAGGGAATAAAACCCGTCAAAATCTCCGTCAACTTCTCAAAGCGTCACCTTTCTAACAACAAGCTTGTCGAAGAAATTATCGAGGTTATCGATAGGAACGACGTTCCGCACGAACTTATCGAAATTGAACTTACCGAAAGCGAGGATTATCACGACCAGGGCGTTATGAAGGATATCGTCAACGAGCTGAACGCGCTCGGCGTTAAAACCTCGATTGACGACTTTGGAACGGGCTATTCTTCGCTCGGTATGCTGAATTTGCTTCAGCTTGACGAACTCAAAATCGACAAGAGCTTTATCCCGAAATCTCTCGACGACGAGAAAAGCAAGTGTATGATTATGCTTCGCGGAGTCGTTAACCTCGCGAAAGACCTTGGACTGAAAATTGTCGCGGAGGGCGTCGAAACGCCGGAACAGCTTGCGGTTATCGAGAAATTGGGCTGCGATATGGTTCAGGGATATATCTTTGATAAGCCGCTCACGGAGGACGATTTTATCGGCAGAATAAACCGGCGGGTCTATGAGGGCGTGTAAAGGAGAGGAACTATGATTAAATGTTCTTTCGGCGTCGGCAGACGCGCGGATAATCCAAAAGATTGCGTTGAGGAAGCGGTTAAGGACTTCCGAAATCCCGCCGTTATCTTCTTTTTTTCCGGTCAGAAGCACTTTCGCGAATATGCCCGCTTTATAAACGAAATGTTTCCGAAAACAATCTGTATGGGCTGCTCGGCTCACCGCTCAATCGACTGTTCGGGATTTGAGGAGGACGTTCTCAAGGCGGTCGCGATTGAGGAGGGCGTAATCTGCTCCGCGGGCGTTATCGAAAACGCCGACAACCTCGCGCTTGAATATGCCGATGGAGTTCGCCGGTGCCTGAACGAGGTCGGCGAACCGCATAACACGGTCTGCGTCGAATTTACCGTTTCCTATAAACGCGCGGAGGAATATGCGCTTATGGCGCTTAACAGCGTGCTTTTGAGGAACGAAATACCCATTATAGGCGGTTCCGCTTCGAATACCGATAAAATCGGAGAGTCCGAGGAATCGTTTGTTTCGCTTAACGGTGAAATCTACCCGAACGGCTGCGTTTATGCGATTATTCACAATATCGGCGGAAAAATTCTCCTTTGCCGCGAAAATATCTACGAGCCTCTTACCGGAAACAGCTTCACCGCAACCAAAGCCAACGCTGTTACCAGAACGGTTTTGACATATAACGACGGGCAGGCGGCGGAGGTTTATGCGGAGGAACTCGGCGTTCCCAAAGAGGATATCGGAAAGTACTTTTTCAGCAACCCTATGGGCAAACCCGAGGGCGACGAGGTTTATGTCACGGCTATTCAGAACGAGGGCATAAACGGAAGTCTGAAGCACCTCGCGCGTATTTACGAGGGAACGAATATGATGGTGATGAAAGAGGGCGATTTCCGCTCTATTTCCGCGAACACGATAAAGGGCGTTCTCAGAGAGATTGAAAATCCGTCGCTCGTTATGATATTCAACTGCCTTGCGAGAACGATTCTTTTCGAGAAAGAAAATTATCTCGATGAATACAGCGCAATGCTTGCAAAGGCTTTTCCGAGGTCAATCGGATTTTCCTGTATGAGCGAGCAGCTCGGAACCAAAAATCTTAATCACACAATGCTTCTCGCCGTTTTTGAGTGAAAATATTTGACAAGCCGAAGCTCCCGAAATCGGGAGCTTTTTCGGTGAATTATACGGGAAAATCGTTGACAAGAACGGCGTTTTGTGGTACAATATATTGTGAACGTATTGTTAATTCGAGGTGAGGAAAATGGTCTGCGGACGCTGCGGAAAGGTTTTTGACGAAACAAAACAGGATTACTGCGGCTTTTGCAGAACCGTTCACACCAAAAAAGGCGAGCCTATCCGCGATTTGAAGGGAATTCTCGCCTATATCACCGAGAAGTTCGGCAGCGAAATACTACTCAATCCGCGCAGAACAGACGCGCTTATCGCGGATTTCTTCCCGAAAGAATCCGCCGCAAGAAGACTCTGCTTCGTTGCGCTTTACGATGGCTGCGCGAGAAAGCTTTTCGCCGTCCGCGAGAAGCCGTTCGAGATGCGCTGCGCGGCTGCGGCTAAATGTATAAAATCGCTCCGCGACGAGATAGGATTGAAGGGCAGAATTGCCGCGGAAGCCGTTGAAGCGGTCGGCTGCGCGGTCGGCTGCGAGATTTCGTTCAAAAAGAGCGAGGTTCTCCCCGCGTCCGAAACCGAATCAAAGAAGAATATCACGGACGCCGCAGAACAATATTCTCTCGGTCGTCATTTTGACCGTATCCACGAGTACGAAAAGGCGCTTTACTGGTTCGAGAGAGCCGCTTTGCAGGATTACGGCGAGGCTGAGTGCTATATGGGAAGCTATCGGCTTGAGGGGCGCGGCGGTATCCGGAACGTTGAACAGGCGCGGGAATGGTTTGTGCGCGGCATGGAAAACGGCGTCGCAGAGGCTGAATATATGGTCGGGTATTTCTACGCCGAGGGCATCGCCTGCAAAATAGACGAGGGAAGAGCTTTCGAGTGCTTCGTAAACGCCGCTAAAAAAGGCTGTGAAAACGCTATAAATATGGTTGCGCTTTGCTATGAAAACGGCGTTCACGTTGCCCGCGACAAGCAGCTTGCCGATAAATGGCGCAAATTCAAGGCGAATAAGCAGGTTTTCGACGAAACAGCTCCCGAACCGCCCGAACCTACCCGCGACGACGGCGAGGAGCTTTATCAGAGCGCAAGGCGCTGTCTTGCCGAAAAGGACTTCGAGGGCGCGGCTATGTTCTACAAAAGAGCCGCGGAAACGGGACATATCCGCGCGATGTGCTCCTACGGAAAGTGCCTGTACACGGGAAGCGGCACGGTTAAAGACCCCGCGGAGGCTTTTCGCTGGTTCTCGCGCGCCGCAGACCAAAATTCCCCTATCGCGCAGTATAATCTTGGGGTTATGTATCTCAAGGGCGTTTATGTGGGGAAAGACCTCAGAACGGCTAGGGAATACTTCTCGAAAGCCGCCGAGAACGGTCACGAGGACGCGGCGAAAATTCTTAGGAAATTGAAGTAAAATTGATATAAACGGGAGGAAAAACAATGAAAGCAGCGGTTATTTTGACAAAATGCAAGGAAACTCACGGGCTTTTCGGCATACGCGCGGAACAGCGCGAGGACGAGGCTTGGTACGCAACATGGGCGTTTAAGGTTACCGAACACACGGCTTCGCGCGAGAAATTCGGCGATACCGAAATTTCCGGAAACGTCTACGTCACAACGGATTATCCTTCCTGCCCGTACTGCGGCGCAAAGGGCTTTTTCCAGTGCAGCGAGTGCGGTAAAACAACCTGTTGGAACGGCGAAACCGAAACTGTCTGCGAATGGTGCGGAAACGCCGCAGAAACCTCCGCAGAGGAGAACTTCGAGTCCCTCACGGGCGGCGGCTTCTGATAAGGGCAAGGTGGTGCATTTATGCTGAAAATCGGCGACAGCGTGCCTTTGGAGCTTGGCGGCGAGGCGAAAATCCTCGGCGTTCTCGGCTCAGGCGGTCAGGGAACCGTTTACAGAGCGCAGTACTCCGGAAAAGAATACGCGCTCAAAATGTATTTTGAGAATAAACTCAGAAGCCCCGATATCTTTCGAGAAAATCTGAGCCGTCTTACCGAGGATAAAATCGACGGCGCGTTTGTGATGCCGCTTATGCTCACGGGAAAAACGGACGGCGGCTTCGGGTTCCTTATGGAGCTTGTTCCTGCGGAATATAAGCCGTTTTCCGATATCCTCAACGCGCGCGTTAAGCTTTCGGGACTTTATTCCGTCGTTAATTCCGCAATCAGAATTACTTCCGCGTTCCGCGCGCTTCACAACAGCGGAAAAAGCTATCAGGACCTCAACGACGGCGGTTTCTTCATCAGACCGTCCGACGGAGACGTCCTTATCTGCGACTGCGACAACATCGCGCCCTATGGCGAACACCTCGGAATTGCGGGCAAGCCCGGCTATATGGCGCCCGAAATCGTTCGCGGAGAAAAAGCGCCCGATAAGTTTACCGACAGATATTCGCTCGCGGTGGTGCTTTTCAGACTGCTTCTGCGCGGCGACCCGCTTGAGGGCGGGAGAGTGCTTAAAAGCGTGTGTCTTACCGAAGAAGCGGAGCGCCGTCACTATGGATTTGAGCCGCTTTTTGTCTATGACCCCGCCGACGACAGTAATCGTCCCGTTCGCGGCGTTCACAACAATATCATTAAATTTTGGCAGATTATGCCCGATTACATAAGAGAAGCGTTTGAATTTTCGTTCACAACGGGTCTTAACGAGCCGCAAAAACGTCTTATCGAAAAGCAGTGGCTCGACCTGCTGAAGCGGCTTCGCGGCGATATCACGGCTTGCTCCTGCGGTATACAGAACTTTCTTCCCGCAATGAAAACGGACGATGAGGGAAAGCTTATCTGCCCTTGCGGAAACCACTACCCGAAACCGCTTTCGCTTGTCGGCGAAAAGAGCAGAGTGCTGCTGTTTGACGGAGCGAAGATTTTTGACGACGAGGTTAAAATCTGCGCCGAGGTTGTCCGCAACAAGAAAAATCCCGCGCTCTGGGGTCTGAAAAATCTCACGGAAAGCGACTGGAGCTGCGTTCTTCCGAACGGCACGGAAAAAACCGTTCCCGCGGGAAGCGCCGCGCCTATTTTCACGGGAACTTCAATCGCCGTGGGCGAAGAAAAATTTACAATCGAGGATTGATATGGAGATAAGAAGAGCCGAAAATGGTGATATACCAAGAATTACGGAGCTGCTTTATCAGGTTCACAAGGTTCACTCCGACAAGCGTCCCGACCTTTTCCGGCGCGGCGCCAAAAAGTATACCGAGGACGAACTCCGCGAAATTATCGCGGACGATGAACGCCCCGTTTTTGTGGCTTTGCCCGACGGGGAAGTCGCAGGGTATGCGTTCTGCGTTTTTCAGGGGCACGGCGGCGGCTCGCTTGAAGATTTCACAACGCTTTATATCGACGATTTGTGCGTTGACGAAAAGTCCCGCAAGTCGCATATCGGCTCTGCGCTCTATCAATACGTTCTCGATTTCGCCAAGAAAAGCGGCTGCCATAACCTCACGCTCAACGTCTGGGAGTGCAATCCGAGCGCTATGAATTTTTACAGGAAAATGGGGCTTTCAGTCCAGAAAACCACTCTTGAACAGCTTCTATAAATTTTTGTGTACAAATTAAACGTTGATATTGTTGAAAAATGATGTTTATGTTGAATATTATGTTTAAAATTAATTGTACAAAATAACCAATACTCAATGTTTGAATTGTCTAATAATAAGTAAAAAGACTGAAAATCAGCTTTAAATCGGTAAAAAATAAAAATGTGTGTTGACTAAAAAGAACAATTTGGATATACTTATATTTGGAAGGTAGACTACGACGAAAACGTACGGATAAAAGAAAAAAGTCCGAAAAAACGCCGAAGCGCGTTCCCGAAAAGCAGAACAAGGGAAAATCGAAGGGTTGCTGCTTACAATACGAATGAATTTTGGAGGAAACTGTTATGTGCATGAAGGACATTGAAGTTAAAAACCAGGTCGGTTTACACGCTAGACCCGCAACATTCTTTATTCAGAAGGCAAACGAGTATAAGTCATCTATCTGGGTTGAGAAAGAAGAGCGCAGAGTAAACGCTAAGTCGCTTCTTGGAATCCTTTCCCTCGGTATCGTTGGCGGCGCTAAAATCCGCATTATCGCCGATGGTTCTGATGAGCAGCTCGCTGTCGATGGTCTTGTAAAGCTTGTTGAGAGCGAATTCGCTGAATAATTTCGATTTGCTCGGCTTTTGGTTATAAATTGTCTGAAATTAAACGGGGCAGGTTTTCTGCCCCTATATTTTTGTGAAAAATTGATGAAATTTGCCGCAAAGATTACAATTTGGTTACAAAAAGGTTGCAAAACGGTTACAAATTTGTTATAATAAATAATGCGGATAAGTTTTCCGCGGAACGTTTGCTGCGTAATTCCGCCAAAAGGAGGCATTTTTTTGAGTTCACCCGAAGATAATTCAAGTGTAAATCTGATTGACGAAAACGCCGTTGAACAAAAAACGGCTGATAATATAAGCGAAAAACCGAAGAAAAACGAAATCGGAAAGGCTGTGTACGACTTTATCTCAAAGTCGGGAGAGTTGTTTTTCAGCGCTCTTGTGAAGCTCGGAACGCTGTTCGTTCACGGTATTCTGCACATTATCGCGGCTATTTTGCGCGGTTTTGACAGAATAAAAAAGTATCTCGTGCGGTTTTTCAAAAGGGTTTGGGAGATTATCTCGGCGCCGTTTATACGTTATTACAAGGCGTTTAAGGTCGGAAGCGCGGAGATTTCCCGAAAAAATCGCGAGGAGGGCAGGAAAACAAGCTTCGGCGCTTTTGCGAGATTTTTCGGAAAGGCGATTTTCGGAAAGCGCGGTCTTGCCGTAACGCTGTTTAACTACGCGCTGCCTATCGTTTCGTGCGTTTTTCTCGTGAATATAATCGCGTATGCAACAAGTATGACTTATGCGCTTAAACTCACGGTAAACGGCAATTTCGTCGGTTATATCGCAGATGAAACCGTTTATTCTGACGCCGAGCAGATGCTTCAGGACAGAATAAACTACACCGGTACCTCAACAGACGTTGTTACATTCACGCCCGCCTATGAAGTCGATATGGTCGGCTATGGCTCGACGCTCTCGACTTATCAGGTTACAGACCGTATGCTTCAGCTCCTTGATAAGCAGATTGAATACGGCTTCGGCGTGTATATCGGCGACGCTTATTACGGAACGCTTTACGAAAGCAAGCGCGCGGAAAGTACGCTTGAGAGTTTGCTTGATAAATACCGTACGGATAATCCCAAAGAAACAGTCGTTTTTGAGAAAGATATTCAGTTCGTCCCCGGTCTTTACCTCGCGGATAGCTTTGTAAACGAGGATTCGCTCCTTTCGCTTCTCACTTCAAACAGAACCGTTGCGGCTTATTATACCGTTGTCGAGGGAGATTCGCCGTCTACCATCGTTTCAAAGACAGGCATGAGCTATGACGAGCTTGCACGGCTTAATCCCGGTTTCAGCAAAAATTCAAGGGTTTATGTCGGCGATAAGTATATGATTAATCAGGACGAGCCTTACCTCAACGTTATTATAACGCGCGAGGAGCATTATAACGAGGTTATCGCCTATGATACCGAATACACAACCACAAACAAGCGCTTCAAGGACGACCGCTGGATAACCACAAACGGCGTCAACGGAGAAAGCGCCGTCGTTGCGAACGTTTCGTACATAAACGGCGTCGAAGTCGGAAGAAGCGTTCTTTCGCGCGTTACGCTCAAATCGCCCGTAACGCAGGTTATCGCGGTCGGCACTATGGAACGTCCGACTGTCGCCGCCTCCGCTTCCACGACAGAAGCAGGTAAGCTTATCTGGCCGCTTCCGCAGGGCGTCGGCAAAATCGGATACGGCTGGGGCGGTTATCCCGGACATACCGGTCAGGATATTTTGGCGCCTTACGGTACGCCTATTTTCGCAGGCGACAGCGGCGTTATCACCGAAATTTACTACGAGGAAAACGCAAACTACCTCTCCTGCAACGGCGGCTACGGCAACCTCGTCGTTATTACTCACGATAACGGTATGAAAACCTACTACGCCCACTGCAGCGCTATCGCCGATATTTACGTCGGTCAGCGCGTAACAGCAGGCGAAAATATCGCTTTCGTCGGCTCAACAGGCCGCTCCTACGGAAATCACGTCCACGTTGAAGTTCACATCGGCGGCAGAAAAGTCGACCCCACGCCTTACCTGCCTATCTGATTGGTCGCGCTCCGCGCTCCGGTCGCTACCGCGGGGGCACTCTGCACAAACTTGGTTAATGAACCGCGAAGCGAAAGGGTGCAGCGTCACGCTGCTGCCTCCGGCGGCTTAAGACCTTTTATGACGCTTCGCGGTTAGACTTTAAGGTTTCTTCTACCGCCCTATCCGCCGAGTTTTCACACAGGAGAAACATACGAAGCTATGCCCGGTTCGTTGCTCCACAAGATTTGCGGCTCTGTTTGCTGAATACGAAAAAACGGGAGAACCAAAAATTCTCCCGTTTTTGTTTGTTGTAATCAAGCACACGGAGCGCCTTACCGGGCATAGATTCTTATGCAATACCCGAGTGATAGCTTGATTCATAGGGCAGTATCGCGGACTTAAAGTTTTGCCAAGGAATTAAAAAGTCTTTTTAGATTCCTAAGACCTTTTTCTTCAGAAAAAGGTCTTAGGCCGCCGGAGGCACTGGAGCGCGGAGCGCGACGACTGAAGGCGAAGCCGTCCCCCGCCGGAGGCATTGGAGGCGAAGCTGTCTAGGGAGTGTTGAGGAAGCGGATTTCTTCGTTTTGCTGCATGGGGAATGCGCGGAGTTCGGCTGCGTTGAGGTTTTCGGCGTTCATATTGACGGCGCGGATTTGGCGGTTATTGTAGGTTGTGAATGAGTAAATTCCGCGGGAGCAGTCTATGCAGCTTGTGTAAATTGTGAATTCGTACATTCCGTTTGCAAGTTCGCAGCAGCCTCTTTGTTGTTCAACGGCGGAGAGAATATGGAAAAACTGTGAAACTGCGTTTTTCTCATCGTCAAGCTTTGAGTTATTCAGTACGAAAGCCGCGCGGACAAACCTCGACATTGACGATAAATCTCCGGGGAGTCCGATTGCGCCCATTCCTCTGCTGTAAAGCGGAAGTTCAAGCTGCGGGATAAAGCTGTTTTGAGGTTCTTTTGCGGTGAGATTGACGTAATTTGCGAGATTTGTTAGCTGCTGCGGGAACGGCGGGTTGTTCGCGAGAACGCCGACGGGGTTGTCATACACGAAAAAGCCTTCGCGGACGCTCTCAACGACAAGCGTTCCGCTTTTGTCGGCGATTATCCAGTGAAGCTGCGACGGAGGAAATTTCTCCGAAAAGGGTTTGTTCGTGAGATTTATTCTGCGGAGAAGCTCTCGCGCTTCATTGAGATTTGCGCATTTTCCGAGCAAAAAGGGTATAAATTCATACGATGGGAGGTTTATTTTATCGTGAATTTCATCGCGATAGAACGCGTTTCCGACAAAATTAAGCCCCGCCATTGCAAGTCCTTTTTCGTTCACGCAGTCGTAATACAGCGGATATCCGTCCGAAACGTGCGCCGTGCCGAGAAGCGCGTAATGACCGCCGCGCAGATTATCGGAAAACGCGAAATTTCTCGGCGCAAAAACGACGCTTTCGCCGTATGAGAACTCATAATCCAGCGTTCTCCCGAATAAACAGCGGTCTTTCGCCGCAAGATAAGAAGCTGCCGTACACATATTATCACCTCATTTGAGCAAAAAAGTGCAGCGTGGATCATTTTTACTTTAGGCAACACCGCACAATTACCGGCTTCGCCTTTGTCATTTACTCGCTTGCTCTTTTTCCGCCATATTGCACAAATTTCGCTTGAACGCATTATCCGCTTCGCGGAAAACGCTACATACAGTATTCCTGCGCTCAATTTGCACAATCTGACGAAAAAATCTCTACGCGATTAAACGACAATAATTATGCGGTGTTACCTTTATAAAAATCGCCCACGATATTTTTACCGCGAGCGACCTTTTTATGCATTTACTGAATTTTCTTTTTTGTGCGATTTGAGAATGAATTTGATGAAATCGTCCTTTGAAATCGCTTTTGAGAAGTAGTAGCCTTGAATAAAATCGCATTTCAGCTCTGAAAACGCGTCAACCATTTCCTTGGTTTCAATGCCCTCGACAACGATTTCCATATTCATATCCTTGAGCATTTTCACGGTGTTTTGCAGGAAAATCCACATCTTCGGATTGGCTTGTTCATCGACAAACGACTTGTCCAGTTTCACGATTTTAAGCGGCAGCGAAACAACGCGCTTCATATTTGAATAGCCCGTTCCGAAGTCGTCGAGCGAGAACTCAACGCCCGCGCGCGCAAGCTTGTTGAGGTTGTCCGTCATAACTCTCTGGCTGTAAGACGCAGCGGTTTCCGTAATCTCAAGATTTATGCGGTTCGCGGGAACCTTGTACTGCTGCATTATCATAAGTATCTTGTCGGCAAGGTCGCCGTGCATACACTGTGCAACAGACAAATTCACTTCGATATAGTCAAGCCCGAGCTGCTCAAACTCCTCGCTTGAAACAAACTTGCAGACTTCCTCGAAAACATACTCGCCGATTTTGTGAATTGCGCCGCTTTTCTCCGCCGCAGGAACTAGAATTTCCGGAGAAATAAAACCGTGTTCCTTGTCGAAAAGACGAAGCAGCGCCTCCGCCGATACGAATTTCCCCTCCGAAATCGAATATATCGGTTGGTAATACACCTGAAAACTCCTGTTTTCAAGCGCGTTTTCGATGATTTTATTTATGTTGTTCTTAATCTCGAAATCATCATGATGATAAATCTCAGGCGCGCAAACAACCTTTCCCGTGTAGGGATTTTTCTCGTGAAAATCCAGACCGAATGCCATAAGCGACTTGAAACTTTCGATTTCTTCGGGACAGCGCGCAAGCACTATCATCGGCGAAAGCGTTATATCAAAGCCGTTATAGCGGATTTTTGACTTGAGTTCGTTGTTTAAAAGCGTCGCACACGTTTCCGCAATCGTCCGCTCTTTTTCCGAAAATACAATCCTGAATCTGCCGCGGTCGAGATAATACAGCTCGCCTTTATTTCCGAGATTTTTGTTAAGCAGGCGTATTTTCTCCGATACGATTTTCAGGACTTCTATCGTCTGCTCATATCCGAGCATTGAGTTTACCGAGGAATAATTCGCGATGTTCAGCATCACAACGTGCCAGTGCTTTCCGCTCATAAACGAGTTTTTCGCGTCGTTTGCGTAAGCGGAATGTCTGTAAAATCCGGTGTCGCTGTCAAGGCGCTCCTCCGGCCGCTGAACCGCAAGACTGACGATAAACAGACTAAGTGAAACGCCAAAGCACTCCACAAGCTGCTGCGGCAATATCAAATGTATTATTACCGCCAAAAGACATATTTCCGCCATCGATAAAAGTCCAGCGGCTTTCATTTTCGTAATGAGAATGCGGTTCTTGATGATAACGTAAATATCAATCAGCAGATAGCTTCCCGCGCAGATATACAGCGTGAAAAACAGCGGACCGTGCGTGTATATTCCGTTATCGACATTGAACATAAGTCCCGTTAACGGATTTGTCAAAAGCAGCGCGAATACCGTGAGATACGGCAGCGCAATAAACACCTGTAGGGGAATATTCTTCTTCAGCTTGTGCCACAAATCCATTACGCTGATTACAAAGATAACGTGTACAACCGACTCAAAATTATGTATAAGCAGATATCCCGTATGCGAAAACATCATCATATGCCGATAATTCGCGCCCGCAGCATCAAAAATCGCCGCCATAATGTCAAAGCAGGTCGTTATAATACAAAGCACAATTGCCGAGAGGAAAATCTTGTTTGTTTTGCCGATTGTGGCTTTTCTGATAAGGGCGGACATAAGAAGCAGAACAAGCACGACAATCGCCGAAATATCAAAGGATATATTTCTCATTCAGCGTCCCTCCCACATATCTATAATGTACATATCTGTTATGTATATAAATTATAACAGATTTTACAGAAAAAGTCAACAGTTATTATACGTTTGTGTACAGTTTATCAGTTCTCCTCGACAATATTACTCAGCCAAAGTCCTTTTTTCAGCAAAATCAGACCGATGATAACCTTTATGATATCCGCGGACTGAACTATGGCGTAAATTCCGATTACGGGCAGACCGGAAAAAGAACACAGCAATATAGTCATCGGAAGCGTTACAACCCACGAGAAAACGCTGTCGAAAAAGAACGTTACGAGCGTTTTTCCGCCCGAACGAATTGTGAAATAAAGCGAATTCAAGAAGCCCTGAACGGGGAAAAACAGCGCCGTTATCATAATAAACCACTGACCGAGGGATTTTATTTCGGGCGTTGTGTTGTAGAGGTTCGGGAACAAGCCCGAAACCGCGATAAGTCCTGCCGAAAGCGCAACGCACATTACCGCCGTGAATACCGCCAGTTTAATCGAGCTTTTGCGCGCTTTTTCGTATTCCGACGCGCCCAGCATCTGACCGATGATTATTCCGACTGCGTTTCCCATCGCGACAAACACAACGTTGAACAGATTGCAGATTGTGTTCGAGATGTTAAGCCCCGCGACTATATCAAGACCCAGAGATGAATAAGACTGCGTTATCGCGGCAACTCCCGACGCCCAGAGAAACTCGTTGAAGAATATCGGAAGTCCCTTTTTTACGATTTTTGAAGCGGCGTCTTTCGGCACAAGAAGCGTTTTATATGCGCCCTGAAGGAACGTATATTTCGTTTTGCGCTTGGAAAACGCGGCTATAAGCACAACCGCCATTTCAACAAATCTCGCAAGCACCGTCGCAATCGCCGCGCCCTTAACCCCAAGCATCGGAAAACCGCATTTTCCGAATATCAGGAAGTAGTTGAACACGATATCCACAACAACGGAAGCCACGCCCGCAACCATCGGCATAAGAGAATCGCCCGTTTCGCGCAGGCTGCCCGCGTAAATTTGCGTTATCACAAACGGAACCATTCCGATAATCATAACGCCGAGATAATCCTTTGCGAACGCCATTGTGCGGACAGGGTCAACTTCGCCGCTTTCTCCGCGCATATAAAGCCCGATGAGCGGTTCCGCCGCAAAAACAAACGCGCATATTCCCGCAATCAGACATATTCCGCAAATCCAATGCTTTATGCGGAAAGTCCTGCGGAAGCCCTCGATGTTTTTCTGCCCGTAATACTGCGCCGCGTAAATCCCCGGTCCCGAAAGTCCGCCGAATATCGCAAGATTGAACACAAAGAAAAGCTGTCCGATTATCGAAACCGCCGTCACGGCGTCGGTTCCAAGACTTCCGACCATTATGTTGTCCACAAGTCCGACAGCGTTTGTTATGCCGTTCTGAATCATCATCGGAACGGCTATTTTTAACGCTTTTTTGTATACTGATTTTTCTTCCATTTTTTCACCATTGCCTTGACTTTATTTTTCTGCCGTGTTATAATAAATAGTGTAGCCTAAACTAGAGCGTGTTCACATAAACCGAAATACTCAGATTGCGAAGCA
>UMHM01003062.1_pt1 | contig 41477 bp, 34 predicted proteins | sample 1965501 | NCBI WGS metagenome assembly UMHM01 (sample SAMEA4836095, study PRJEB28245) | human gut metagenome | biome: gut microbiome; material: fecal sample | place: Denmark | collected 2008
ATGTTGCGCCTTAAAAAGTATTACGTTTCGCCGAAGTTAGTAAACTTGAAGTATGCAAGCAAGTCGTAAACAGTTAATCAATTACATTCGGGGTGGCGAGGTGTTGCCAATTAGGGACATCACCGCGAGCCTGCGGCTGGGAAGCGTACCTACCACCGAGCCTTAATAGGCGAAGCGGCGCGAGGCATCAGCCGTTCCCATATTGGCAATTCCTCGGCAGGACCCATTACACGCACCCTTGCACTTCGGCGCCCATTTAATAATATGTGTAGTGTATACTTAGTCACTCATTTCGGCAGGGCGCTTCCGCGGGGATACTCTCGACTACACTTCGTTCCGCTCGGTATGACGTAATTATACCGCACTATAATGCGATTGTTTTCCTCATTGCTGCCCAAATTATCCGCAAGGCGTTGCAACATATTTAACCATATTGTCGCGCCGTGTTTTGCGCAAAACAGTTGAATTTTACTCAATTATATGCTAAAATATAATGTAAAAATATGCCAAAGGAGCATACTTGATATGAAAGTAATCAACAAGCAGGACAACAGCGGCAGACTGGTGTACAACAGCACAATTGTCAGGGACATTGTGGATTGCGCCCTCGGCGAGGTGGACGGCGTTGTAAAATACCCCGAAAATAGCCGCCTTGCGCGTGACAGCGTGCGTGTGGAACAGCTTGAAAGCGGCGAAATGTACATCGACGTCTACGTGAAGTTGATGTTTGATGTGGAAGTGTCCGACGTGGCAAGTCGCATACAAAGCTCCGTCAAAAACACAATTGAATCCATGACGGAATTTAAGGTGAAAGCCGTCAACGTGCACGTAATCGAAGTAGAGTTTGAAACTGCCGACTGATTGCCGAGCGTTTTTCGCTTTGCCGCAGGCGAGTGTCGCGACATTGCAACAACGGTGCCGATATGTTTGCGGCAAATTTTTTGAAGATTCACGCATACCGTCAGCGGACGACAAACAAGCGGCAACGGTAAACGGCTGATACGCCGCAAACTTCGCCTGCGTACACACAACGCGACAATTACATTTTTGCTTTGCGCGCGGCGCAGGCACACACTTGAGAGGACTTATGAGAGGTTACGCCAGAGAAACGGCTTTTTGCAAAATTTACAGTTACCTTCTTTCGGGCAATGTGGAAGATGGCTTTGAACAGTTTGACCAAAGCAAACTGACGGACGAGGACAAGGCATTTGCCGATGACCTTGTGCGCGGTACCATTGCCAACAAAACTGCGCTTGACGCGGTGGTGTCGGAATACAGCCGCGCATTCAAGTTGTCGCGCATCTACCGCATAGACCTTGCCGCGCTGGAACTTGCCCTGTACGAAATGCAATTTACGCAAACGCCGCACCCCGTTGTGATAAACGAAGCGGTGAGCATAGTAAAAAAATACAGCACCGAAAAAAGCACGCAATTTGTAAACGGTATTCTTGCCGCCTACGAGCGAGGACAAAACAAATGAGCAAACTGTTGTATGGCAAGCCTGTAGCCGACAAACTATACTCACAAGTGGACGAGTTTGTGGCAGGCTCCGGCGAGCATAAACCTGTTTTGGCGGCGATCGGCGGAAACGGCGGACAATGGACGCAGTACGTGGGCAGCCTTGCCAAAAGCGCGGCAGCGCACGGCGTTGAGTTTCTGCACGAGGAAGTAGCGGAATACAACGTTGCCGACTACGCCGACACTCTTAAAAAGTTGCTTGACAGCGGCGCGAACGGCGTACTTGTGGAGCAGCCCTTGCCCAAGGAAATGAAACCGTTTGTGGAAACGGTGCCTGTCGGCGCAGACATTGACTGCGTTACCGACGGACAGGTTGCAAAGTTGTACCGCGGTGAGGACGGAATGCGCCCCGCAACCGCGCAAGCCGTGATCGAAATGCTGGACTACTACGACATAGACGTCGCCGGCAAACACGTGGTTGTTGTCGGACGCGGAAACGCCGTGGGAAAGCCGCTTGCGCTTATGTTGCTTCAACGAAACGCAACCGTGACGGTGTGCCACAGCAAAACGCAACGTCTTGCCGAAGTTTGCAGAAACGCGGACGTAGTGGTTTCCGCAACGGGCAAGCCGGGGCTTGTTACCGCCGATTTTGTGACGGAAAATAGCATTGTAATAGACGTCGGACTTAGTTTCGTTGACGGCAAAACCTGCGGCGACGTGGCGGAAGAAGTGTACGACAAGTGCGCGGCGGTTTCCCCCGTACCGGGCGGTGTGGGACCCGTTACGCGAGCCGTACTGCTTAAAAACTTGTGCAAAACTATCGGGTAGTTGGGCTTATGGCGGACAAAGCAGGTACTGCAAAACGTTGAACGCGGCGTAAAAATATGTTGCGGTGAGCGATGTTTTGCAATAATGCGCCCGCTGCCCCCCCCCAAAAAAAAACAACATTGACAAAATGTAGAGAAAGCAAAATGACCCTTTCGGTAAGTCAACTTAACAATTACATACACGGCATGTTTGACTTCGACAGCACGCTGGATGACGTTACCGTCTGCGGCGAAGTTACCAATGTAAAGGCATACGCCAAGGGTTGGTATTTTTCGCTGAAAGACGAAGTTGGCGCGATAAACTGCTTTTGCTACGCAGGCGCGGTGGCACCCGTGGCAGGCACTATGGCTGTGGTAAACGGCAAGGTCAATTACCTTGTAAAAAGCGGTCAGGTAAGTTTTTTCGTGCGACGTCTGACGTTGACCAAGGACAACGGAGCGGCGTATCTGCGATTTGTGGAACTGCGCGACCGCCTTGCCAAGGAAGGGCTGTTTGACGAAAATCGCAAAAAAGTCGTGCCGCATTGCTGCGCTAAGGTTGGCGTTGTTACAAGCCCGACAGGAGCGGTGATACACGACATTACCAATGTGTCGCTGAGGCGGCAACCATTTACGCAGATAGTGCTGTACCCCGTCAAGGTGCAGGGCGTCGGCGCGGACAAAGAGATTTGCCAAGGCATACGCTACATGGACGGCACCGACGTGGACGTGATTATTGTCGGACGCGGCGGCGGCAGTAACGAGGATCTGAGCGTGTTCAACAGCGAGGACATCGTGCGGACCATTGCGTCATGCAACAAGCCGGTTGTGTCGGCTGTCGGTCACGGCGTGGACTTTACGTTGTGCGACTTCGTTGCCGACAAGCGTGCCGTAACCCCCAGCGAAGCGGCGGAATTTGTTACCGTGGACGTGGTGGAACAGCGTGCGCGTGTGTGCGCAATCCTTGACAAAATTCAGCGCAGTGTCGCGCGGCAGATTGCAGACAGGCAAAACTACGTCGTAAGCACCGTGCGCAGACTGGATACGCAGGTGGAACGCACTGTGGAACGGCAACGCACACTTGTTTTGCGAACGCTCGATGGCATAAACGAAGTTGCCAACACGCGAATTGCGGAGCGTAATTCTCGCCTTGAAAAGTACCTTGCAATCCTTAACGCAAGTAACCCGACACGGCTTCTTGCAAGGGGCTACGCCTACGCGACCAAAGACGGACAAAACGTAAAAAGCGTCAAACAGGTTGCAAGCGGCGACAAACTGAGCGTTACTCTGTCCGACGGCAAAGTGGAAGTCACTGCCGACTGATTTGTGAGTAATTTTCACATACGTATGCAAAATTTGCTTACAAAATCGGGCAAAATAAACATTTGAAATTATTATTGAACGGATATAATCATGAAACTTGAAACTCAACTTAACAAACTTGAAAAATTAGCGAGCGACATCGAAAACGAGGACAGTCTGGAAAAGTCCCTTGCCATATTCGAGGAAAGCGTAATCGTGGCGCAGGACTGTCTGAAGCAACTTGACGACTGCAAGGGCAAGCTGACAGTGTTGTCCGACAAGGTAAAGGAGATTACAGATGGCAACCAAGATTGACGTAAAGTACGTAGACGAACTTGTTAAGGCATTTTTGCCCGATCAGCACGACAAAGTGACGCAGGCGGTGGAGTACAGCCTGTTTAGCGGCGGCAAGCGTTCGCGCCCGATTTTGTTGCTGGCTACGGCACGCGCGGTGGGCGGACGTATCACGCACAATGCCAAAATTCTGGCAACGGCTCTCGAGTACATTCACACCTATTCGCTTATTCACGACGATCTGCCTGCAATGGACAACGACGACATTCGCCGCGGCAAACGCAGTTGTCACATGCAGTTTGGCGAGGCGAGTGCGGTGCTTGCGGGCGACGCCCTTCTCAACCTTGCGTGCGAAGCGGTGTTCAGCGGCAACTTTGCCGAAAACGGTTACGCAGAAGCATGCAAAACGCTGTTTAAGATGAGTGGCATTACAGGCATGATTTACGGTCAGAGCCTTGACCTGTTTACCGAAACGCGCAGTATCGAGGATGCGGACGCAGTGGCATTGCACAAAACGGGCGACCTTATCCGCGCGGCACTTGTTTGCGGTGCGTTGACAGGTGGCGCAACCAAGGCGGAAATACCCGTGTTTGACCAAATCGGACAAAAGTTCGGCATTGCCTATCAGGTGATTGACGACATGCTGGACGCCGACAAAATAGAGCGTAGTTACCTTGACGTACTTACCGAGCGCGAGTGCCGCGAGTATGCCGAACGTCTGACGGAGGAAATCAAGGCGTTGTGCGACAGCCTGACAAAGTACGACTTGTCGTTCATCAAGGATTACGCCGACAAAAACCTGTCGCGCAACAAGTAATAGGCGGCAAAATGTGTCTTTGAGTGCGCACATTTGCACGTAATCCGCACGGAATACGGCATAGTTGTGCAAGTTTTGAAGGTATTTTTCATATTTTGGTTGCAATTGCAGTAAAAATATGATATAATGACAAACAACCAAATAAAACTCGGTGGTGCAGTATTCTAGTCAGAGACGAGTGTACTCAAGGCGGGGCTAAACTACCGTCGAAGAGCATATCGATGAAGTTTCTGGTGCTGGCTTTCGTTGCCCAAACGGGGGCTTGTGCTGGAAGTTAAGATTGATGGGTAAGACGTAACGGCATGCGTTATACTCCCATCTTTCGTGGAGACTCTACAGGGTGGTCGGCGATACTAAGCGACGACTACTCTCTGAGATTAAACCTGCTATGCGGTGAATTAAAAGCTGTGTACAGAGTAGCTTGTTTTGAGTGGAATTTTGGGAGTACTGAACGTAAATCGGTCGTTGGCCAATGGTCGGTTTTTGCGAATGCTTTACGAAATGAATTCTGCAAAAGAAACTAAAGTACGTTTGTTTCTGCAAAGGAAATCTTCTAGACTGCAAACCAGGCTTATCGGGGATTATAGTACGGACTAAGTGGCGATTCAGTTGCGCAAGTGGTGACACTGCGCGTGCGGAATGAAAAGGAAACTGCTTCTTCGGCGACGGGAAGTTTTCGCGCGGGAAACCCTACTGAACCTATGCCGTAAGGTTTATCCGATAGGTCACCACCTTTGACGACATTTCTGAGCGCATCTTGCCCCTACGTGGGCGAGGTGTGCTCAAGTCATGTACGTCTGTGTATACTATTTATCAACAACATTGCAACAAAACATCTGTAAAAACACTTGTAAAAATTTATGAAACAAGACGACTCAAACCCTCGAAGTAACAACAATGTTCCTGTAACGGAGGACAATCTTGCCGTTGCTGCAGACAAAAGACGCACCAAGGAACATGCTAAAAGGAAGAAACACAACTACTGGCCGCTTAAAGCCATGCTTATCACTTTCGGCCTGTCATTTGTGGTAAACGCAGGCAGCGAACTGGTGCTTGAAGGCGCGCAGTTGTGGCTGGCAATTCTGCTGACGTCGGTAATTGTGGCTGTCGGCGTGCTTTTTGACATTATTGCTACGGCAAGCACAAGCTGCGACGTGGAACCTTTCCTTGCAATGGCTTCACGCAAGGTAAAGGGCGCAAAAATGGCGGTAAAAATCGCCAAAAACGGCGATGTCGTGTCCAGTATTTGCGGCGACATTGTAGGCGACATCTGCGGCATTGTGTCCGGTGTGTGCGCGGCGGCAATCGCTTCCAGTCTGATTGCCAATCTTAATCTCGGCGCAGGCGAATTCTGGCTGTCGGTAGGTGTGTGTGCAGTGGTTTCTACTGCGACAATCACGTTTAAGGCGGTCGGCAAAGGATACGCAGTAAACAACGCAAACAGCATTGTGTTTAACGTTGCAAAATGTTTGAGCGTATTTGTAAAAGAAGGATAGTTTGCCACGCGTTTTGCAGTTTGTCCTTAAACGGCGACAACTGCCGATGTGCGGCGAAGTTGCCAAAAATAGGAAGGCTTTGTGAATGCCTCTGATTACATCTCAACAACTTAAACAACTTTCCGTCAAACAACTGCCCGATGTTTGTGAGGAAATCCGCGAAAAACTGATTTCCGACGTGACCGCGAGCGGTGGACATTTGGCAAGCAATCTCGGCGCAGTGGAACTTTCCGTTGCGCTGCATTTTGTATTTGGCGAAAAGGACAAAATAGTGTGGGACGTCGGGCACCAATGCTACACGCACAAAATACTGACCGGACGTACCGATTTTACCACGCTGCGCAAGCAGGGCGGACTGAGCGGCTTTCCCGATTTTGTCGAGGACCCGTCGGACAACTTTACCGTCGGGCACGCAGGCACGGCAATAAGTCAGGCACTGGGGCTTGCCAAGGCTCGCGACATTAACGGCGAGGACTATTCCGTAGTGGCAGTGGTCGGCGACGGCAGCCTGACAAGCGGACTTACCTACGAGGCGTTGAACAACGTAAAAGACACGCGCCTTATTGTCGTGGTCAATGACAACAATATGAGCATTTCGCAGTCGGTGGGTACAAGCACGCTTAATCTCAGTAAACTGCGCGTTGGCAAATACGACAAAAACAAGCAAAAACTTAAACACGGACTGTGCAAAATTCCTCTTGTCGGCAAGCCGATGTACCGTTTTTTGCGTTGGTGCAAACGTCGCGCGAAACTGGGGTACTACCGCAACAGTTACTTCGACAATTTTGACGTCAAGTACGTGGGCATTATCGACGGCAACGAAGTAGCGGACCTGGTGTACTACCTTACAAAAATTCGCGACAACGTGACAAAACCGACGGTACTGCACATAATTACGAAAAAGGGCAAAGGCTACGCGCCTGCGGAAGAAAATCCGACGTTGTACCACTCGGTGCCGCAGGGTGGATTTGTAAGTACAATAGAGTCGTCGGCGGTGGTGTCTGACAATCTTGTCGCGCTTGCCGATGACGACAAACGTATTTGCGCCGTGTGCGCGGCAATGTCGGGGGCTGTCGGGTTCGACTCCTTTGCAGAAGCGTATCCGGACAGATTTTTCGACGTGGGCATTGCCGAAGAACACGCCGTAACGTTTGCCGGCGGTCTGGCTCGCGGCGGTATGCGTCCGTTTGTCGGCATTTACAACACCTTTTTACAACGCAGTTACGACGAAATTCTGCACGACGTTGCATTGCAAAATTTGCCCGTTACGTTTCTGATTGACCGTAGCGGACTTGTGGGAGAGGACGGTAAAACGCACCAGGGGACGTTTGGGCTGAGTTATCTCGGCAACATCCCGGGGCTCAAAATCTGGTGTCCGTTCAGTTACCGTCAACTTGCAAGAGCCATCGCGCGAAGCCTTGACGAAAGCGGACCTGTGGCAATCTGCTATCCGCGGTATCTCGGCGACTACGACGTGTCGTTTTCCGAGCGTTGGGCAACGCTCAAACTTGGCAAAAGCGGTGTGACTGTGCTTGCCGTCGGACCCCGAATGGTTGCCGAAGCAATGAAACTTCGCACAGACGTTACGGTAATTGCCGTAACAAGCGTAAAACCGCTTGACAAAACGACCCTTGACGGGTTGTCCGGCGATGTGTTTACTCTTGAAGAAAACGTCATGTCCGGCGGATTCGGCGAAAAAGTTGCCGCCTGCTTTGCAAGTAGCAAAAACGTGACAGTGTACTCGCTTGCCGTGCCAGATTGTTTCGTGCCGCATGCAACCGTCGCCGAACAATTGAAAATGTGCGGTCTTACAGCCGAACAAATAGACGAATTTATAAAAACACACCATAAATTGATAAATTAACCTACTAAATGCCGACAAATTGTTGAATTTGTCGGTTTTTTTGTGTATAATTATGCACGAGTAAGCACTGATTGTTGAGTGTGTTTTGAATACTTAACGTCTGTACTTCCAATTGAATGTAGTATAATGTTCATATTTGCACATTTAACAACCAACACGCCCCTGACCGCATAACTACGGTGTTGTTTCCTTGCATTTGGTGTCGCATTGCCTTAATCGGAACTGCCATACGTATTAAAACAAACAGTAAAAACTACGACGGCACCTGCGCCCTTCAACAAACAATACGCCCCTGACCGCATAACCACGGTGTTATTCCTCGGCGGCGCCCGACCTGATTTTTGTGACCACGGCGAAGTTGTTTTACTTGAAGTACGCAAACGGGTTGAAAAATATTAACAAGTAATATCAGGGGTGGCGAGGTGTTGCCAATTAGGGACATCACCGCAAGCCTGCGGCTGGGAAGCGTACCTACCACAAAGCCTCAATAGGCGAAGCGGCGCGAGGCATCAGCCGTTCCCATATTGGCAATTCCTCGACGGGACCCCTTATATAAATCATTTCACTTCGCCGCATACGGCAATAAAATTTGAACCTAAACACACAAAAAAAGGTACTAATAAATTATGACGAGATCCGCCCGACAATCAAAAATTCTGTCACTTATCGGCGCAAATGCCATCGACACGCAGGAAGAACTTTGCAACCTTTTGCGCAACGACGGCTTTGTCGTAACGCAGGCAACCGTAAGCCGCGACATCAAGGAACTGGGACTTATCAAAGTGCAGACTGCCGACGGCAGTTACCGCTACGCAACCAAACGTGAGGTTGGCGTGCTGCCGGAAGGACGACTGCTCAACGTTTTTCGCGATGCGGTAGTATCTGTAGTTGCGGCGGAAAACCTTATCGTTGTCAAGACGGTCGGAGACAGTGCGTACCCTGTGTCGGCTGCCCTTGGACAGTGCAATTTCTCTGAGGTGCTGGGCATTGTTGCCGACCGAAGCACCGTGCTTGTGGTGTGCGCCTCGGCACGCGACGCCGACAACGTAGCTACGAAAATAAACGGTTTGATGTAATTTACAGGTGGCGATATGTTAAAAAATCTTTCTATCAACAACATTGCTCTGATCGACAGCCTCGATTTGCAGTTTGACGGCGGACTGACTGTGCTTTCCGGAGAAACGGGCAGCGGCAAGTCAATCATTATCGACAGTCTCAGTTTTGTGCTGGGTGACCGCGCCGACAAGTCGCTGATTAAGTACGGGACGGATCACGCCGAAGTGACTGCGCTGTTTGAACTGGACGAAAACGACAACGTGTGCGCCAAACTTGCCGAATACGGCTACGCTGCGGACGACGGATTGTTGCTGTTGTCGAGAAAAATGTCGTTGACGGGTAAAAACGAGATTCGCGTGCAGGGAAAACCAAGCACGCTTGCCATTCTGCGCGACGTCGCAGGGGAACTGGTGGATATCTTCGGACAGGGCGAACACCTTGCGCTGCTTGACGAAAACAAGCAACTGTCCGTGCTGGACGCATTTTGCGACTTCGGCGACTTGCAGGACAAGATTACCGAACTTAAAAAGGAACTTAACGCCGTTGACAAAGAAATTGCCGAGTTTGGCGGAAACGACGAGGAACGTGAACGTACGCTGGATTTTTTGCGCTACCAGATAAACGAAATAGCGGCGGCAAATCTGTCGGTAGAGGAAGAAGGCGAGCTGATTGCGTTGCGTAAGCGTATGATGAATGCCGAAAAGATTACACAGGCATTAAATACGGTGGTGCAGAATATCGGCGGCGACTGCGGCGCGACAAACACTCTTGCCGAAGCGCGCGACGCACTGCGCGGCATTGCCGTCAGCGAACAAATGGCGGCGGAACTGGAACAGCGTATAAACGCCGTTTTGCCCGAGATTGCCGATATTGCCGATACATGCGAAACGCTGCTCGGCGAAATGGACTTTTCCGAAGCGGACGCCGACAAAACCGAGGACAGGCTGGAACTGATTAAAAATCTTAAACGAAAGTACGGCGGAAGCGTTGAGGCGGTGCTGGCGTTTTACGACGAAGCGGTTGAACGTTTTGACAAAATCACCCACTCGGAGGAACGCCTTGCCGAACTTACGGCGCAGCGCGCGGAAATTGTCGGAAAGCTGTACAAACTGTGCCTTGCCGTGTCCGACCTGCGCAAAAAGTGTGCCGCACGCCTTGCCTCCGACGTAATGAAGGAACTTACCGACCTTGGCATGAAAAACACAAAATTCGTAGTGGAGTTTGCCGAGTGTCCGACGATAGAGACATTTGCAAAGTCTCCGTCTGTTGCATCGTTTGACAAGGTGCGTTTCCTTATGAGCGCAAACCCGGGCGAGCCGCTTAAACCGCTTGCCAAGGTAATCAGCGGCGGCGAAATGTCGCGTTTCATGCTGGCTGTCAAAAATATTACCGCGCGTGCCGAACACATACCCACAATGGTGTTTGACGAAATCGACACGGGTATCAGCGGCAAAATGGCGCAGATGGTGGCAAACAAACTTGCCAACGTTGCCGCGGACAAAAACTTCGGTTACCAATGCATAGTAATTACCCACCTTCCGCAGATTGCCGCTATGGCTGACGACAATATGGTAATTTCCAAAGTGGTGGAAAACGATCGCACTCACACCGTAGTGTCGCGTACAACGGACAACGAGCGTGTACAGGAAGTGGCTCGTCTGATGGGCGGAAGCGGTGCCGCAAGCGTAGCCGCCGCAAAAGAACTTGTTGCAGAGTGTGACGCATACAAGCGAAAAATTAAATGATTTTGCCTTAAAACTGCCGAATTGTATCAAAAAATCTCATTTTGTAGACTACTATTACACGCATAGTAGTCTATTTTTATGCTGTTTTGCGGTGGGTGAAGAGTCACGAACTATTTTTTTGCTTGTCCGCGGAGTTTTTATGCCAAACAATTGGCTGCATTTATAAGAAACAATGTTTTGTCGGTATAATAGTTGTCGTTACGCACAAACTACAGGCATAGGTTTTACATTCGCCGTCACGCACGCAAAACTGTCGTTGACGAAAATGGAAGCCATAGCGAAAAAAGATGTGAGGAAACAATGAACAAACAAAACATTGCGCGGTTGCTGATGTTGTCGGTACTTGTTGCTGTTGTTGTCGCAAATGTCGGGGTGTTTGTGTCGGGCGGCGACAATGTGTGTGTTGCCGCCGTTGCTGCGGACAAAGCCGACAACGAATTGCCCCTTGCGGCAAGCGACATAATAGACGATCTAAGTAATCTCGTTGTCGGAACAAAGCCTGTCACGCCTGGCGAAGAAGTGTATCTCGGCGGCGTCCCGTTGGGGTTGACAATTGACGGCAACGGCGTTACGGTGATTGGACTTAACGAATTTTTTGACGAAAACGGCACCCTGTGTTGTCCCGCGCTGAACGCAGGTCTGCAGATAAACGACGTTATTCTGCAACTTGACGGACGGACGATTTACGGCTCGGCGAAGTTGTCCGACATCGTGCTTGCTTCGGACGGCAAAACGCTGGACGTGGTTTACTCGCGCGACGGCGAAAAGCACACGGCGCAAATTGTACCCAAGCGCGATCTTACGGCAGGCAATTACCGCATCGGTCTGTGGACAAGGGACTCGTCCTGCGGGATAGGCACCCTTACCTACATTCGCAAAAATCTTAATTTCGGCTGCCTCGGACATCCCATTACCGACAACCGCGGCAACGTTGTAGTCTGCAAAAACGGCGGTGTTTTTGTCTGTGACATCAATGGTGTCGAACCCGGGCGTTCGGGCGCGGCAGGCGAACTTCGCGGCGCAATAGGCTACGACAAACGTCTTGGCAGCATTTACGCCAACAATAAGTACGGCGTTTACGGCAGTTTCGACCGTTTGCCCGACTTCGCCAACACCGCGATAGAAGTTGCCGACCCTTCGGAAGTTATGCCGGGGTATGCCAACATTTACTGCACTCTGGACGGCGGCAAGCGTGAGAAATTCGACATAGAAATAATCAAAGCCAACCGTCAGACTTCGTGCGACGACAAAGGAATAGTATTCCGCGTAACGGACAAGGATTTGCTTGCCCGCACGGGCGGTATAGTGCAGGGTATGAGCGGTAGCCCAATAGTGCAAAACGGCAAACTTGTCGCGGCGGTAACGCACGTGTTTGTAAGCAAGCCTGCAAGCGGCTACGGCATTTATGCAAAGTGGATGTTGACCAACTGACGAATGTAATCGTCTGCCCATGTGCCTGCAATGTTACAATTCGACGTGTACTTAAACGGACTTTTTCTGCATATAATGCGGTATGAAAAAGTCTGTTTTGTACTTTTGCGAGGAACTGTTTGCACGCGCGCGTCGTAACGGCTTCGCAACCGTACTGCTTGCCGCGCTGGCAGTGGCAGGCGTTGTGGTCGGCGTAGTGCTGTATCGTATGCCATCGGCTTTATGGTGGCAGTGCAATCGGTACGCCTTTGCGGAAAAACTGCTTTACGGCGGTTTCGTTGCTTTGCTGTTTGGCTTACTGTTGCCATCTGCGCTTCTGTGCGCTATTGCCGTTGTGGGGCTTTTCGGCAGATGGTTTCGCGCCTTGTGGTATGTTGCGACATTTCTTTGCGGACTTTACGTCAGTGCGGCAATTTGCGCAATCGCTCAGATCTCCGTCGTCACCTGCCTTCTGTACGCGCTGTTGTGGGCAGCGGAAGAGATTGTCTGTTGCCTGGTTTTGTTTGTGTGGTGCGTTGACGAACAACCCTGCGGCTTCGACCCGAAATCGGCAATGTGGTGCGCCAAACCTGTACTTTGTGCATACTTTGTACTGTTTTTGGCGAAGATTGTACTTATTTTTGTCGTTTTGCGTACAATTATCGGGTTAATTTGATTGTTAAAACCGCCGATGTTTGGTATAATATAGGCACTTAGAAGCACGTACCATTTGTGCAAAGAGGATTTGCAACATCGAGTGGGACAAGCGAGGTAAACAATGAGAGCATTTATTCTTGTAATTGACGGATTTGGTATCGGCGCAATGCCCGACTGTAAATTGTTTGGGGATTACGGTGCCAACACGCTCAAAAACATTCGCAATGCCTACGACCTTAATTTGCCGACTTTGGCTGACATGGGATTGTACAACATTGACGGCACTTACAACGAGGACCGTCAGCCGAGTGCCGCTTACGCGCGCCTTGAGGAACTCAGCAAGGGCAAGGATACGACGGTCGGTCACTGGGAAATGGCAGGCGTAATTACCGAAAAGCCTTTCCCTACCTTCCCCAACGGCTTCCCGAAAGAGTTTATGGCTCGTCTCGAAAAGGAATGTGGCACCAAGTTTTTGTGCAACAAGCCTTACAGCGGCACGGAAGTAATCAAAGATTATGGTGAGGAACACCTTGCTACGGGTTACCCGATTATTTACACTTCGGCGGACAGCGTACTGCAGATTGCAACTCACAGCGATCGCTACACGCTGGAACAGTTGTACGACATGTGCGAAAAGGCTCGCGCGTTGTGTACCGGCAAATATGCGGTGGGGCGCGTTATCGCACGTCCGTTTACAGGCGAATATCCATTTACGCGTACAGCCGATCGCAAGGACTTTTCGCTTGACCCGACGGGCGTAACCATTCTCGACGAGGTTAAGGCGGCAGGTCTGCAAAGCGTGGCTGTCGGCAAAATCGAGTACATCTTCAACGGTCGCGGAATTACGCGCAGTATTCACACGCACAGCAACCTTGAGGGGCTCAACGTAACCATCGACATCGCCAAGGAAAACTTTGACGGACTTGTGTTTGTAAACCTTGTGGATACCGACATGAAATACGGTCACCGCAGAGACGTGTTCGGCTACGCAGAGGCGTTGGAAGAAATCGACGGCAAAGTTGCGGAACTGATTAAGTATCTGAAGTACGACGACGTAGTGTACATCACGGGCGACCACGGTTGCGACCCGACACATAAGGCGCACACCGATCACACGCGCGAATACACGCCGCTTCTTGTGTACGGAACGGAAGTGGTACCCACAAACCTCGGCACAATCAAGGGCTTTGATGTTATTGCCGACACCATCCGCGAACAGCTTGACATCGGCGTAGGGACAAAATCCGTCTGGGAAAAGATCACACGCTGACAATGGCAATTGATGCCCGCGTATTGTCGGCGACGTTAATGCGAAACGTGTCGGAACGAAAAGTTTATCTATGGCGACATTGAAAAATATTTTTCACGTGCGGGTGACTGTGTAAGTGCTTTTTCGCAGTGAGAGCAAAACAAAATTTATAATAAAGAAGGGTCGAAAGCGTTATTTCGACCTTTTTTTTTGTTTTCATGGTGCAAAATCGGTTGAAAAATAATTAAGGTTTTGCTATAATACTATAGATAAAACTTGTGGAACTTTGAATTTTGCAGGTTTGGTGAAGGAAAGACCGCGCGGCGGCAAGTCGCGACGGAAGGAGTAACAAATGAAGTTGTTGCAAATGAAGTATTTTCAGACGGTATGTCGCTACGGAAGTATTACCAAGGCGGCAGAAGAAATGTTTGTCAGTCAGCCGACAATTTCCTTTTGCATAAAGGAACTTGAAAACGAGTTTGGCGTGCGCCTGTTTCACCGCAGACACAACCGCCTGCAACTCACCGTCGAAGGGTCGTATTTTCTGGACAAAGTAAATTACATTTTGCAGTCCGTGGACGCGCTTGCCGTGCAGATGAAAAACATGGGCAACAACCGCAACCATGTAAAAGTTGCCGTGCCTGCCATGATAAGCACTTTTTTGTGCCCGAAAATCTTCAACGAATACAACAAACTGTACCCCGACGTGGAACTGGAAATGCTGGAAACAGGCTCGTTGCAGGTGCGCAAACTGGTAGACGCAAGTTCGGTTGACCTCGGCATTACCATTCTTGACGAAATGGTGGAAGACACCTACAACGAGTTGCCGCTTGTTTCGACGGAACTTGTATTTTGCGTAAGCCGCACGCACCACATGGCGGATCGCAAACAGATTTCCTTCAAGGAACTTGCCAACGAACACATTATACTGTTCAAGGCAGACAGTTACCAGAACATCTTCATCAAAAAAGCGTTTTCCGACGCCGGCGTAGAACCAAACATTCAGTTGTATTCTTCGCAGTTGTACACAATCAAGAAGTTTCTCGGTTACGGCACTGCGGGGGCGTTTTTGTACCGTCAGGTTGCGGAAATGGACAACGACCTTGTGTGCATACCGCTGGAAAACCCCATTTATCAGCAAATTGCCCTGATTTGGACGAAGAACGGCAGTTTGTATTCCGACTCGGAAAACTTTATTCAGTTTGCAAAACAGTTGAAACTCGACTGACCTGAAATAATCAAAAGGAGTGTATTACAAATGAATATCTGGCACAACATTGCGCGAAACAGAATTAACGCAAACGATTTTTATGCCGTGGTGGAAATTACCAAGGGCAGTAAAATGAAGTACGAACTCGACAAGGAAACGGGCTTGCTTGTGCTGGACAGAATTTTGTATACAAGCACGCATTACCCTGCCAACTACGGGTTTATTCCGCGCACGCTTGCCGACGACGGCGACCCGATGGACGTGTTGGTGCTCAGCAGCGAACCTCTGTTGCCCATGAGCCTTGTGCGTTGCTACCCGATTGGTGTAATCACCATGGTGGACAACGGCAAGCGCGACGAAAAAATTATCGCCATACCTTTCAACGACCCGACGTACAACAACTACAAGTCCATCACCGAGTTGCCCGGACACATTTTTGAGGAAATGCAACATTTCTTCCGCGTGTACAAGGAATTGGAAAACAAGCCGACCAGCGTTTCGGAAGTTGACGACCACGAAGTTGCCATAGATGTAGTGCAGAAGTCTATCGACGAATACATAGACAAAATTTTGAGTAAGCAATAGGCTTTGAAAAATTACGGAGAAAAACCTTTTCTGCGAAAAGTGTTTCTTTGTTACTTCGGGGCGAATACAGGCATTTGCTGTTAGTTTATACTTTCGTTGAATGTACTGTTTCTAATGGGTGCACGCCCCGTGCCCCGTACCCATTTTCCAAAAGTCTGAAGTAGATGTGATTAAGAAAAGTGATATAAAAAATATCAATGTTTATTTTGGATAGACGGTATCTTTATACAGTTACTGTCTTTTTTAATACACCTTCTTTTCTCTACCCTCAAAGTTTTTGAAGGATAGGGGTATGGGGGAGGAAACTTTGACGGGCGTGAACACTTTTAGAGCGAGAAATCAGGCATTTTTGGGAGGGCAAAAGGTTCCAAACGGGTCGAAAATAGTTGGTTTATATAGATTCTGACCATTATTTCCATTAGCCCTTTTCGTCTGTTTGCATGCATAGAATGCAAGATGTTATACGGAATTAAGGTTGCTGCAGGTATCTCAAGATAGCAAAAACCCCGATCGGGATTGTCAATTCCGTCGGGGTTTTATTTAGTTGTGTTATACGTGTTTCTGTTTTTAGCGTCGGCTTCTTTGTCGACTTGAGCGTATTTTAATTCGATGTCTACTCGCTCCTTTGTTACAAGAATATTTTTTACCGGTAATGGTACCAGGAGATTTGGATTTAAGTTCTGAGCTTGATTTATGTATTGTAAAATCTTCTTTTCGGTAAGGGCATTTTTGTCTTGCAATTCAGTGTTTTGTAGTTGTAACTCAAGCAAAGTTTTTTTGTATTCCGGCTCGTCCAAGCGAGCCTTAGTGGCATCGCTGAAGATGCCTGCTTCTGACGCTTTTATCAAGTTGGCAATGGCTTTTTCCGTTTGCGCTAATTCTTTTGTCAACACAAGTTTTTTTTGTCATGTTGTTTGTTGTTGGCCGTGTAAATTTCGTAACACTTGTGGGCAATAAATTTTCTTTTTTCTTCCGTGCATATAACCTGATAAAGCGCATGATGAACAAGTAGTTCAAGATTTTCTTTGTTTGTACAGGTGAAGCAATGTGAACATCGGTAGTACCTGAAAACTCTGCTGCTCTTTGAGGTGCCTGTTACAATAGTTTGTCGAGGAATTGTAATTTGTAACCGAATATCCAAACAAGATATTCGGTTGTATCGAACAAAATCAAGGACGCTCAAATCGCTATAAACGGTTTGCTTGGTTAACATTTTTACCATTGCAATTTGTCTGATTTTATTGTATATTGTAATTGCGCCGATTTCAGAAATGCGTTGTATGTGGTTTGGTTGGTTTTGGCCAAACTACAAACGATGAAAGGGATTGATGTTTGCAAAGGGGAAACGCTTTTTAAGTATTGTTCACTTTGCGTGTAAAAGTTTGTTGGACAATGCGGCGTTTATTATGTTGACATATAATTTTAAAGACAAAAAATCGCTTAGTTAATACAAGGAGGATGCGACGTAATATGATACAACCGTACGTCAGATTTTGCATGCAAGACACTGTCGACCGTAAGTGGAACGTTTCTCGTTCTATTTGGGATTACGAGTTGATTTACATCGCGGAGGGTTCCATGGTGGTGCAATGTGACGGAACGCAAAGTATTGCCAACGTCGGCGATATAGTTTTTTTACGTCCCGACGTGCCGCACATATTAAGTAGCGGAAGCGAGGTGACGCGTCAACCGCATGTGCATTTTGACTTTTTTAAGGACGATTTGTCCGCTGTCATACCCGTTTCGCTGAAAAACAAGTGTGACATGACCGATACGGAAAAAACATATTTCCGCCGTGACGACCTTGTTAATCTCGGCATGGACTTTCCTACAATAATGCATTTGTACGATCCTGTCCCTATACGCAATATTTTGTATCGCATAATAGACGAATATCGTCTTAATTTGCCTATGCGAGAAACGTTTATGTCCGCGTTGATGACGGAAATGTTGGTATCCGTGCAACGTAGTTATGCCGCTGCCAAAACGGAATTGCGACACGAACATATTATTGCTTTCGACAATGTTCAGCGTTATATCCTTGACAACATAGACCGCAACGTGACTGTTGCGGAACTTGCCGAGTTTGCATATCTGAGTAAGTATCACTTTATACGTGCGTTTACCGAGTATTTCGGGACTACGCCGCATAAATTTATAACCCGTTTGCGTACAGATCGCGCAAAGGAGCTTATTATATACGATAGCTCTTTGTCTCTTGGCGATATAGCCGAAAAGATGAATTTTGACTCGGTGCAAACCTTTTCGATTTGGTTCAAAAAGAACGTCGGAATTGCTCCGTCGGAGTACAGAGAAAAACGAAAATAGCAATTTTTCCTAAATAGTTTAACAATTTTTACTATTTGTTTACAATGACATTGATGGTAAAATTATGTCAAAGACTTCATCTTGGAGGTTTGGCATGAAAAAGTCAATGTCATTTATTATTTGTTTATTATTGGCCTTGTCTACTTTATTTGTTTTTGTCGGATGTGATTCGGCAGAAGAGGAAGGCGTAACTACGATAAAAATGTCAGTGGTATGGAACGGGCTTTCCTCAATGAAACCTACGGACAACGACAATCGCATTGCAAAGATTATACGCCAAAAAACAGGTGTAAAAATCGATATCAAGTGGGTAAACGGAACGGAAAACGAGCAACTGATACGTATTTTTAGCACCGGAAGGAATATGCCCGACGTAATTATGTCGCCATATTGGGGTGGCGGCGATTCTTGTAGCGATACGATACGTAAAGCCGCAAAGGACGGCTTGTTGCTGCCGCTTGATGACTTGATTGCCGATTACGCACCTAACCTTACAGGCGCATTTACCGAGGGCGTAGCCAAGAACTTTGTTCAAAATGAACTATCTCAACCCGAATTTGACGGCAAAAAATATATACTTCCCATGCATACGCCTAAAAACATAGACGAGTACCAAAACTGGGGATATACGGTTTATGCTCGAAAGGATATTTTGGAAACTTTGAATGTCGACGCAAGTCAAGTTAATACGTCGGAAAAGGTGTACGAGCTTGCAAAAAAAATAAAAGAGAGCGGCTTTGTTGACATTAACGGCAACGCAATCATTCCCGCATCTTGTTGGGCATACGGTTACGGTGCAGAGTGCTACATGAATTCGTTCAAAACGCGTGGCTTTACCGAAGTGGTGAACAAGGGCGATCATTACGAGTGGTCGGCATTTCAATCCAATGTAGACGACGAAGTTAAATTTATGCAAAAAATGGTTAGTGAGGGGTTGTTTGACAAAACGGCATTTTCGCACAACGAAACCACGGCATTATCTAAGCATGTTACGGGCGGCGTCGGACTTACCGCAACTCAATATCCTTATTTGAAAAAGAACCTGAAAAATACTTTGTATGCTACCAATCCCGAAATGGAATATGTGCCGCTCGGACCTATCCTCGACGCAAACGGCAATAGATATATGCCCAATACCTTGTACGAGGAAGGCGGATACTACGGTTTTGCCGTATTGACAATCACTAAGGATTGTAAACTGGAAAAGCGTGAAGCGTTGATGAAATACCTCAATTTTATCAACAGCGACGGAGGAAAACTTTTGGCTTACCTCGGCGAAGAGGGTGTGGATTATACTGTGAGCGACAACGGAGAGTATTGTATGACGGCGGATTTCTTTGCCAAGGAAAAAGCCGATCCGAACTATGCTTACAATCAAGGGATAGACACCTACTTTACTTTCGGTGTGTCTCGTGTGCCTTTCAACACCTTTGATGCGGCTCGCGAGGAAACCCCCGATAAAACTTATGCCGCGGTTAAGGCTATGTACCCTGTAAAGGAAGTAAAAGGTACTCGTGCAAGCGCATGGGACGAAGAGTTTGCCGATATAGATTACTTGCATGGCATTTTGGAAACGGTAGATTACACCTTGACCATGCAAAGCGCATACTGTGCCGATACCCAAGCGGAAGCATTGAAAAAACTGGAAGATTACCGACAGGCTATCAATACCAAGGGTTACCTGCAAAAATATCTTGAATGGCTTTTTGCCAAAATAGGTAATCGTACCGATATTTTGTATTGAAAATTATGATAAATACTTCGAGAATTAAAAAAGTAGGATTGTCCGCAAAATTAGGGCAGACATGGCGCACGATAAAGCGATACAAGGTGTTGTACCTGTTTTTATTACCGGCGGTAGTGTGGTTTTTCGTGTTTTGTTACATTCCTATGGGCGGTCTGATAATGGTGGCAAAGGATTATTCCTTTGTCAAAGGAATACTTGCTTCACCGTGGGAAGAGCCTTGGTACAAAAACTTCCAATTGTTTTTCAACATGCCTGAATTGAAGAACATGGTGAAGAACACTGTCGTGATTGCTTTGTTGCGTTTGGCTTTGTTTCCTGCGCCGATAATATTGGCAATTATGCTTAACGAGGTACGCAACCCCGTTTTCAAAAAAATAGTACAGACGATATCCTATTTTCCGTTTTTCATTTCGTGGGTTATCGTTACTTCGATGCTGGAACAACTATTGACGCCATACGGTAGCGGCGGTCCGCTGTATCACATGTTGCAATTGCTGTCCGGTAGCGATCAAGTACGTTACTATATGATAGATAAGCCATACTTCTACCCGTTGGTCGTAATTACCTACTTGTGGAAGACAATCGGTTGGAATTCGATAGTGTACCTTGCGGCAATTTCCAACATAGATCCTTCTTTGTTCGAAGCGGCGGAAATCGACGGTTGCAGTCGTATGCGTGTCATCCGCAAGGTAATTCTTCCGCACCTCAAAACGCCTATTACATTGTTGTTTGTAATGGCGTTGGGCTCGATAATGTCGGCAGGGTTCGAGCAAATCTACTTTTTGCAGTCGCCCGCCAACTACGATTACAGCAACGTTTTGGACGTGTTGGTGGTTAAGTACGGTATAGAACAAGGCAAATATGCGATTGCGGCTGTCGCGGGACTCTTTCAAGGGGTAATAGGGTTGATTTTTATAGTTATAGGTAATACCGTTACCAAGAAAACGGGAGGTGCTTCGCTGTGGTAAACTCTCGCATACTTACAAAAAAACATAAAAAACTTCCCTCTTTCAAACGTAAGGTTTCCCCCGGAGAAAAAACCTTTGAAGTAATTAACATAATTTTGCTTGTAGGGCTTGCAATTACGATGGTGTATCCGATGTACTATATCGTGGTGTTGTCTTTCAGCGACGGCGTAGACGCGTTAAAGGGCGGAATTTGGCTGTTTCCGCGAGTGTTTACGCTGGACAACTACAAGCAGGTTTTTGCAAACAAGCAGTTGCTTACGGCGTTTGTCGTATCGGTGGTACGTACGGTTGTGGGAACGGCGGTGTCGGTAATATTGATTGCAATGATGGCATATGCACTTTATCAAAAAGACTTACCGGGCAGGCGAGCGTTGAATAAGTTTTTCTTTTTCACGACAATCTTCAGCGGCGGCATGATCCCGACGATAAGCTTGCTTAATCGGCTGCAACTGTTAGACAATCCGCTTGTTTACGTGTTGCCTGCAATCTACTCATTTTACAATATGCTGTTGATACGCACATCTTTCGAGTCTACTCCCGTCGCACTGCGGGAAGCGGCACTGATGGACGGCGTTAGCGAGTGGAAAATCTTTTGGAAAGTGTACATGCCGCTAAATAAACCCGTACTCGCTACGGTTGCGTTGTTTACGGCGGTATTTCATTGGAACGATTGGTTCGCCGGCAGTTACTACATTTCTACCGATTGGATGAAGCCTGCCGCAACCATCTTGCAGGAGATGCTTTCCGAAGCGTTAGGCAATTTATCCAACGCCAGCGCGACGGGAGGCGCGGCAATTACTACTACCGCACAAACGTTGCAAATGGCTTTTGTGGTGGTAATCACCTTCCCGATAATGGTAGTTTATCCCTTTTTGCAAAAATATTTCACCAAAGGCGCAGTTGTAGGCTCGATAAAGGAGTAGGGCGCGCCTTCCGTCGGAAGTGTTTGTCCGTCGGTCAAAGTTTAATGGAGAATGTATGAAAAAAGTAATATGTATTGTATGTTTATTGACATTGTGCGTCGGTATTCTGTTTGGATGTGTTCCCAAAAGCGATGAGGATCAGATAGACGGCACGGTTAAAATTACGGAAACGCAAGATTCCGTCACATTGGAAAACGGACGCTTGTCAATGTCTTTCGTAAAGGAAAACGGCTCGATGTATTCCTTCAAAAACAACGTAACGAAGACCGACTTTATCGAAGGTTCGACTGGCGGAAACTGGGCGTTGTTTTTGGATACCACGACGGATAATGCTTTCCAAAGCAATCCGACAGGTAACGGAACAATCGTTATCACTTCGCGCAAGCAAAAAGCCGAAGTCACAAAGCAGGAAACCGAAAACGGCATTTCGTTGGTTTTTTCCTACGACGTGAATGTTGACAGTAACGATAAAAGCGGCAAAATCATTGTCAAACAAACGGTGACGTTGAATAACGGACAATCCGATGCAACCATTTCCTACGAATTGGAAAACCAAACGAAAAATACAGTGATTACGACTTTTGTCGGCGCTCAATTGTCTGGAATCAAAAACGAAAAGGGAGACTACAACCTGTTTTGGCCGTACAAGGAAGGCAAAATCTACCAAGAAGCGGTCAAAATGGTCAAAACGGCAAAGGATGATTCCGCAAGAATGGTGGCGGCTTATCCGTTGCCCATGTCTATGCAACTTGTACAGCTGTACAACGACAAACAATCTATGTATTACTTTGTTGCCGATTCCGAGCGGGAGTACAAGGAATTTAACTTCGGCGCCTTTATAAACAAAGGTCAGTATGATTTTCAAGGAGTGCAGGTTGCCGACAAGGTTTCGTTGTCGTGCAGTCGTTATCCGTTTGTTTCTTACGGACAATCTAAGACGATGACGACGATAGCGGGCGTTTCCGACCACGGCGATTGGTATGACGGAAGCAACAAATATCGCGCTTTTTTGCAACAGGCGGGAATGACAAGACAAGCTAACGCATTAACCGCGGAATGGACGGGCTTTTCGGTGCTTATTGGCACTCAATACGGCGATAAGCAATTTGCAAGTTACACACAAGCCGAAGGGTTTAAGGACACTTACACGAACTGGGCGGAGCGGACCAACCGCTACGGAGTGACGAGTACGACTCTGATCGGATGGCACAAGGGCGGATTTGACGCAATGTATCCCGATTACGAGTTTCAAACGGGCGTTGGCTTCGGAGAAGAAGCGTTTGCTTCGGCAATGAAGACGGGACACGCCAACGGCAATACTTTCTTGGCATACATCAATGCTCACATTGCCGACAAAAATTCCAAGTGGAGCAATACGGTATACAATCCGAGTAACGGCGTAACGAATATGGAACAAGCCGCAATCAAAACCAAGGGCTTTTCCTCCGCCGCGACAAAGGAAGATTACATCGATTACATGATTAGTGAAAGTTACGGTACGGGTACATACTACTACGCCATGTGTCCCGACAGTGCCGAGTTTAGAAAGGCAATAGTCGACGCCGTAGAGCGGTTGCGCAACAACGGTATCGATGGTATTTGGTTCGACCAATTGATGGAAATGCCAGCAAATCTTTGCTTTGACGCTTCGCACGGTCATCAAACTCCCGCTACGGCATACGGAGAGGGCTACAAACAAATGTTTGCCGAAATAGAAAAAGCAATGGCAAAGAAAAGCGGCGATTACATATTTGCCGCAGAGGGCGTTTGCGACGCATATGTCGAGTATGTCGATGTTTGTGGTTACATGTGGGGAAGAAAACTCGGTGCAAGGGATACCGACGGAAAAAATATGTCCCCCGAACTTACTCGGTTTACCATACCTGCTAAGTTTTTAGGGATAGAAGGCGCGGGTACAAACTCCGGCGACGCAGACGAATTTGCAAGAGCGTTTGTAATGTCCGATCCGTTTTTGGCAGATCCTTACAAGCCGTCGGTGGGTACATTGACGAGTATTTACGCGCAAGACTCCACCTACCTTACGGGACGTTACGTGGACATGGAAGGCGCAAGTTGTACTGCGGAAAACATAATCTTTGGTTTGACGGTGTCAAACGACAACAAAAAGATTGTGCTTAGTGCATACAACTACGACTCGGAAAAAGCGTTCGGCGCAAAAGTAACAATTGATTTGGCACGTCTGGGACTTGGCGACAAGAAGATCGTTTCGGCGGTCGAAATGTTTAGTGGTGACAAAATTTCTTACAACGGTAGTGAAATTTTGTTACCTGACATGGACGAATTGGGCATAACATCGATATTGATAGAATTGAAATAAGCAAGAGGAAAACATGAAATTCGACTTTACGAAGTATCAAAAAAATCAGTCACGCTCCGTTACCGCGGAAAATTTCAACGGCGAAAAAGGACGCGGGGGAATGGCGACGGAAGGTATGGGAAAAGTTCCTTCGGGCGACTTGGGGCAAACTTTCAAAATATCGCCTTGCGTATGCGTGGCAAAGCAAAGCTCATTTACGATTTGCGACATCCACGGTAGCGGGGAAGTAAACCATATTTGGATGACATGCGCACCGACGGGATTTGACGGCTTCGCGATTGAGTTTTACTACGACGGGGCAAGTTTCCCGTCGGTTAGTTTGCCGTTAGGTAAACTCTTTGCCGTCGGATACGATCAAAAAAGCATTGTAAATTCACTTATGGTTACCGTTAATCCTGCCGGCGGCATGAATTTATATTGGCCGATTCCGTTTAGAAAAGGTTTGAAAATACTGCTTAAAAACACCACGGATGAAGATATGGTAATTTACTATCAAGTTGATTATCAACTTAAACGTATTCCGTTGTCAACGTGTTATTTCCATGCTTTTTACAACGAATCGCTGCCTTTAGAAGTGAAAAAGAATCATATTGTACTTAAAAAGATACACGGGAAAGGCATGTATGCGGGTACTTTTATGACCTTCAAAACCGACTTCAACACTTGGTGGGGTGAAGGTGAGTTTAAATTCTTTATCGACGGGGATGACGAATTTCCGACAATATGCGGAACGGGTACGGAAGACTACTTTGGCGGCGCATGGAATTTTGAACAGCCGATAGGTAAATACCGTTACTTCTCTACGGCGTATCAAGGGCTGGTGGACATAATTCCCGAAGACAGTATTTATGTCTCCGATCAGCGTTTTTCCATGTACCGTTGGCATATTACCGATCCCGTATACTTTGCAAAAGACTTGCGCGTGGAAGTGCAAGCAATCGGGTGGGAAACGGGACTCCAACATTATCGTCCGTTATCCCCGGAAATTACGACAGTGGCGTTTGTTTATCTGAAAAAAGTTACCGATGTAACTAAATAATAAAAAATGAAAGGAGAAACAGCGATGAGGAAAACAAAAATTGTGTTGTTGGCGGCATTAGTGTTTGTTTCGATGTTTGTTTTGACGGCTTGTGTGGAAACCCCCGAACCGTCGGAAGGTAAATCCCGTAGTATTTGCGGAACGGTTTTTGCCGACGGCAACCCTTGTCAAGAAGCGGAAGTTGCGTTGCGTTCCATGGATTACAATGCTACGACCGACAGCCAAGGAAAGTTTACGATACAACTTGCGGAACAGGACAGCGCTAAGGACTCGTACACGTTGGTTGTCAAAAAACAAGGATACCTGGACGGTACGATTACTATAAAATCGGCGGATTTTGTCGATAACACGGCAACTGTCGAGGTGAAAGTTTTCAGTGAAAACATTACCGTTCGCGGCACTGTGACTGACGGAGAAAAGCCTTTGACGGGCGTGGAAGTAAGCGTGTCATGCGACAAAACAACCGCATTTACCGATGCGGAGGGAAAGTATGAACTTGTTATCGGACGTCCGTTAGAACAGTTTACAATTAGTTTTGGTAAGCAATTTTTTGATACGGTACAAGAAAATGTTGACAAATTCGAACAATCCGAACTCACCGTCAATACGCAAATGCAAAAAACCGTATTGTCGGTAAGCGGCAACGTTGAGCATTATTTTTACGGAAGTTTAGCTGACGTCGAAGTTGTTGTCGACGGTACGGAATATGCGACAACGACGGATGAACAGGGCAAGTTTACATTGGACAATATTGTCGACGTGGAGTTGCCGTATATATTGACGTTACGCAAGGACGGCTACCAAACGGCTCAATTGACCGTCAGCGAAAAAGAGACGGCAATAAAAACGGAATTGGTGTCCACCCTGATTGAACTCGGCGTTGTTTCTCCGAGCAACAAGGCATATCAAACCTATGTTGTTCGTGACGGAAACGGAATACATTTTTACATGAATAGCGCGCAACAATTTGTCGACGGCGACAAAATGTGTATTTACATCGACGTAAATGAATCGGGTAAAACGCTTGCGGGAACTACCGTATTGGAATTTGCTTTACTCGGCAACAACAATCCCGACGGGGCAATTTGTATACTGTGGAACCTGCAAAAGGGACATTCGGTTACCGATGACGTGGAAATATTGTGGGGTAGCGAGGTTTCGTACAAATTGATTAACGACGAAAACGGAGCTAAAATCCATGCCTTTATTTCTTACGATACTTTCAAAAAGGTCGGCGACGAGTTTGCCGTTACGACGGAATCGGTGATGGGTATCACGTTCTTTGACAGAAGCTTAGGCGCAGAGGGCGCATGCGGTTGGGACAGAACTGACCTTTGCGGCATTGACGGCGCGGCTTGGGTTAATCCCGAAACTCCGCAGGACTATGTTCGTCTTGCTCCGGAAAACGTTATTTACGAGGCAGCCGACAACAACTACGTTGCGTATGGCAAGTACACCGTAAATATCCTGGTGAAAAACAGTGACGGAAACGATCTTCAAGGTCAAGTTAAAGCATTGTATCCTACGGAGACGATATTACCTTGCGACAATAATACGTACACATACGTGCTTGACGGATTATATTTCAACAAGGAAGCAACCTTCGAAGTTTCCGTTGACGGCTACATTACGCAAAGAATTACGGCATATAGAAGTTTGTTTCATGACGGCGACGCCACAATCGTCGTGAATATGGAAAAAACGCCCGAAATACTTACCGAAACGGGAAAAATCACTTACTATGGCGGAGGCTTGAAGGGAGCTACGGTTGGCGTTAAAGGTTTTGAAGGTACCGTTACCACGGACGAAAACGGAAATTACGACCTTTCTTCGTTGGCAATAGAATTGAACGGTGCGACAAGCTACACTTTGGTGGTTACAAAAGAGGGCTACAAAACGACGGAGAAAACTGTTTCTGTCGGTGAAGCGAATGTGGAAATTTACATGACAAACCAAGCGCGCAATCTCGGCAAGTTTGGTAAATACGGTTGGAATGTAACAATCGACCGTGACGAAACCAAGTTGATCGTAGACCTTGTAAGTGACAAAAACTGGTACGGCAACAAAGATATAGACGGCTTGGACACCGCTAAGGAAAACGAACTGCAAATATATTTTGTAACCGATTTGACGCAAAAAGTGAAGACGTCGGACGGGCTTAGGGAATTGACAATAGTCGAAAAACGGCTGCGCGGCGACGGCGATTGGGCAGGTTGGAGAAACGGAACAAGAGATTTTCTTCCTTGGCCGGGGATTGTATTCAGCGTAACTAACGACGAAAACGGATGTCGCGTGCATGCGGAAGTGACTTATGAAGTGCTTGGCATTGACAAAACAGCGACTGTCGGTTTGGCTTTCGGCGAGTGGTACGGGCAAACCGCACCCGCGTGGACATGTCCGTTTTACGACGGAGCAACGCAGCAATTTGTTGCGACGGGTTGGGCATGCGACATAAACAATCCGTCTACGTCCATCCATTGGGCTGCGGATAATTCCACAAAAGTAGAGTTTGTTGCTTGACGGTTGACTGAATTTATCGGGTTGCGACGCATTGGTCGTCAGGTGTCGCAACCCATATTACGGAGAGTTTATGACACAGGATAAAACAAAGAAAATTCAACTTAAAAAGGCGGAAAAGCGGCACATCGAAATGGCGGAAAATCAGTTGATAAACCGTCGTTTGGTAAAAACTGCGCCTGACGGAGTGTGTATTTCCTTTCAACATATCAACAAGATTTACCCCAACCACAAGCAAGCCGTATTTGACTTTAACTTGGACATAAAGGAAAAAGAGTTTATCGTGTTTGTCGGGCCGTCTGGTTGCGGAAAATCTACGACATTGCGCATGTTGGCAGGATTGGAAGATATTACTTACGGCGATTTGTATATTGACGGTAAGTTTGCCAATGATCTTATGCCAAAGGAACGCGACGTTGCAATGGTGTTTCAAAACTATGCGTTGTACCCTAATATGACAGTGTACGACAATATGGCTTTTTCCCTTGCGGCAAGGCGTTTTGACAAGGAGGAAATCGACCGTCGAGTCAGGCATGCCGCCGAAATTTTGGAAATTGCCGATTATCTTGATGTTAAACCTGCCAATTTGTCCGGTGGTCAACGTCAGCGCGTCGCATTAGGACGAGCAATCGTGCGTAATCCCAAGGTCTTCCTGATGGACGAGCCGCTGAGTAACCTCGACGCAAAACTACGCGTGCAAATGCGCAGCGAAATTGTCAAATTGCACAATTCTGTCGGTGCTACAACCATTTATGTGACGCACGATCAAACAGAAGCAATGACGATGGCTTCGCGCATTGTTGTGATGAAGGATGGCGTAGTGCAACAAATAGGTACTCCCGAAGAAATTTACAACAGACCGTCAAACGTGTTTGTTTCAAAGTTTATCGGAAGTCCGGCAATGAACGTGGTCGACTGCGTGGTGGAAGGGGACAAGATCTTGTTGCCGAACGGATTGGAAATACCGCTAAACAAGATGCAAAAGCAGGCGATTTTGGATTTTTACGATAGTGCTATTGTTGAGTACACAAACAAAATCTCCCAAATAGAAAAGGAAATTGCCGATAGAAAGTACGAGTTGACGCACCCCGATTATGTAAAAGCAGTGCTTGATTTTGAAAGGCAACGTAGCAAACTTTCGGCAAAAATTACCCGACTTACCGACAAACTTCATCGCGCGAAACAATCGGAAAGGCAGGAAACAATCGTCCGATTGCAAGAGGAAATACAACATTGTAGAGAGGCTTTTGTTAAACTTACGGAAAACTTTGAAAGCGTTGCAACTGTCGGCGATTTTGCCGAGATTGTGCCGAAAAACTACCAAACACTGTTGGAAACGGACGACTATCTTGCCATTTACAATGCGGATTTGGAAAACCTTCGTCAAGGGTTGGAATACTTTAGAAATGTTGTGGCAGGTTCAAAGTATATGTTGAAGTTCGGTATTCGTCCCGAAGAGATGTATCGTGACGGTGGTGCTTGTTCGTCGGTTTCCGACGAATTTGTCGCAAGCGTTTCGGTGTCGGAATTGCTCGGACACGAATGCTACGTGCATTTTTATATGGGAAAGGACGATTTTATTGCAAAAATTAACGTAGACAAAAATTTTGCTGTGGGCGAAAGCGTGTCTTTGCGTATGGATTTGCGGTATATCCGTTTGTTTGATCCTTACAGTGAAAAGGCAATTTTTTAAGATATGCAGTGCGTATGAATACGTTTTGTCGTAGTTAATTACAGTGTCGGAATAAAGTCGAATGGTAACTTTGTAACAACAACTTAAAATGGTGTACAAGTACACTTGTTGTGATTTAATGTGTTAAAGTGTCGCATATTAAAAAATATCGCAAGCACTAATCAAAGGAAAAATTATGTACGCGGATTTATTAAAAAATTTTATGACGGCGGAGCATGACGCCGTAGACAAACTAATAGAACAAACGGGCGCGCAATACGACAAAGTAATAGACGTGTTGCTTGCTTGTCAAGGCAAGGTGGTATTTTTCGGTATAGGCAAAAGCGGACATATAGGGGAAAAACTTGCTGCAACGTTTGCAAGTACAGGCACTCCGAGTATGTTTGTACATGCGGCGGAGGCGCGACACGGTGACTTCGGAATGATCCAACCTCAGGACGTAGTAATTTTGCTTTCTCACAGCGGAACGACGAACGAGACAACTTCGGCTGTACCTACGTTAAAGGCGATGGAATGTACGACAATAGCGTTTTGCAAAAGTTCGGAAAGCGAGTTGGCAAAGCTGTGTGATTTATGTATGACGTATCCGTTTGAAAAAGAGGCTGATCGCTTAGGAGTTGTACCGAGCAGCAGTACCACTGTACAATTGGTGTTAGGCGACGCAATAGGCTTGACTTTGTCTGCGTTAAAAGGGTTCACTCGCGAAGATTTTCACAAATTCCACCCCGGCGGAGCGTTGGGAAAAATGTTGGAGGAAAACAAATGAGCGTACTTATAGTAGGCAGTTTTGTTGTGGACCTTGTGGCGTTGTGCGACCGCGCACCAGAAGCGGGAGAAACGCTTACAGGAAAGTCGTTTAATATATATTTAGGCGGAAAAGGTGCAAATCAAGCAGTTGCCGCAAAGCGTATGGGCGCCGACGTCACTATGGTCGGCTGTGTGGGTTGCGACATATTCGGAGATGACTTTGTCAAAACGTTTGTCGAGGAAGGAATGTCTACGCAGTACATTGTGCGTACCGACAAGGCGCGTACGGGTTGTAGTCTCGTGACGTTGGAAACAAACGGACAAAACCGTATTTGTATGACGCCGGGAGCAAATTTGCTTTACACAATAGAAGACTTGGAAAGTATAGAACCGCTAATAAAACAAGCCGAAGTCGTCGTGACGCAGTGCGAAATGTCACCCGAAATAGTGGACGAGTTAGCAAAACTGTGCAAAAAACACAGTAAAAAGTTTGTATTGAATCCTGCTCCTGCAAGGACGTTTTGCGACGAAACGTTGTCGGCATGCTACGTTATTTCTCCAAACGAAACGGAGCTAGGCGTGATAGTGGGCAAACAACTGATTTCGGATAAAGAGTACATTGAAGCCGCAAGGGAATTGTTGAGTAGGGGCGTTCAAAACGTAGTGGTAACGCTGGGGAGCCGAGGAAGTTTGCTGGTAAACAACGAGCAAACAACATTTGTATCGGCAATGAAAGTAAAGGCAGTCGACACCGTCGGAGCAGGCGACTCATTTACCGGATCGTTGGCGGCATTTACCGATGAGGGCAAAGACGTGCTTACTTCGATGCGCCTAAGTACGATAGTAGGCGGCTTGCAGGTGCAAAAGCATGGCGCAATCCCGTCCATGCCATACCGCAACGAGGTGGATAAAATTGCAATAAAAAACGGTTTGATCTAATGCGACAAGTCATGCAAATTAGTAAATCTATTGTGTAGAAATTGGTATCGTCCCAACAGTTGTACAAGTGCCGGCTCAATTCTTCCTTGTCCGTATATTCATTTGGGCAAGCAGCGGATTACAACTCGTAGTCTTCATTGGGTACGGTACGCCGTCAACCCACGTAGTATGGCAACTGCCTTTTTGTTTAATAATTTATGTTGTATTTGATAACTATATTTTTTTACGATTATATCCCTGATATAATTTTTGGTGTTTAATTAAATCTAATCGTGGAAAATTATTGAGGAATATTGTCAGTAAACGGTCATAGATTATTCAAAAAAGATAATCTTCCTATACACGGAAAAGCCGCAAAGCAGCAATTTCCTGGTCACAGATTATTCAAAAAAAGATAATCTTCCCATACCTCCATCCTCAAAGTTTTTGAAGGATAGGGGTATGGGGGAAGTAAACTTTTTACAAAAAGTTTACTTCCCCCATAAAACATCCCTCAACTATAAAAATCTTTTACATACGATTTTTTCCAGTAAAGCGACGACGGCGTACATAATGCCGGCGAGGGCACAAAGCACAATAGTGCAGGTCATCACGAGGTCAAGGCGGAACACCTGACTGCCGTACACAAGCAGGTACCCGAGTCCCTCTTTGGAAACAAGGTACTCGCCCATGATGCTTCCTATCCATGCCATGCCGACGTTGATTTTCAGCGTGCTCATCAGCGTCGGTACGTTGGCAGGCGCGACAAGTTTTGTGAAAATTTGCAGGCGCGTTGCGCCCATGGAACGCAACAAAAGCACCTTGTCTTTGTCCGTGCTGCAAAAGCCGTTCATTATTGTAATGGTGGTTATTACAACGGAAATCAGCACAGCCATGGCAATAATCGAGGCCTTGCCCGTCCCCATCCATATGATGAGAATCGGACCGAGGGCGATTTTCGGCAGGCTGTTGAGTACGACGATGTAAGGCTCAAACACGTCCTTTACAAAGTTGTTCCACCACATAAGTACGGCGGCAATGTACCCGACTGCGGTGCCTATTGCAAATCCGCACAACGTTTCGAAGGTGCTGACCCATGCGTGTCTTAGCAGAGTGCCGCTTGACAGCAGTTCGCCGAGGGTTGCGGCTATGCGCGACGGACTGGACATAATGAATGCGTCAATCCAACCGACGCGGGCGGCAACTTCCCACACGACAAGCAACAAAACAAGTAGCCCTACCCGCACACAGTTGACGGCGATTTTTCGTTTCAGCTCGGTGCGCAGGTAACAAATTTGTCCATACGTATATGTTTTTTTCATACCGCATTGCCTCCGTTGAGATAGCGATGAAGCACTTCGAACTGTTTTGCGAAGGACGGTGATTCGCGCCGTTTAAGCGGCGTGTCGATGTCTCCGAGGTGTGTTTCATGTACGGTAAGTACATGTGCCGGGCGTTTGGTCAGTACAATTATTCTGTCCGCCATGCTTATGGCTTCGCTGATGTCGTGGGTTACAAGCAACGCCGTTTTGTTTTCCTTTTTTATGATGTCGTACACGTCGTCGCAAACGTCAAGCCGCGTCTGAAAGTCCAGCGCAGAAAAGGGTTCGTCCAGCAGCAACAGGTCGGGGTCGGTTGCAAGCGTGCGTATAAGTGCCACGCGTTGTCGCATGCCGCCGCTTAGTTGTCTGGGGTAACGATTGCGGAATTCCCACAGTCCGTAACGCTTCAAAAGGTCATCGGCGTAATCTCTGTTCACTTTTGAATCGACGTGTTGTACTTCCAATCCGAGCCGTATGTTGCTTTGTATCGTGCGCCATTCAAACAACTGGTCACGTTGCAGCATGTAGCCTACTTTTTTGTCGCCGCTAAGGGTAATTTTACCTTCGGTCGGCGACATCAGACCACACACAAGGGAGAGTATGGTTGTCTTGCCGCATCCGCTCGGACCGATAATTGCGACAAACTCGCCCTTGTGTACTTCAAAACTAAGGTCGTCTACAGCCACCGTTTCACTGTCGGCGGTGTAAAAGACCTTGCTTACGTTGTCAAATCTCATTACGGTCATTTGTGTTTCTCCTTGTATCTGCGGTGCGGTCGGCATATCATTGGTTAAGCGGTGTAGGTTTTGCCGTTTACTTGCCTATGCCGTTAGCGTAGGTGTTGTCGCAAATCACGTCGTAATCCACGCGCCCGGAAAGTTGGTTGGCGTTTTGCATTATGTCCTGTATGCGCTCGAACGCCGGTTTACTTGTCACCGGTGTAGTCGTCCAGACGTCGGCTTTTTTGTAGTTGTCAACGGCTTTTGTCAGCAGTTCAAGGGTGGTTCCCTCAAAGTACGGTGCGACAAGTTTAGCAATTGTTGCAGCGTCGTGGGTCAGCGCGTAGTCGGTGCCTTTCCATACGGCTTGCAGAAACTTGGTTGCCTTGTCACCGTGCTTATTCAGAAAGTCGGTTGTGGCGGTGTAGCAGGTGTAGGGGATTTCGCCGCTGTCAAGACCGATTGCCGAAAGGATGTAGCCCTTGCCTTCGGTCACAAGCTGACTTGCGGCAGGCTCGAACAGCGGCACAAAGTCGCCCGTTCCACCCGTAAACGCAGGTCCCAGCGCACCGAACTGTATGCTGTAATCCATCGTGATGTTGACCCCGTCGGTGTAACCGTGGTTGTTAAGTACGTACTGCAGTATCATGGCAGGCATGCCTCCGGTACGCCCCATAAGCACCGTTTTGCCGTCGATACCTCTGTAGTCGAAGTTGTCAATCGGCGTGCGCCCGACAAGGAAACTTCCGTCGCGCTTTGTCAGTTGTCCGATTACGCGCGGATAGTCCTTTTTGCCCTGTAGGTACACGTAGATGTTGGCTTCGCATCCCATAAGTCCGATGTCTGCCTCGCCTGTAAGCAGTGCGGTCATTACGTTGTCTGCGCCGCTGCCGTTGTTTATTTCCACGTCAAGTCCTGCCTCGTCAAAGTACCCCAGTGCCATTGCAAGGTACTGCGGCGTGTAAAACAGACTGTGTGTAACTTCCGTCAGTCGCACCGTATTGTCCTGTTTATCGTTGCACGCAACAAGCATAGCAGACATTGCGGCGATGATTGCAAAGGTGCACAGTATGCACAAAAATCTTTTCAAAATGTATTCCTCCCATACATATTTGTATTTGTTTGCGGCAAAAAGTGTTACGGTTTTTGTTTGCGGCAGTGAGGGGTGCCTTATGGTTGGAATTTATTTTTCATTACTTCCGCCGATAGTGAGCGAAACCGGTTCACACAGAAGTGTATACGTTTTGTCGATTACTTTACTGACGGCTTCGCCTTGAAAAAGGGCATTCTCGTGGTTGTTGGCATTGGCGGAATTACCCGTTGGATTTTTTGCGTAAAACAGTTGCGCGAGATGTCAAAATGTGATACTATTACATTATATTAAGGACGGCGCAGAAATGCGTGCGGCAAAAGTCCTGTCGGCAATTGACTTTACAGAGAGCGGACTACGGTGGAAATTCCGCAAGCCAATACGACGTAGGTGTAGTTTGCCGTGCCTTACAAGGTAGTCACTCACTGCGAAACGGCGGTTGCAAAGCCTGCTTGTGCAAGCGAAAGTAGCGGTGTGCGTACGCTCACGAGACGAGTTAACAAGGCCGATGTTGTGGAAACAAACCTCGGCGAACGAAGGTGGTACAGCGGTTTTTCGCCCTTCTCGACATTGACTTTTTGTCAGGCGAGGACGGGCGTTTTTTTTGTTTTTGGCGAAAGGCAGCCTTGCCTGATGCTTTCGCCGACAAGCCGATTTTTACAAAAACATCGTGCATTACCTCAAAAATAGTCATTTTGTAAAATACTATTACAAACATAGTATTTCAAAATACGTCAACATTATAACAAAATTAAATCTTGCAAACAAAAATCCGGAGAAAAGATTATGCTTGAAAAAACTTATCAACCGAATCAATTTGAACATGATTTGTACCGTTGGTGGATGAACCAAGGGTACTTTACGCCCAAGGCAGAGCCCGGCAAGCCCTACTTCAGTATGGTTACGCCGCCGCCCAACATTACTGGACAGTTGCACCTGGGGCACGGCTTGGACAACGCCATTCAGGATACGCTTATTCGTTTCAAGCGTATGCAGGGCTTCAACACTTTGTGGTTGCCCGGCACCGACCACGCCAGCATTGCTACGGAAGTGAAGATTGTCGAGGCTCTTAAAAAACAAGGTATCGACAAGCACGACCTCGGGCGCGAAGGCTTCCTCAAGCGCGCATGGCAGTGGAAGGAAGAGTACGGCGGACGTATTGTCGAGCAACTCAAGTGCCTAGGCAGTAGTTGCGACTGGACTCGCCTTGCCTTTACCATGGACGAGCGTTGCAGTAAGGCGGTGCGCCGCGCCTTTGTCAGGATGTACAAGGACGGTTTGATCTACCGCGGTAATCGTATCATCAACTGGTGTCCCGTGTGTCAAACCGCGCTGTCCGACGCCGAGGTGGAGTACGCTGAGCAGGACGGATATTTCTGGCATTACGGCTACACGACGCCCGACGGCAAGACAACGGTTACTTTTGCCACGACCCGTCCCGAAACCATGCTGGGCGACACTGCTGTTGCCGTAAACCCCAACGACGAGCGTTACAAGGACCTTGTGGGCAAGACCGTTATTGTGCCCTTTGTCAATCGTGAAATCCCCGTCATTGCCGACGAATACGTAGACATGGACTTCGGCACGGGCGTTGTAAAAATCACGCCTGCCCACGACCCCAACGACTTTGAAGTCGGTCGCCGTCACAATCTGCCCGTCATTCGCGTCATGAACGACGACGGCACAATGAACGAAAACGCAGGCGAGTTTGCAGGTCTTGACCGCTACGAAGCGCGCAAACAAATCGTCGCTCGTCTTAAGGAAATGGGCATTCTGCAAAAGGTCGAACCGCACAAGCACAACGTCGGCAGTTGCTATCGCTGCCATACGACGGTGGAGCCCATCGTGTCCAAACAGTGGTTTGTCAGGATGGAGCCGCTTGCAAAACCCGCTATCGAAGCGGTGAAAAAGGGCGAAATCAAATTCCACCCCGAACGCTTTGAAAAAACTTACTTCAACTGGATGGAAAACATCCGCGACTGGTGCATTTCACGCCAACTTTGGTGGGGGCATCGTATACCCGTGTGGTACTGTGACGATTGCGGCGCGGAAATCTGCGAGGAAACCGACCCGACCGTTTGCCCGAAGTGCGGCAGCAAACACATCCGTCAGGACGAGGACGTGCTGGACACCTGGTTCAGCAGTGCTCTGTGGCCGTTCAGTACCCTCGGTTTTTGCGAGGGCAGCGACGACTTCAAGGCGTTCTTCCCGACAAGCGTGCTCAGTTGCGGTTACGACATTATCTTCTTCTGGGTTGCGCGCATGATTTTCAGCAGCCTGTACAACACGGGCGAAGTGCCATTCCGCGATGTGCTGATGCACGGCATTGTGCGTGACGAACAAGGGCGCAAAATGAGCAAATCGCTGGGCAACGGCGTTGACCCTGTCAAGTTTATCGACCAATACGGCGCGGACACGTTGCGTTTTGCATTGCTCAACGGCGTTGCAAACGGCAGCGATATCCGCTTCTCGCAGGACAAAATCGACGGCACGCGCAACTTTATGAACAAAATATGGAACGCAAGCCGCTTCGTGCTGATGAACTGCGAAGGAAAAACCTTGCGCACCGACATTTCCGAGTGCAAGTTGACTCTTGCGGACAAGTGGATTCTGACGCGGCTCAACGACATCACAAAGACGGTGACGGAACTTACGGAAAAGTTTGAACTGGGCATGAGTTGCCAGGCGTTGTACGACTTCGTGTGGAGCGAATTCTGCGACTGGTACATCGAACTTACCAAACCCGTGCTGTACGGCACCGATGACGAGGCGCGCATTGACACGCTGTCGGTGTTGGTGTATGTGCTGGACAAAATTCTCAAGTTGCTGCACCCGTTTGTACCGTTTATCACCGAAGAAATCTACCAGGAATTGCCTGTACACGGCGAAAGCATCATGATCGAGCGTTACCCGACCTTCAATTCCGCGCTCAACTTCCCCGGCGAAGCGCAACTTGTGGAGGAACTTAAGGACCTTGTTGCCAAGGTGCGTAACATTCGTACAGAGTACGGCGTTGCGCCGAGCAAGCGCATTCGTCTGTACGTGGAACCGATTGACAATCGCATTGAATGTTGCGACCTGTACCTTGCAAAGTTGTGCGGACTGGAAGAAGTAGTGTTTGGCGTTGCGCCTGTCGGTGAAAAAACGGTAAACGCCGTAGGGACGGCAGCAAAATGCCAGGTGCCTCTCGGCGATCTTGTGGACAAAGACAAGGAAATCGAGCGTATATGCAAGGAACTAGGGAACGTTACTAACGAAATTGCGCGCGCAAACGGCAAATTGAATAACCGGGGGTTTGTCAGCAAAGCGCCTGCGCAACTTATCGAAAACGAACGCGCCAAACTTGCGAAGTTTGAGGCGTTAAAGGAACAGTTGGAAGCCCGTCTTGCCGAGTTGAAAGATTAGTTTTTGAGCAGGGATTGGTGAATGGAAATTTTTGGGGAAGGGAAACTTTTGTAAAAGTTTCCCTTCCCGGAGCCCCAACCTTTCAAAACTTTGAGTAGGGGAATTGAAGAGTAGCGACAAAGCGTGCTGCGTCGATTAACGAGTAATAAGCCACAAAAAACTAATATTTGACTGTTGGTTTGTACGAAAAATGCTTGTGGATGTAGCCCTAATCAATTGTGCACTTTCAGGTGTTAGTAATTATTAGTGTTGGCGTATTAATCATAGTTTTGCACTTGATAATATTGCAATTATGTCATGTTGAGCGAAGCAACGTATTGTTCGTTGCGTAGTCGAAACATCCCCCGTAAGGGTACCCCTCGTCTGGTATTTTTTTTATTACAATATGTAATTGTTGCCGAGTGGTATTTTGTTGAAAAAAAAGGTCACAATGCTTTTCTTTTTATCAACATCAACAAAATTCCTTTATAAAAAATTTTCCATACTTAAAAGGTGAAAAATGAGCAAACAAAAGAATGAACAGGTTGAACCGTTTGACGACATCGTAACGCTTGTCGGCGGCAACGGCGAAGAAATAGACTTTAACGAAATCGCAGGCATTGCGCACAAAGGCAACTTTTATGCCATTTTGCAGCCCGTCGAACTTCTGCCCGATATGGGCGAGGACGAAGCCTTTGTGTTTAAGGTCACTCGCGGCAAAAACGGCGAAGACCACTTCGACATCGAGCTGGACGACGAAATTATTCAAGCCGTATTCGACGAATACTATCGTATTCTCGACGATTGCGAAGAGTAGTTGCCCGAAATAAAAGGTATTAAGTGCACCCCGAAAGCAAATCGCTCTCGGCGGTGCTTTTTTTTGAAAATGTAGTTTATGCGTAAAACCGGCTGCCGCATAATCTGTCGTTATCATTTAACAATAAAAATAATTTTTTATAGAAAATTGAAAATACTTTTTGATGTGTATTCCGCTCGTGCAATCGGGCAGTATTTTTTCGGCAGTGGCACTTTTTCGTTGCAATTCAGGGACGGCTAACCATCAAAAATCACGCTGCAACCATCTTTTTGCAATCGTGCGCCCCGCAAAGTCACATCGTAACCACGTCTTTTTTGTGGTTTTGCCCGATATGTTTTTCGTGCCAATGGCGATTTGTTTCAAAATTCGCAAAAACACGACGGTTTGCGGCAATTTGTAATCGAATATGCGCTAAATTTGCTATTTTTCGACAAAAATACAAAACATCGGACAAAACTGTAACGAAATCGACCTGTAATGTTGTGATATAATTGCCTCAGTTAAGGCGAACAAGCCTATCGGGGAGGAAAGAAAATGATTACAGTCGGTCTTATTGCGCAGGACGGTTTGAAGCAAAAGTTGGAAGAAAGCGGCGACATCAAAGTGGTGTTTGACGTAAGCGGTGCGGAGGCGCGCAAGTATCTTGACAAGTTTCCGTGCGACGTTGTCGTGACGGAACTTATGATGCCAGGCGAGGACGGTTTTGCATTGCTTGAAAACTACCGCAACGTGAAGTTTATTGTCGCTTCGGAACTGAAAAGCGAAGTTTTTGTCATTCGCGCGTTGGATCTCGGCGCAAAATATTACCTTGTCAAGCCGTTGGAACTGCCTGTGCTGCTGCAACGCATTTCGTCCGTCAAGGGCGGCGAAGTGGGCGGCGACAAAATGCTTCGTCGCAAAACGGTGTCGGAAAAATCTCTTGACGAGCGTATCAGCAACATTTTCGTAAGTGTCGGCATTCCGGCGCACATCCGCGGCTACCAATTTTTGCGCGAGGGTATCAAGCTGGCGGTGGAAAATCCGCCCATAATCAACGCAATTACCAAGTCGCTGTATCCGTCCATTGCCGAACGTTTCGACACAACGCCAAGCAAGGTGGAGCGCGCCATTCGTCATGCAATCGAAGTCGCATGGAATCGCGGCAAAATCGAAAACATCAACAGCGTGTTTGGCGTAAAGGTGTACAACTCGTCGGAAAAGCCCACAAACGGTGAGTTTATTGCCCTTCTTGCCGACAAAATGCTGCTGGAGTGCGCCTATTGACAGCAGTGCGCTGCGCCCGCTCAAAAATGAAAAAAATAAAAGAAATTTAACGTAACAGTTGCCATATCGCGCAAAATGTGTTAAAATTAGTTTCGATAAAGGAGAGTCGAAACTAATGCAATACCTTAAGAAGGAAATACGGGAGAGAATACTGAACGCCGCCGTAGAAGAGTTCAAGGAGCACGGCTACGCAGACGCGTCCATCCGAAACATTGCCAACAATGCCCAAATCAGCCTCGGCAACGTGTACAGATATTTCACCAACAAGGAAGGGCTTTACTTTGCCATCATTACGCCCTTTATGGAAAACATCGAATCGGCTCTGGAAAACGAGTTTTCCTTCGAAGGCAAAAGCATGAAGGAAATTGCCGAACTGCTTGTCGATTTTTTGGTAAAGTACAGCGACGAACTTATCATAATACGCAAAGGCAACTCGGTGCATCACGACCAGTTTATTACCTACATTGTGGGCGTACTGTCGGGCAAAATTCGCGAGATAATGCAAAGTACTCATCCCGAAATCGACAATCTTGTCAGCGACCCCGTGTTTTACGAGGCAATCGCCGAGGGCTTCCTTACCAGTTTGTTCAAGGTGCTGCGCAAAGAGGATGACAACGAAACGCTTGCCCATTACGCGCGTGAACTTATTACGTTCTACTTCGGGCATCTTACCGACCGTTTCTACCATTTCGATTTGGAAGCGTAGTTGCGTTCTTTTCGTTTGCGTTTTTGTCAGTGTGTTTGCCCATGCGGCAACAATCGAAACTTCAACGACTTGCGTTTGTTCGCAGGTCGTTTTTTTTGTCGTCAGTCACAAATTCCGCCGTGCGGTCATATATTGTAGTGACCATACAAGGAGGAATTTATGCCGATCAACAACACCGACAACAATTGCAGTGAAAAAATCTGTATTCAGGGCAAAAAGGTATTCGACGCTTGCATGAAGCAAACGACTTTGCAACAAATTACCGTCAGCGTCACCGACCCGACCCCTGCCAATCCGACCGCGCCGCTCAGGTTTGTAAGTTGCAAAAGCAGCACGACCACGGGCGTAGTTGACAACCTGGTGGTGGACCGCCTGACGGAACGCCCCAAGTACGGGCGTGTGCAAGCCGACATCGTTGTGCCCGTCACCGTAACGTACATAGACGCCGACAACAACGAAGGCAGCGGCACAGGCACGGTAACCGTACCCGTGGACGTGGTGATGTACCTGCCCGAGCCGTCAATCATTCCGTATCGTATCGAAGCGGCGGTGTCGGCAGTCAGCCCCGAAGGGTTGTTCAGCCAGACGCAGGTAATCGACGGCGTGACATACTACATCTTTACAATCAATTGCTGTGTAACAGCCATACTCAAAGTAACCATGGACGTGGAACTGATTGTACCCAGTTACGGTTATGCGGTAATTCCGCCCTGCCAGGAATACACAGAGGAAGTTTGCAGCGGCTATTTCGAGTTGCCGTTGTACCCCGGGCAAGGCAACGGCGGCGGAACAAACGGCAGCGGCAATACGGGAAGATAAGGCGTTGCAGCTGTATTCAAATCAACTCAAATTTTTGCCGTTATGTAAGCAAAAAGTGCATACGTATGCAAAAATCTATTACAAAACAAGCAAGGCAGGCTGTCGAAACAGCCTGCCTTTTGACCGCCGAAAAGCGGCATGTAAAATGGGCGCCGAAGGCACGGGTCGTGCACCCACTAATAAAAGGGCG